>Ga0307372_10001436_pt1 | contig 41637 bp, 41 predicted proteins | sample OX1MG_FD_202533 | JGI IMG/M metagenome (GOLD analysis project Ga0307372, IMG submission 202533) | Soil microbial communities from Risofladan, Vaasa, Finland - OX-1 | ecosystem: Environmental > Terrestrial > Soil > Coastal area > Acid sulfate soil | place: Finland: Risofladan, Vaasa | collected...
CTAACTCGATCGCGACCATGCGGCGGCGCCTGATCGTCGCTCTCGTCAGAAGCGCACCGCGATGTCCCTGCTGCGCACGCACAAACGCTCCACGCAACCGCCTCAACTCGTGACGCAGTAAGATTAGCACGTTGCTCGGTTAGTCACGGAAGATTTCGGCATAAGCGTTCTCGATCGCCTTTGCTTCTTCATCCGTGAGTTTACCGAACTCTCGCTCCCGCGCCCGTTTCGACAGACTACCGCCGTTTTGCTGAAGGAAGCGGAAGAGCAAATCGACCGTTCGGTCGGGCATGTCGATCATGCCTTCAACGCGCGCGCGAAACCGATCATAGCGGCGCAGAAACTCAGTCTCCTGCGGCAGGTCCTCCTCGATCGTTTTCTTCACGCAGGCGTATAGGAACTCCGCATGCGGCGTCGCATCGAAGAAGCGGTAGAAATCGCCAGTGTCGTTCAGCACGTTGACATTGCCGTCGGCTGTTGGCTCCCACCGAATCAAAGGTAACAAGCGCCGGGAATAATCCTCCAGCACGGCTTTGTAGGCGTCGATTTTCTCTAAAATGGCGGCCGATACGGGAAATACCACGCCCGGCGGATTGAAACCCTGCTGCGCCAGCACATGATGGATCAGGTAGCGATGGATTCGGCCATTGCCGTCAGCGAAGGGATGAATATAGACGAAGCCAAATGCCAAAACAGCGGCGGCAATCACAACATCGAGTTTCTGCGCCGCGCCTCGGTCGAAGGAGATCATGCCGTCGATCAGCAACGGCAAATCCTCTGGCCTCGCACTGATATGGTCCGGCAAAGGCATTCGAGAATCCCGGTCATGCTCGCCGACAAAACCGCCCTCTTTTCGCAGCCCCATAGCAACGAACCTTGCATCCTCGATAACGATCCGTTGCAGCCGTAGCAGCTCATCGAGGTCGATCGGCCGGCGCCCAGCTTCGCCGATCGCGCGGCCCCAGCGCTGGATGCGGTTCTGCGGCGCACGCTCCCCTTCGATGGCGTAGCTCGATTTCGAATCCTTCAACAGCAGAAAGGCGGCGGTGCGCGACAAGACATCGCGCGGCACGCCGGCGACAGCGGTTTGCGCCCGCCGTGCTAAGTCCATTGCGGCAAACTCTTCGAGGGCCTTTGTCCGGAACACCAAGGGGCAAAAGGCAGGCGTTCCCGGCAAGTTGTTGCGGACGTGATGACGGGACGAGTTTTCTCCGTCGATCGCCCATTGTTGGTTGGGGTCGACGACGGGCACATAGGTGCCTTTATCGGCATCTGGAAGATCGAGGCGTCTACCAGTCAGCCACTCATAGAGGAACCAGATACGCCGCGCATAACTCCCCGTCGGCGTCGCGCGCACGATGTCTTCAATCTCGCTGGATCCCGCTGCTTCAAACAGTCGCTTGAGAACCGCGAGGTCCAGCCCCTCATATTTGAGGGCGAAGGTGAGATGACCTTCGAGATCGGGCGTGGCCGCGTGCCGAGGCGTGAGGATTCGCCAGCCGCCTTCTTCCTTTATCCGATGATGCTCGCCGGTAGCGGAGAGCGTGCGCGGTAAGGGGGCCTCCAGACCATAGGCATCGATCAGGGCCGCGTAGCCGGCCGGCGTCGCCCTCTCAGGCAGGGCGCGCTCGCGAAAAACCGTTACCGGCCCTGAAAAATCGTGTTTATCCCGCGGGGTCATGAAAAATCCTACTCTCCGGCGAAATTCGATTTAGAGACGCCGAAATATTTGAAAAACCATTATAGATCATGAAAAACGATTATACAGTCACTTTTTCATGATAATGGATTACGCGTCGCAATCCAAGGCCTCCCCATAGTTGGTTGTTTCGCCCTCAATACCAGCCGTTGAAAAAGTCTTGCGCCCCGGCGGGCGATCTATTAATCTCACTGAGAAAGGTGAGATTTATGCCGCCTGTTATTCTGTCGATGGTGTCTCCCGGAACCGAGCCAGTCCTTGCTGGACGGCTGGATGGCAAACGCACCTTCGCTCGCCTCCTGGAAATGCTCCCGGCGCTCCAAGAGCCCACCGTCGTCATTCTCGATTTTCGTTCGGTCTCCCTCGCCACATCCAGCTATTTGAGCGAAGCGGTACTGGCGCTCCGCGATCACCTGCGCCTGAGGCGCGTTCCCGCCTATACGGTCATTGCAAACCTCAATGAAAAGGTCCGCGACGAGTTCGACGAGCTGTTAGGACGCGCCCACGACGCGTTTTTGGCCTGCGACCTGTCGGAGGATGAACAAGTCTCCAATCCTCAAGTGATCGGTTACCTCGAACCCAAGCTTCGGCAAATCTTCGATTTGGCGCGATCGAAGGGCGAGGTTGGTGCAACCGACCTTCACGCGAATGCCGGCGAGACCGAAAGCGTCGGTCCGACCGCATGGAACAATCGCCTGAACGCGCTCGCCGAAAAAGGACTTCTCAGAGAATTTTCTGCCGGACGCGCCAAGCGCTATCGGCCCGTCCTTGAGGCAGCGTAATGGGCGCCGATTTTCTGCGACGCTGCGCCCCCACCTTCCACAAAGCCCTCGACCGCCGCGCTGTCGAGCTACGTACACCTACGCTCTTCACGACCGATATCGCTTGTGTTGCTCGAACCGCCGCGGCGGAAATCTGCCAGGACGTCCAATTGCGGGCCGGCGAAAAAATCTTCCTGCGCTCCTTGGGCGAAAAGCTTGTCGCCCAGCGCGATAACGCCGTTGTCGCCGAACTTCCGAATCCGCCCGCCGAATATCTCAATTTCGTGCAAGCGGGGGGAGGGATCGCCGGCGCCGAGGTGAAAGTCGTTCATCCCCTCAGCGGGACGGCGGAGATCGCGATTTGCGAGTGATCGCGCCCGATAACGCCAAAAAGGCCGGGAGGAATCTGCGGCGCGAACGCCGTCGCTGGGATGATGCGGAAGAGCATTCACTTGCGCTCGGATGCGTAAACTGCGTGGAGCGTGAGACCTGCGGCGGGATGCATAAGAGGCAAAATCATTATTCTTGCCTCGACGATTGCTGCGCCAATCCCGCGACCTGCGACGTCGTTTGCCCGAAAAACAGAACCGCCTTCATCCAGCGCCTGCGCGAAATCGACGGCTATGATTTGCATAACATTCCGCGCGCAGCCGTGCGTCCCGCGCCGCCTTTGCCGGTTTACATTCCGGTGATCTATCACCGCAATCGCCGGGCAGAACCCTTGAAAGGCGAGGCGGCAGCGATCCCTTTTCACAGGCTTTATAGCCGGGGTGAACGCCGGCTTCGCTATGCCAGCCGGGCAGAAATTGCCGCTGCGTTCGGCATCTCGCTTGACGCGCAATTAGTTTTAGTTGGCTGCGGCCGTGATAAGCCGATCGAAGCCTGGTGGGGTCTTAGCGAGTCCAGGGCCGAGATCATCGCTGCCCTCGCGAAACTTGGCGTCGAACTCGTGACCTCGCCCAACTACAGCCTCTTTACCGATCAGCCGCGTTTCGACGACATCTACAACATCAAGCGCATCGGCATCGCCTGGCAGGAATTCCTTGCCGGCAACGTATCCGGCGCTTTGCACCTCAATGCGCGAACGGCACGCGACTATGACCGCCTGGCGGAATTCATTCGGCAGCGTGATGAAGTGACGGACGTTGCTTTTGAGTTTGCGACCGGCGCTGCTTGGCCCGGCCGCCGGCCGTTTCACCAGCAGCATATTGCCGGCCTCGCAGCCTCGGTTGGCCGCCCGTTAAACCTCATTATGGTCGGCGGCCTTCCGGCGATTCCGACACTGGCTTCCGCGTTTGCCAGCTTGAGTTTTATCGATACGTCGGCCTTCATGAAGGCAATGCACCGCCAGCGAATCATGGAAGGCCATGACGGCAAGCTCAAGCCCGCCGCCGAATTGACTGAGGTCGGAGCGCCGCTCGACGATCTCCTGGCTCGCAATATCGAAGTCATGCGCGCCTATGTCGAACGGCTCGTTAATGCCTCGCGCGCGATGGCGCTGGAAGATCGCACTGCACCGATATCAAGAAGCCCTGATAAAACGGCTTCTGCACGAGCTGCGCCGTCTTCAAATTCGGACTTGGCCCCCGAATTATCAGAGCGTGGTCGCCCGACCGAAACCGCAAATTCGCGTTTAGACTCGTAAGCCCCAAAAACAGATCTTTAAATCCCGTTCCGCGATTGGCGGCGCGGCCGTGACGTGAGACGCCCTCCTGGAGTGCCGCATGAAGCGCCCGCCCGTGGTCCGACAAGTTTTTGAACTCGGGCGCTTGACGCAAAGATGCCAGCACACCTATGCCTTCATCGGCGATCACGAACTCGAATCCACCGCCATTGGCCTGATAGGCGAGCACGCCCGTGCGCGGGCGCTGAGAATGTTCATGGATATTCGATTCCATCTCCCGGATCGCAGCGGACAGGCTTTGCGCGATCGGCACGGGAAATCCCACCGCCTCGGCCGCCTTGCGGCCCGCGAGCAGGAATCCGGTCCGCACCGGATCGTCACGGACATCGAGTGGATTGACGACCGTTCTCAGAAATCCGCGATGGTGCGAATGGTCAAACCAGCAAACGGTCGTGCCAAGAAGAGTCGACCGCAGATCGGCTTGTGCGACCGGATCAAGCCAGGGCGAGGTGCTAAGACCTGCAAATTTCCCGCCCTGGGCATGATACGCCAGCTCGATTAGGGGGCCTATGGCGCCCGGGACAAAGCGATGACTCGGACGCGGTTGCTCCAGCCGCCCCCGGCTGTAGGCGCCCACCAGATCATCGACGGCATCGAAGGTCAGTTCTGCGTGAGAATCCATCCTGGGCACACGATGCCACCAAATCCATTTAGAGCAAATTGCTAGGTCTTACGGCCGAAACATCGTCACTTTCATCATGCCGCTGCCTCGAGTGTTGCCGGCGATCATGATGATGGCGGTAGGAATGACGGTGCTGCCGACGACGACGTTGTCGTCGTTGTCGTTCAGCAAGAAACCGGCTTAAAAAAACCCCGGGTCCGGGCCTTATGTCCGCGGTGCCGCCATACGGCGCGGGTGTGCGTACTTGAGCGCAATTAATGACGGTTGCCCACTATCCGAACCGGCTCGACACTCAGTTGATGATGATTCACGCCGCCGCCCGGAACAGCAATTCAAGATGGTTGCACTCCCCTGCAACCATCTTGACTTGCTCGATCAAACCGGCCGGCCGGCCTTCCCGGCGGCCGATTTCGATTTTCGAGAACTCGCTTGATGTGGATGTCGGTTTCCGTTTGAGGGCAATCGTCAAAATGCCGGCTAGATCGCCCCGGACATCGATCTTTAGTTCACCGTCCTCTGGCGTCAGGACGATACTCTCAATCAGCGAACGCAAGACGGCCGACGCTTGAAGCCGTATCGTCTCGGTATCTCCCTGTAACGCTTCGTACAGCCGCCCCACTTGCTCGCGATAGAATGTCGCCATCTCAGGGTGAAGCAACGGGGGCGGCTCAACAGCCTCGCCCAAGAGGCGCTGGAGTTCATCCTGGCGCGCTTCGAGCACCTTCATCTGCTTGTTCACCCGCCTGGACGCCTCAAAATCATCCGATCCGCGGATGAACTGCAGCAGCCGATCGAGCTCACGATCGATCCGCTTGATCTCGGCTCTTGCCGCCGCCAGCGTGGCTCGACCATCCATCCGGCGTCGACCGATTTCGCGCGCGAACTCATCACAGAAGTCTTTGAACACAGCCGGATCCATCAGATGATGGCGGAGCGCGTTTAGAACGCGCGTTTCCAACTCTGTTCGCCGAATATTTGTCCGGTTGGAGCAGGTTCCTTTGTTACGGGCAGTCGAGCAGCCAATCCGACGGGCCCCGATCATTGAATAGCCGCCGCAACGCCCGCACGCAATTCATTGTGTGATAGATCCCTGGCGCGAACCAGCACCGAATATCGATACGGAAGGCGATGCGGCGCTTTGAACACCGGCGGCATGTTACGCATGATCCAGGATTTGGATCCGCAACGTGGCGCTTCTTGGAACCTATTATTCGACGATGGCGATTCTGGATTTGTCGTAGTCGAACTGATCGTCGTTACGGAACCATTGGCCGAGCCACCGATAGGCTAGCCCAGGAAACTCGAACGTCACGGCAGTTAGACATTGATTGACCGTTTCGCCGTCGGCAGACAGGGGCATCATCAACCGATTACAGAAACGCCCATCTATATGCGTGTCCGTGAAAAAGCGATTGCGAGATAGGATAGGCCGCTTTTCGGAGCACAACGTTCGGTAATGGGCCTCGATGAAACGCAGTCTTTTGCCCGAGAATATTTCGTCGTAGTGCTTGCCGGTTAATTCATTGGCGTACGCTTCGACTATCGCCGTGCCGACCAAGCGATACCTGATGCGTTTGCCACCATCAACGATTTCAGTGATCTGCAGATTGGGAAGCAACCTCGGGATTTCAGTCGGCTCGATGTCGCTCCGCCGAGGCATCGCGCGTGCGCCACTCTTCGCGCGCCAGTATGCCAGCGCAGCGCCAAGGATTGGGTCATTGTATAGGTCGTAACTCAAAGGGTGCTCCTAGCCCCCCTTCCGAGGAGCGCAGGATAGCAGCTAACCCTTTTAATAGTCGGTAAAAATGCATCCCCGCATCAACCCAGGTATCGAGGGTAACTCGTCATCAGCCGACCGGTCACCGAGCCTTTTTTCCAACCTAGGGTGATCGACAAGCGCGTGCGTTGACACCGACCTGGCGGACTACTTCGGGAGCATTCCCCATGCCGAACTGACGAAGTGTGTTGCGCGTCGGATCGTTGATCGGCGCGTGCTGCACCTGATCAGGCAGTGGCTGGACTGTCCCGTGGAAGAAACCGACGATCGAGGACGGCGGAAGCGTACGACCGAAGCCCGGGACAGACGGCGGGGCATCCCGCAAGGGTCACCCATCTCACCGTTGCTGGCGAACATCTACATGCGCCGGTTCGTGTTGGGATGGAAGAAGCTCGGGCTGGAGCACAGCCTCGGAACGCGCATCGTCATCTATGCCGACGACCTCGTGATCCTGTGCAGAAAGGGCAAAGCAGAAGAGGCTCTGCGACGACTGCGAGAGCTCGTGACCAAGCTGAAGCCGACGATGAACGAGGAGAAGACACGAATCTGCGCAAATGCCGCCGGACCAAGTCTGGGAGAACGACGAGGCCCGGCGGCAGCCGACATGTGGGGGACATGCCGGACGAAAACTCTTGTCGAACGCACCGTTGCGGATCGAGCGCGCCAACTCTATCGCCGCGCCATTTGCTTCAGCCTTGCTACTTGTCGGAAAAATTCTCTTTTTAGTTGAGCCGGGCTGCCGAGCAGAGTCGTGCCTGGCGACACATCGGATATCACGCCCGCCTGCGCCCCGATCTGAGCGTCGCGTCCAATCCGGAGATGTCCCGCGATTGCCGCCTGGCCGCCGATCTGGACAAAGTCGCCTATCGTTGCCGACCCTGCAATACCGACTTGCGCGACTATGACGCAGCATCGACCGATAACGACGTTATGACCGATCTGCACGAGATTATCGATGCGTGATCCGGCGCCGATTATCGTGTCTCGCGTCGAACCACGATCGACTGTCGAATTGGCGCCGACTTCCACGTCATCTTCGATAATTACCCGCCCGAGCTGGGGTACCGTAAGGAACCCCTCTGCGGTGGCTGCAAAGCCAAATCCTTCCTGACCGATCCTTGCTCCGGGATAAACGTAGACACGCGCCCCCAGCAGTGCATGGGTGACGCTCGCCTGTGGACCGATGCGGCAATCGCGACCGAGCACTACGCCGCAGCCGATTACGGCGCACGGTCCGACCCGGCAGCCGGGCCCGATCTCCGCCCCCGCCTCAATCACCGACAGTGCTCCAACTTCCGCCGACGGATTGACAAAGGCGCTGTCCGCGATGACGGCTGAGGGGTGGATGCCGGGGCAAATCGGTGGCACTGGATGGAACAAGGCGGCAACGCGCGCCCAAGCTGCGTAAGGTTCGACCGTCACGATTGCCGCTGTTGCAGGCGGCACTCGGGCTTGCATATCAGGATGCACAATCACCGCACCCGCCGATGTACGCTCAAGGGCTGACACATAGCGTCGATTGTCTAAGAAACTCACATCGTGCGGCCCCGCGCTTTGCAATGGCGCCACACCTCTCAGCAATAGAGCGCTGTCAGGTGCGCTTCCGCGTGCCGCCTTTGCAACGTTTGCAAGTTCGTGAGGCCCACTGCGGCCGAAAAAACGTGAGTCCCCCATCAACGCTGCGATCATCTGCGGATCTTCGGCTTCATCGATTCATCCCCTCGGGAGCCCGATTTCGCCGGGCTTCCCGGGGCGAAATGCTCCCGCAGCTTCAGCATCACCTTGTGGTGGGTGCTGCGGATGGTTTGCGGATCGACCTTGAGGGCGGCCGCCACCTCGGCCACGTCCATGTCGCGGTCGTAGAGCATGGTCAGGATCAGCTTTTGCCGGGGCGACAGCAAGCCCTCGGGTAGCTCGATCCGCTCCGTCGGCTCGGCGGTCACGGCGAGCGCCGCTTCCGGCACCGCCTCGTAGGGCGTGGTCAGCGGCTGACGCCGGCGCAGCACGGTGCGCGCGGTCGAGCGCGCGACGATGGTGAGCCAGGTCGACAGTCCGGCGCGCTCCGGATCGTAGGTCTTGAGCAGCCGGAAGTCGTCTTTGCATAGCCGCAGGAAGACGTCCTGGACCAGGTCCTCGGTCTCGGCCTCCGCGCGCGCCTGCGTCCGCACCGCGAACAGGATCAGGCCGGCGTGGCCCCGGACGAACGCGTCCCATTGCACCTTGCTGCCGGCGATCAGCGCCTTAAGGTCGATGGCGTCGGCCACGCGCCGTCCTTTCGCTGTCGACTCCTGGTTCGGGCCCAAGTCCGATCGGTTGCGAATGACGGAAGGAACGCAGACGGATTTCACCGCGTCTGAAAGGACCGAAAATACGCCTCACGTACAACGACTAGTCAGCTCCCCCAGTCCGCAGCGCGTTGGCATCTCCGGCTCCCCAATGATATGCGATCCCGATACCGATGATCGCCTGGGTCTTGCTCTGAACAATCGGGCTGTTGCTGGCGTCGCCGACGAATTCTCGAACATCGCCAAAGGCGCGAAAGAGAATGTGCTCCGAATAGCGGTAATTAAACATCAAATGTGCCCCAGCATCCGTGACACCGCCGCCGGGGGTAAAAGCCGGTAATCCCGACCGAGCCGATTGACCCGGAGATACCCCGAACCAAGTTCGCTCATATTGACTATCGCCGAGGTCGATTTCGGGTCCAACGTCGAACTCGAGTTTGTTGGCGATGATTGGTCTTCGGTAATCGAGCTGAACTCTCCCGACCAGCCCGTTGTTCGTATGAACCACCGCCTGGCGAACTGTGCCGCCCACCTCGAAGGGACCCATGCGATAGGAGGCAAACATTCCGGCTGTGAGACTGGGTTGGATATCTCCAAGCCCGTTGAGGTGCGGGTCGTCGCTCTGATTGCGACCGCCCAGGTACCCAAGCACCGGGCCGGCGCGAAAACCATTCCAATTTATGGCGTTCATGCCCAATCCGGACGGCCCGAGGAAGAAAGTGTTACGGTAGGTGATCGACGCAAGAGGGACTAGCCGTGCGTGATAGTCTTTCGCGCCCGGGTACGTGGGAACGGCGGCGATGCCGGCACCAAGCGTAATATCCCAATTTCCCGGCGGGGCCTGCGGCGCGAGCCCTTTCTGTTCCAGTTCCTCCTCAGGCAGGGCTTGTGCCCACGCCGCTAGCGGATATGCGCTCAACAGCGCGCCTACCAATGTCATTACCGCAATTACAGTGCTTTTGAGTTTAGTCCCGGACCGTCGAAGTGCGCCATTGAACGCCACTGGTCTTCTCCTGCAGGATCGTGCGGGCTCAGTTCGGGCGAGGCAAATGCGTAGATTTCGCCTTCTTGTCGCTTTTCGGTGACCGTATGCCGACGAATTCGCCTCGGCTGAGACGTCCCGAACGTAGGCGCGAACGGAGGCCGGCGATTTAAAGTGATGTTAAGAGATATTTCCGAGGCAGAGCGTTTCACCGCGCGCCCTGAGGACGGGATGAAATGCCGTGACGCTTAGGTCATCTCTGGCAGCTTGACCTGAGCGCGAACATCTGCGAGCCGGGAGGCGCTACTTAATCTGGCCCACCAGACGGCCAGGTTGACTGCCCGACAAAGACATGGTCACCGCTTTCCGCCGAGAGCGACATGCGAACCGTTAGTCCGTGGGGCGCATGGTCGAGGAGGTCGATGTCTCCGCCATGGCCTCTCACGATGTCGCGCGCAATGGACAGACCGAGGCCGAAGCCGCTCCGCTCCGCCGATGCTCGCGCGCTATCGCCCTTGAAAAATGGTTCTAGCACCTTCTCTCGAAGCGAAGACGGAATTCCAGGGCCGTCGTCCGAGACATCAATCTTGATACGGCTACTGTTCAAGACGTGAAGTTCCACTGTCACAACGGACCCGTGTTTGATCCCGTTCTCAACAAGATTAGTGACAGCGCGCGTTAGCGAACTAGGCCGGCAAGCATAGGCAAATCGACGCGGGCCGTCGTAGGACACCCTGTGACCGACATCGGTGAACTCGGTGCAGATCGTTTGCAACAGGCTCGGGAGGTCCACGCCCTGAACGTCTTCCGGGTGCGCACCTTCGCGCAAATAGATTAACGTCTCACCGAGCATATCGTTGATCCGGGAGATGTCGTGCAACATGCTATCCCGCATGGCGACATCAGAAATTCGTTCGGCGCGAAGGCGCAGGCGGGTAAGCGGTGTGCGAAGATCATGGCTGATGGCGACCAGCATGCGGGTGCGATCATCGACGAGCGCTCGAATGCGCGTACGCATATCGTTCAGCGCGCGCGCAACTTGGCTGATCTCGCGAGGCCCTTTGTCGCTAAGCATCTGTTCGTCAGGGGAGGAACGCCCGAAAGCATGCGCTGCCGCGGCAATCGACGAGAGCGGCGAGGTAATCCAGCCTATCGCATAGGCCGACAGGAAGGCCACGCAGACCGCAACGATCGTCAGCGCGAAAGCCGACGGAACGAGAATCATTTTGACCAGAGGAATAACAATTTTTGAACTAGGGTGAAAGATCAATGCAGTATTGTCGTTCAGCTTGACGACGATTGAATTCGCAACGCCGCCGCGAAGAGAGACTCCTTTCAACGGAACAACTCCGAACGAATTTTCTAATCGATCAATCAGCAATCTTAAGGCGAGTGGCTCGGCGGGAGAACTTGCAGGCGGCACTGCAAGCTCGGCGCGATCGACCTGTTCGACATCGATTCCTGACCGGCGTGCAGATTCAAGCAGATGGGCCACCTCGGTTTGCGATTGAGCGGACCTCGCGAGTTCCGTAATCGTGGCGATGCGTGTTGCCACGGCGTCCGGATGCGTGGCTCCTTCCGAACCTTGGAAGAAAAACAGGAGGAATGCCGCGGTCAGGCCAATTCCCAACAACACCGCGGCAACGACCAAGCCAGTGATCTGAGCCGTGATCGTTTGGGGCAAAAAGCGAGTAGGGAAACGCATCTAGGCCGGCTCCACCGCTGGCGTGAAAATGTAACCCGCGAGGCGCACGGTCTTGATCAAGCTGGGGTCGCGCGGATCCGACTCGATCTTTTGTCGGATGCGGCTCACATGCACATCGACGCTGCGCTCAATCGGACCGGCCAGCCCGCCATGCGTCAGATCGAGCAGTTGCTCGCGTGAAAGAATGCGACCGGGATTCTGGCAAAACGCCAGAAGCAGATCGAATTCGGCGCTCGTCATTGTCACCCGCATCCCCTCTGGGTTATGAATCTGGCGCGTGGCAGGGTTGACCCGCCATCCTGAAAATCGGAGGGTCCGCATCCGATTTCCTGCCGGGCTTTCAGCACGTGTTCGGCGCAGGAGCGCTCGTATGCGAGCGACAAGCTCCCGCGAATTGAATGGTTTCGTGACGTAATCGTCTGCGCCGATCTCGAGTCCGACGATGCGATCGACATCTTCACCAAGGGCCGTCAACATGATGATAGGAATGGTTGACGCTCTTCTCAGCCGGTTGCAGACGCTTATGCCATTCTCCCCTGGCAGCATGATGTCGAGCACGATCAGATCGATCACCTCTCGCCCAAGGACATCATCGATTTCCGCGGCGGAAGTAACGGTCGAGGCGTTGAACCCGCTCTCCAAAAGCACATCTCTAAGCATCGCCGAAATTTCGATGTCGTCTTCGACGAGAAGCACATGCATCGGCGAATCCGAGAAAATCGCTTGGGAGGCGGGATGGACAGCTAGCATCGGCTATCCGGCATGACGGTCAGCGAACGGCGGGCTATTTTCCTTGATTCCGATATCCCAGTCAGCCAGTGAAGTGTTTTTTTATGTTTCCTCCCAGCCTGGATGGGTCAGCGTCGCGCCCCTCCGTCCACATGCGGTACGGCGCGTGGCACGGTCATCGGTCCACTTGGTGGCCGCGCAGATCGGCCAGTGCGTCGCCGGCACGCGTCCAATATAGGTCGAAGGAACTGGCAACACGCGTTCCGTCGTCAAAGATCACTGTACCGCTGAAATCATACCCGCCGCGGGAATCCATACGAACGGAATAGACCGCGTGGCGGACATCGCCATCGCACACGGCGGTGAGCGTCGCCGTCCATCGGGTACCGCCAGTGTCGAGTGGAGCACTGACATGCAACGGGCCCGTGCAACGGGGGCCAAGGTGTAGAATCCAATTACCGGATATGTCAGCGGGATGTGACGACGATGGCGCCGGCGACGCGGCAAATCCCGCCGAGCCGGAGTTGAGCAGCACGAGAACGGCGGTGTAGAACCAGTCGCGTAAACGCATCGCTACTTACTCAATCCGCGCGGATCTAAGACGTACCGCCAGCTTGTTCACTGTCTAAAGAATGAACCGTAAGCTTCGAGCGCATGTTGCCTGTCGGCGATTACCCCACCCCGACAAGTGTAGAAGTGCAACACCGAGCCTTCACGGCCCCAGTCGTCACTGGCGTAGAAGCGGCACGATTTGTCCTTGAAGGCTATCCATGCCCGCTCCTCGGTAAGCAGATCGATCTTCGTCTGACCGCTCGTATTGCCGTAGACGCGCTTCCACGTCGCGTTCAGCCCATCTTCCTCGCGCCTCACGAATTCCATACCGCACTTTTGCCAATCGGCATTAGTGGCATGGGGCTTGTCGATGCATTGATCATATTCAATCACCGTCAATGCGGGCGCAGAGGTTTGTGCGAACACGGGAATAGATCCAATCATCATAACGGCGACCGCTGTCATCAATGCGGCTTTTATCATCTTGTCTCCCCTGGCCAGCACGCGTTTGCGTCGTCACGATGGTTTCAACCAGTCTCAGTCGCCTTGCCGGGTCATGGTCCTTAAGCGTTGCGCCTTCTGCGCGCCTCGCGCTTTCTCGCTGCGGATTGTCCAACCGCTGCAATCCACCCGACGCCTAACCCAAGTATAATGAGTACGAGTCCGGCTGGGAGGGTGACGACCCACGGTACAATACTGTTCGTACCGTTTACGGCAGATCCGCTGTTCGCGAGTCCCAAGGCGGCCGCGGCATCGTGAACCGTCCAGCCGAGCCAGTATCCATCAGAAAGTCGAACCAAAACCTGATAGGCGAGAGTCGCCAACCCTGCGGCAATAGTCGAGACTCCGAGCCAATAGACGCCGGTCCAGAATATGGGTCCTGGGATCAGGCCGAAGAGAATGACGACCAAAGCCGCGCCTCCGGCCCACAGCAGAATGGCTCCGATCGTGTCACCTCACGCGCAGTGAAAGACGAGCCCCCGGCGTATGAAAACGGTGCTCCCCGACAACCTATGATACGCGTCAGTGGCACCAGCTTATCCCCGCGCGCCAATCGATCTTTTTAGGATGTCACACGCCCGGAAATAGCCCGACCGGCCGCCAACGAGACGACACGGCGCTTCTCTTGCCGGGGATGATTTGTCGCGTGAGGCCCCTACAACTGTTCGACACGTAAGTCCTCCCCTCTGTTCCCCAGCAGAGGCGCCCCGCGCCATTCCCCCGGCGCGGGGCTTTGGACTTCGGGATTCTGCGGTGGGGTTGCCGACGCACCTGCCGTCAGCGCCCTTTTCTCACGCTCGTGCAACTTGGTCAGGCGAGAAGAAGACCATGCGATGCTACTTCTTGAAAAATGGTGTCATTAGGGCTGTTGAAGTCGTGCGTTGCACGTCCGACGAAGCCGCAATCGACCAAGCCATGCGGCTGTACGAGGAACGTAAAGGCGAGTTCGTCGGGATCGAACTGTGGGATGGCAACCGTCTTGTCCATCAACATCCGGCGAAGGTTAAACAGTCAGCGTAGGGTACCCATCGATTATCGAAATCGGCAGCGGTTCAGTGCGAGGGTGTTTTTGCGGTCCCCGTCGCGGGGCACCGCGCTCTTGGAGAATAGTGCCCCCGCACCTCCCTATTCGGCAGCGGGGCGTTTTCTTGACGACGTAACCGGCGCCTTCGAGACCACGCACCTGAATCGCTGGCACGGATCGCCCGCTCAGTCGCCGCACTGACGGGAAATCGATCATCGCGATTCCCAGCCTTGATCGCTCGGCACGATCGCCGGCGGCACGCGGCGCTTGCACCGGTCGCACTTGAGCTTCTCCCGAAGCTCTCTCAGCGTGATGTCGCCCCGGATCGCGATGAGCTTTCGCGGATCCAGCCGCACCGCGTGGCCGCAGTTCACGCATAGAATCCATAGGAAGTTGTGGGCCGCGCACGCCTCCGAAAGGCGTTCGATCGGTCCGAATTGGGGCCGCATGGGCTGAGTCGTCGTTCTTGAAATGTTCCCGACAGTCTGGCACGCTTAGCGGTCGGCTGGAAGGGACGGTGATGGACGCCTTTCAGGTGGTCGATCGGTTTCTGCGGAACCGCTGGCGGGTGACCTTGGAGGATGCGCTGTGCGACGGGTGTCTCTCGGGTGCGGTGCCGACGGCGCTCGAAGATGACCTCTCCGTGATGCGCCGATGCACGCATGTCGAAACGCATGAGGATGGCGGACAGAGCCTCACCTTCGAGGGGGCGTTCGTGCTGATGGGCGTGCGCTACCGGTTCAGGTGCTATCTCTTCGTCGATCCGAGCGGTCAGCGCTTCCTCTCGCACATTGCGGAGTTCGAGGCGATCGAATGGACGACACAGGCGGCGATGTGATCGCGCGCTATAGGATGGGAGGTACTGCCGATGCTTGAGGCCGCAGTTATCGCAGGTGTGATTCTCTCCGGCACCGCCGCGATCTTTGTCATGTAAGTGAACTCTTGTTCTTGCGTGGGACAAAACGAAATTGATCGTCGTCACATATGGCACCGAATTTACATCCCAATTGTCACGCACCACATTGCGGATTGCCTTGAGAAAAGGTGTTTTGTTTCTGGAGGGACTGAGCCATGCCGACTCGCGCGCGCGTCGATGCTTTTGTCGCCACGGTCGTATCGAATGACCATGTCAAGGCGATCGAGGATTTCTACTGGGAGGACGCGTCCATGCAGGAGAACAGTCAGCCGCCCCGTTGCGGCCGCGATGCGTCGATTGCCCAGGAACAAGCTTTCCTTGAGCGTGTAAGAGTATTCACCCATCCGCCTCGCGCCGTGCTCGTCGATGGTGACCATGTGGCGATATTCTGGGTCTTCGACATCACGGATTCTTCGAACGTGACCCGCCGCCGCGAAGAGCTGGCGTTGCAGACTTGGCGCGACGAGCGAATCCAGTCGGAGCGGTTCTTCTACGACCCGGCCGAAACCATGCCTATCCCATCGGCGTCTGGGCAAATTCTGTAGCGTGCAATTGCAAGACATGACAATTTTCAGCGCCATTGACCGACGAACAGCGACGGCGGACACGGGTGTACGATGAGATGAGAACTAAGTCCCGTTCTCTAAGCCAGATAGTACTAGACCGGTAGGCGCACTCGGCAGAACGCGCAACTGTCACCATGCGATCATTTCTTCGCTCCAAGATACATCGTGCAACGGTTACACACGCCGATTTGCACTATGAGGGCAGCCTGTCCATCGATCGCCGCCTGATGGAAGAAGTAGATATTGCGCCGTTCGAGGAAGTCCATGTTTGGAACATCACCCGCGGCACTCGCTTGACCACCTATGCTATTGAGGCACCTTCCAACAGCGGAATCATTTGTGCGAACGGCGCCGCCGCGCATCTCATCAATGTCGGCAATCTCGTCATCATCGCGACGTTTCAATTCGCGACCCATCCCGGGGACGCGACGCCCCCCGCCGTTGTGTATGTCGACGACGGGAATCGAATTCTGACCAAGCGGGCGGAATTGCCTGGCCCGGTCGAATGATAATCGGCGGCCATCGATGGACGGTGCCGCGCAGGCGCCAATCGCAAGCGCCAGCAGACCATGCAGCTGCTGCACAGGCGGTCACGCACGAGACGGGCTTGGTCGTAGTCGGCGGCTTCCCTCATTGCGCTCGGGAGGGGAGGAGATCCCGATGTGGATTTTCCGCCTCCGAACTTGGGCAGGCAGAACTTGTGTTGGTATTTTTGTTGGTATCGGATCGTACCTCACAGGCGAAAGGCGCGGAAAGCCTCGGCAATTCGGTTGATTTTGATTCCGCCCCTGGGCACCAGCCCTCTAAGTATTTGATTTTTCGTCGTTTTCTCCGAACAATTCGATTCCAACTTCGGGCACGCCACGGAGAGATCGTGTGTTCTTCTCGCCCCAAATACGCTTATCTACCTAGGACTTAGCGGCCGATGAAAGCGTTGAATGGTTCTTTCGGCGTTGTTGAGCGCACGAGGGCGTCGGTCGGCGCACGTGGTCCAACGAACAAAACTGTTGGTATTTTTGTTGGTATCTGCCGCCCGTGTTGGTATCGGCGCGGCTTTGAACCGATCGTCGAGCTGACTTGCATGTTTGCTGAAACGACGCCCTAGGGTTAAATACGATGGGCCGTGCCGAGCGGCTTGGCTTCCGGCTGGATGAAGGAACCAAGGAGCTCATCGAGCGCGCGGCACACCTCGAACACCACGGATTTCGGTGTGACGGCGCTCGCCGATGCGGCGCGTCGGACGATCGCTCAGCATGAGATGCTCATACTTTCCGAGCGCGATCGGCAGGCGTTCTTCGACGCGCTCATCAACCCGCCCGAGCCAAACGAGCGGCTCATTCGGGCTTTCGCCGAGCACAAGCGGCGGGTTATCCCGTAAATGCAGCGGGCGCCAACGCCCGATCTCGAGATCGAGCCTTCAAGATCGCGTCACGACCGCGCCGGCTTCACGTGTGGCATCGAGAGCCTCGACCGGTATTTCCGCATGCAGGCGAGCCAGGACGTGCGCCGACGGGCAAACGGCGTCTTTGTCCTGATCGATCCACGCGAGCCGGATGAAGTCCTCGGTTATCACACGCTCTGCGCGACGGCGCTGCCGCAAGGCGATGTGCCGCTGGCGGCACGGAAGCATATCCCGCGCTATCCGCTGGTGAGCGCCACGCTCATCGGGTGCCTTGCGGTCACGACAAAACATCTGGGGCAGGGACTGGCCGCATTATTGGTTGCCGACGCGATTCAACGCGCCTATGCGAGTGCCGCCTCGATCGGGTCATGCATGGCGGTCGTCGATGCAATCAGCGAGCGGGCGGCCGCCTTTTACCAAGCCCACAGCTTTATCCGCCTCCCGGATTCTCTGCGCCTTATCCTCCCGATGCGGCGACCCGCATCGTTTAGCCGTCAAATTCGGGACTGACGTTCGCGGCATTAATGCCAGTGGCGATGCCAAGATCGGTCCCGGTCTGCTCGACGCTGATGCCCGAGGTCTGGAAGCCGAACAGCCAGATCGGCAGGATGCAGATCTCGGTCAGGATGCCGAGGATCACGAACAGGCTACCCTGGCCGAGCTGCGCATTGAGAACCGGGAACAGATAGACCAGCACGACGCCGCCGAAGAAGCGCGTGACGCTCTCGCCGAGCATCGAGCCCGATCCGCGCAGCCGCGTCGGAAATTGCTCCGCCATGTAAAGTTTCGCCAAGGGGAAACCGGCATAATCGCAACCCCAGACGACGATCGCGGCGATCACCACGCCGACGGTCGGCAGCGACATGCCGAGCGCGATCGTGCCCAGCGCCGTGATCGTCATGATCGCCGCCAAGCCCCAGCGGCGGCTGATCTTGTCGCCGATGCCGCCGGCGATGGCGGTCGTGATCACGGTGAGAAACAGCAGGCCCGAAGTGTAATAGAGGGCGTTCTGCGGACTCGCTCCCATGCGATGGATGATCGTCGGACCGTAGATCGTGATCACGTAGAAGGTCACGAACGGCGACAACAGCGCCGTGAAGGCAATCGCGCAGCGCTGGAGATAGGGCGGCCGGAACAGATCGAAGATCGACACCTTGCGCGCGGCCGCGTATTCGAGAACTTTGAGCGCTTGGGGATCGATCAGCCGCTCGTCGTGCGGCACGCCGCTCAAATCCTCGAGCTGCTCGACGAATGCGCGCACGGCCTCGACCTTCCCGGCCTTGAGCAGGAAGCGCGGCGATTCTGGCAGGAACGCCAGGATCACAGGCACCATCAGGATTGGCAAACCGCCGATCATCAGGAGCGTGCGCCAGGCCGTTTCCGGCGCGAGATGGCCGACGATGACCGCGCCCGCCAGCGTATTGAGGCCGTAGGAGAATCCGAGCAAGGCGTTGGCATAGCCGACCGCGGTGCCGCGCCAGCGCTTGTTCACGAACTCGGAGAGCAGGAGGTACGGTACCGGGAAGACGGCGCCCTGGCCGAGGCCGGCGAGGAACCGGCAGATCACGATGAACGTGACGCTCTGGGCGAAGCTGGCGATGAAGGTGAAGATCGAGAAGATCACGACGCCCGCGAGCAGCGTCGTTTTGCGGCCGTAGCGGTCGGCGATCCGGCCGGCCGGCAGTAGTCCGAGCACGATGCCGAGGGTGCCGGCGCTGCCTACCACGCCGACGGTGCTCGGATCGAGTTTCCACAGGCCGCGGATGATGAAGAGAACCGGCGCGATGATGCCGATGTCGAACGCTTCGAGAATCCACACGATGCCGAGCAGCAGAACGAGGGACAGGATGCGGCGGTTGACCGGCAGTCGGTCGAGCCGCGCCAGCAGGTTCTCCTGCTCCTGTATGCCCGATAGGCTTGATGCGCTCATCGCTGATCTCCTGTTCTGTCGCGTTTCCTCCGTTGATCCGCCGCGATTGGCCCCCTCGTCGAGCGTCGCCGCCGACCGTCCCTCGACGATCGGCGATGGGCGCCCATGTCGGGGCTAGTCATCGACGCTCCCTGTCGCTGTCGTCGCCGGGCGGCGACCGCACGTCACGGCTGTGAAACCACGGCCGGTCGCACCGCCTCACCGCGCGGCCGCTCGTCCTTCACCATGTCGCGATTCATGCTCTCGCGGATGGCGTACATCGACAGCACGCTGATCGCGCTCACCGCGACGACGTAGCCGCAATAGAGCCACGGCCGGTTGCCGCCCGTCGCCAGCAGCCAGGTGGCGATGATCGGCGTGAGACCGCTCGCGAAAATGCCCGACGCCTGATAGACGAACGAGACGCCGCTGTAGCGCACGCGCGTGTCGAACAGCTCGGAGAAGATCGCCGCTTCGGGCCCGTAAACGGCCGGATAGACGAGGCCGAACGGCACCAGCACGGCGAGCCAGACGAGCAGCGTCGCGTGCGAATCCATCAGCCAGAAGGATGGAAACGCGAGCAGGCCGATGCCCGCCGCCCCCCAGCCGAAGACGCGGCGGCGCCCGAACCGGTCGGACAAGCGGCCGTAATACGGCAACATGAACATCATCACGGCGCAGGTGATGATCACAGCCCACAGCGCCGTCTGCCTGCCCATGCCGAGCGCATTCGTCACATAGGCAATGATGAACACGCCCCAGGTGTTAAAGCAGACGCCCTCGATGTAGCGGATGCCCATGCCGAGCAGCACCTGCTTGCCGTGGGTGGTCACGAGCTCGACGAAAGGAACGGGAACCTCGGCGCGCTCCTTTTTTAGGCGCTCGAAGGCCGGCGTCTCGAGAATCTTCAGGCGGATATAGAGGCCGACCGCCACCAGCACCGCGCTCAGCAGGAAGCACAGCCGCCAGCCCCAGGCCAGGAACGCATCGTTGCCGAAGAGCGACAGGCCGGAGACCAGCCCGGCGCTCAGCAGCAGCCCGGCCGGCACGCCGATCTGCGGCCAGCTGCCGTAGAAGCCGCGCTTGCCCTCGGGCGAATGCTCGATCGCCATCAGCACGGCGCCGCCCCATTCGCCGCCGAGGCCGATGCCCTGGAAAACGCGCAGCAACAACAGCAGCAGCGGCGCCCAGATGCCGATCGCGGCATAACCCGGCAGCAATCCGATCAGGAAGGTCGCGACGCCCATCACAAGGAGCGTCGCAATCAGCATGGCCTTGCGCCCGATCTTGTCGCCGAAATGGCCGAAGATGATGCCGCCGACTGGCCGCGCGATGAAGCCCACGAAGAACGTCGTGTAGGCGAGCAGTGTGCCCATGACGGGCGTGAAATTCGGAAAGAAGAGCCGGTTCAGAACCAGCGGCGCGACGGTTCCGTAGAGGAAGAAGTCATACCACTCGATCGTGCATCCGATCGCACTGGCGAACGCGATCGTTCCAATGGACTGCTTTTTAGCTTTCACGACGCACCCTCCCTGGTCCAAGGCGCATGGATTCGATCGCGACTCTGACGGTCGCTATCCCATGACGCTAACATATCGGATCGGGCGAGCAAGCAAAGACTGGCCCGTTTCGTCTCACTTAGTGAGACTGTCCCGCGGTGACGCCGGCCGCGATCAGGGGGCGGCGGCGAGGCCGAGAATCTGGCGCGCCTCCGACCGCGTGGCGGGACGGCGGCCATACTCGCCACAGATATCGGCGACGCGGGCGACGAGCTCGGCATTGCTCTTGGCGAGCCGCGTCTTGTCGAAGCGCAAATTGTCCTCGAGGCCGGTGCGGACGTGGCCGCCGAGCTCCATGCACCAGCGGTTGACCTCGAGCTGGTGACGGCCGACGCCGGCCGCGGTCCAGGTCGCGTCCGGCATGATGTCCTTCAGCTCCGACAGCAGGAAGTCCAGCACCTGACGGCGTGCCGGCAGCGCGTTGGGAATGCCGAGCACGAACTGCACGTGCGCCGGCGGCTTCACCAGGCCGCGGTCGACGAGCGCCTTGGCGTTGTAGAGCATCGCCAGATCGAACACCTCGATCTCTGGTTTGACGCCGAGATCGCGCATCGTCGTCGCCATGCCGTCGATGAGCTGCGGCGTGTTCTCGTAGATCTGTGTCGCGAAATTCACCGAGCCTGTGGCGAGCGACGCCATGTCCGGCCGGTGAACGAGCGAGCTCGCGCGCTCGTTCTGGCTGCGGCCGCGGCCGCCGGTGGAGAACTGGACGATCATACCGGGACAATGTTTGCGCACCCCGGCCTGCACCTCGGCGAAAAGCGCGGCATCGGACGACGAGCTTTCATCCTTATTGCGGACGTGGATGTGGACCAGCGATGCGCCGGCCTCATAAGCCTCGTGCGTCGACTCGATCTGTTCCGTCGGCTGCGTCGGCACGGCCGGCGAATCCGCCTTCTTCGGCACGGCGCCGGTGATCGCGACGGTGATGATCACGGGGCTGGTCGTCATGTTTCCTCCTCACGCTTGGCGTCGAGCCTCTGGCGCCGGCGATTTTCAACGTTTCTCAATGAAATGGAAGGTCGCGACGCTCGGCCGCAGCGCGATTTCGCGGACCAGCGTGCGGAGCGGCGTCTCGGCGAGCGGATACTCGGTGCGGATCGGCCCCGCCGTCTTGAGCGCCTTGAACTCGGCGTCGGAATAATATGCCGCCAGCAGCAGGTCGTTGTCGCTCGCGAACGGGCCGCGTTCGCGCTTCAGCCGTGCGATCGCCGGTTCGAGCAGCTCGCCGGGCCGCGCCGTCACGGGCGGAGCGCCGCGGGTGATCCGATCGTAGAGGTTGGGATCGATCGGACCGGCGACCTCGCCGTAATAGCCCATGACGTATTTTCGCACCTCGTCGGGCACCGTCGCGTAGCGTTCCTTGCCCACGACGTTCAGAACCGCCTGGGTCATCACGAATTGCGCGAACGGACTGACGATGATCGGATAGCCCAGCTCACAGCGCACCCGCGCCGCCTCCTCGAGAATCTCCGGCAGCCGATCGCGCAGGCCGAGCGGCTCGAGCTGCGATTTCAGGTTCGAGACCATGCCGCCCGGCATCTGGTGTTCGTAGTGGAACGCGTCGTAGCGCGCGCGTTCGCCCAGCGGCTTGCCCTCGCGCTTGGCAATATAGCGCAGGCGCTCGGCGGTCTCGGCCACCGGCACGAGATCGAGCGGCACGTCGAAGCCGCGCCGGCGCGCATTCTCGACGAATTCCTCGGTCGATGGGTGCGAGGCGCCATTGGCGAGCGGCGACGTCGCCGTATGGACGACGTCGACGCCGAGCTCGATCGCGCGCACCGCGGTGTAGGGCGCCAGCCCCGAAAGGCAGTGCGAGTGCAGCTGTAATGGAACCGTCCCGCAGGCCTGCTTCGCCGCCGGCACCAGGGTTTCCGAGCGCTCCGGCGTCAGCAGGCCGCTCGGGTCCTTGATGAACACGGCATCGACACCGAGCGCGAGCAGTTCCTTGATCTTGCGCGCGTAATAGGCGTCGGTGTGGACCGGGCTGACGGTATAGACCACCCCGCCCGCGACGTAGAGGCCGACGCGCTTCGCCGCCTTGACCGGCACTTCCATGTTCCGCATGTCGTTGAGCGCGTCGTAGGGCGTGTGATAGCGGATGCCGTTGGCGAAGATGCGCTCCGCCGTCAGGGCCACGATGTCGTCGGGAAACATCTCGAATGTGAAAAGGCTCTGGCCGCGCGTCATCACGATCAGCGGCGTGCGCTTCGCCCAGCCGCTGACGATGCGCATGCGTTCCCACGGGTCCTCGCGCAGATAGCGGACGCAGACATCGAAGACCGCGCCGCCCACCAAATCGATCGCCTCGAAGCCGGCCCGGTCGAGACGCGGCGCCAGGTCGGCCATCATCGCCGTCGTCATGCGGGTCGCCCACAGGCACTGATGGGCGTCGCGCAGCGTCACGTCGATGAGGGCGATGCGGCGGCCGGCGTTCATGCACGGAACTCCTGCTCGATCCAGCGCGTATGGAGGGTGCCGGACAGGAAATCCGCTTCGTCGATCAGCCGGCGATGGAACGGGATCGTGGTCGCGACACCGGCGACGCCGAAGCTGGCAAGGGCACGCCGCGCCCGTGCGAGCGCCGTGTCGCGGTCGGGTCCGGCGACGATCAGCTTGCCCAGCAGCGAATCATAGAACGGCGACACGGCGTAGCCGGGATAGACGTGGCTGTCGAGGCGAATGCCGGGTCCGGTCGGCGGCGCCCATTCGCGGACGGTGCCGGGCGACGGGAAGAAATCGCGGGTCGAATCCTCGGCGTTGATGCGAAACTCGATGGCGCAGCCGCGCGGCTCCGGCGGCGGCGCGATCGACAGCGTCTCGCCGCCGGCAATCCGCAGCTGCTCCGCCACCAGATCCGTGCCGGTGAGCGCCTCGGTGACCGGATGCTCGACCTGGATGCGCGTGTTCATCTCGATGAAATAGAATCCGCCGCCGTCGAGATCGACGATGAACTCGATCGTGCCGGCATTCTCGTAGGCGATCGCTCGGACCAGGGCGAGCGCCGCCTCAGCCATGGCGTGGCGCGTCGCGGTCGACAGCATCGGCGACGGCGCCTCCTCGACCAGCTTCTGATGGCGGCGCTGCACGCTGCAATCGCGCTCCCAGAGATGGATGGCGTTGCCGTGCCGGTCGCCGATCACCTGGATTTCGACATGCCGCACGCGGCGAAAGAAGCGCTCGAGATAGATCTCGGGATTATTGAACGCGGCGCCGGCCTCGGCGCTCGCCTGCGCGAAGCGCGATGCGAATTCCTCGGCCGAATCGACGATGCGCATGCCGCGGCCGCCGCCGCCGCCGGCTGCCTTGAGCAGCAGCGGATAGCCGATCGCCCCCGCCGCGTGCTCTGCCGCCGCTGCATCGGTGAAGCCGACCTCGGAGCCGGGCACGACCGGAATGCCGTGCTGCATGGCGGTCCGCCGCGCTGCGACCTTGTCGCCCATGAGCGCGATCGTTTCCGCTCGCGGACCGACGAAGGCGAGCCCCTCCTTGGCGCAGGCGGTGGCGAACTCGCTCTTCTCGGACAGAAATCCGTAGCCGGGATAAACCGCGTCGCAACCGCTCGCCTTCGCGGCTTCGACCAGGCCGGGGATATTGAGATAGCTGTCGCGCGGCGGCGGCGGACCGACGCAGATCGCGCGATCGGCCGACCAGACATGCGGCGAGTTCGCGTCGGCCGTCGAATAAGCGGCGACCGTCTCGAGCCCGAGCCGGCGGCAGGCGCGGACGGCGCGTAACGCGATCTCCCCACGATTGGCGATGAAGACCCGCGTCAATCGGCGCCTCGGTGCGTGACCCACGCGAAATCGACCGGCGGCGGCCGGCTCCCTGCATCGATTCCACTCTCGCACCGCAAAAAATTATATTGCAAGACGTTTTTTCTCGGTTTCTGATACTGCCTCCGCAGCGGCGCCGGTTGACTCATGACACGTTCGCTTTCCGTCCGTCCGAACCCGAACGCGTCGCGCGCGCGCGCGGCAGGCCGCCCTGGCGCGAAGGGCAAGGCTCGGTCCAAAGGGACGCGGGTGGTCGGCGGCGCACCCACGATGAAGACCTTCGGCTTGCTGGAGGCGCTCGTTCGCGCCGATCGGCCGTTCAGCCTTCCCGACTTGGCGTCGCTCATCGGTATGCCCAAGGCGACGATCCATCGTGTCGCTCGCCTGCTCGAAGCGGAGCAGTTGCTGCAGCGCGAGCCGGGCAGCCGGCTTTATCGTCCGGGGCCGCGGCTCCTGACGTTCGCGCTCGACGTCGTGACGACCTCGGCTCGCTCGGCGCCGCGCCACGCGATCCTCGAAGCGCTGTCCGGCGAAGTGGGCGAGACCTGCAACTTCGGCATGATGGTCGAAAACCACGTTGTCTATGTCGACCGGGTCGAAGCTGCGTGGCCGTTCGGCCTGCGCTTCGAGCGGGGTTCGCGCGTGCCGCTTCATTGCACGGCAATAGGCAAGTTGCTGCTCGCGATGCTGCCGCGCGACCGGCGCACGGCTCTACTTGAAACGATCGGTCTGCCGGCCTACACCGAGCGCACGATCACCGACGCGGGCGATCTCGCAACAGCGCTCGAAACGATCCGCCAGAATGAACTATCGATCGACAACCAGGAATTCCTGGCCGGCGTCGTCTGCCTCGCCGTTCCGGTCAAGGATCGGTTCGGTATCGCACGCGGCGCCATCGCCGTCTCGGCACCGGTCGCGCGCATGAGCATCGCCGATGCGCAGCGCCACGTTCCAACGCTGCGCAAGGCCGCGGCTCGGCTCGGCATGACGTTCTCGTCCGCCGCCGACGGCGCCGCGGAGCGCGATCCGGGCGATAGCGAACGCCCATGACACTGCGCTATGACGAGATCGCCGACATCCTGCGGATGATCGACAACAGCTCGTGCGACGAGCTGGTGATCGAGACCGCCGAGCTGAAGCTCGTCGTCCGGCGCCGCAGCGCCGGCAACGTGTCAGCTGCGCCGTTATCGCCATCGACCGACGTGGGATCGGCTCCGCATTCCGGCGGCCAAACGGCCGCCGCCCCGCCGCGATCGGCCGTTACGCCGCCGAAAGCGTCAGCGGCTTCACCGGCAGATGGCGTCGAAGTGCGGTCGCCGATGGTCGGCACGTTTTATCGTGCGCCCAAGCCTGATGCGCCGCCCTTCGTCGAGATTGGCAGCCGCGTCGAGAAAGGCGCGCCAATTTGCGTCATCGATGTGATGAAGCTGTTCACGACGATCGCCGCCGAGACCGCGGGCCGCGTCACCTTTATCGGGGCAGAAAACGGCGCGCTCGTCGAGTTCGGCCAGGTGCTCTTCGTCATCGATCCGGCCGCTTGATCAAGCCGGAACCGGGCAACGTGATTCCAACGTGGATCTCGAACTGGCCAATAAAGTAGCCGTCGTCACCGGCGGCGCGAGCGGCTTCGGCGCAGCGATTGCCGCGGCACTTGGGCGCGAAGGCTGCCGGGTGGTGGCGGCCGACCTCAACCGCGCCGCGGTTGAGCGCGTTGCGGCGTCGCTCGCCGCCCGCAACCTTGCGGTTGCCGCAACGGCCTTCGATGTCGGCGATGCCGTCGCCGTGAACCGAGCCATCGCCGGCATTGCCGCCGCGCACGGTCGGCTCGACATTCTGGTCGCCAGCGCCGGTGTGTTGAAGACCGACAGCGTGCTTGGCTCGACGCCCGAAGACTGGGAGCAGGTCAGCCGCGTCAATCTTACGGGCGTGCTCAACTGCGCGCGGGCGGTGGCGCCGGCCATGCAGACCAATCGGTGGGGCCGCATCGTCAACCTGGCTTCGGTGTCGGCGATGCGCGGCGGCGGTTCGGTCGGCAACGTGCTCTACGGCACGACCAAGGCCGGCGTGGTCGCGCTCACCATGGGACTGGCGCGCGAGCTGGGGCCGAGCGGCATCACAGTGAACGCCATCGCGCCCGGTGTTGCCGACACGGCGATGACGCGAGCGCATCTATCGGACGAGGCGCAGCGCCGCATTGCGGAGCGCATTCCAATTGGGCGGTTGGCCACGGCCGAGGATGTCGCGCACCTCGTCTGCTTTCTCGCGTCCGAACGGGCGAGCTACATCACCGGGACAGTGATTCCCGTGGATGGCGGCATTCTCACGACCTGAGACGCTGGCGTATGCCGATTCGAGGCCGCGCGCTGGCACGAATTACGCCGTCGCCGCGACGACCGCACAAGTGGTGACGATATCGTCGACGCTGGCGCCCCGTGACAAATCGCTGATCGGTTTGGCAAAGCCCTGGAGGAACGGGCCGTAGGCCCTAGCGCCGCCCAGCCATTGCACCAGCTTGTAGCCGATATTGCCGGCATCGAGATCGGGAAAAATCAGCACGTTTGCGCGGCCGGCGACCGGGCTGCCCGCCGGCACTTTTTTTTGCGCCACGTCGGGCACCAGCGCTGCGTCGGCTTGCAGCTCGCCGTCGATTGCGAGAGCAGGCACACGCCGACGCACCAACTCGACCGCGCGGCGAACCTTGTCGATGCGCGCATGCTGGGCGCTGCCTTTGGTCGAGAACGACAGCAGAGCGACGCGCGGCGATTCGCTAAGCAGCATCTCCGCGCTGCGGGCGGAAGCAATCGCAATGTCGGCCAGCTCTTCGGCGGTCGGATCGGCGTTTACCGCGCAATCGGCGAAGACCAGCGACTGCGATCCCTGGCCGAGGAAATCCGGCACGACGATCAGGAAATAGCTCGACGGCAAGGCGATGCCGTCGGCGAGACCGATGGTCATCAGGCCGGCTTCGATGACGCGCCGCGTCGGATTGGCGACGCCCGCGACCATGGTCTGCGCATCGCCCTGGCGCACCATCATGCCGGCGAAATAGAGCGGCTTTGCCATCAGCCGCGCGCCCATTGTGGGTGTCATCGATGGCCGATTGGCGGCGCAGGCGGCGCCATACGCCGCGACGCGGGGATCGCGGTGCGGATCGATCACCGTAATGCCGTCGAGCGCGATTTTGGCGTCGCGCGCTGCGGCCGCGACCGTCTCGGGCGTGCCGAGCAAAATCGGGGTCGCAATCGCCTCGTCCGCTAGCCGCCGCGCCGCGGCGAGAATGCGCGCGTCGTCCGCTTCCGGAAGAACGACTTTGCAACGACGGCGGCGTGCGCTATCGAAGCAGCGACCGATCAAGTCCATGGGTCTCAACAGTCGAGAATTGTGCAGGCGAGCCGAGCGAGGCCATCAATGACCGAAACCACCGAAGCGATCAAGATTCACCGCGGCCTGAAAGACGTCTACTTCGACCGCTCGCCGTGCACGTCGATCGATGGACGCGTCGGCGACCTGCGCTATCGCGGTTATTCGATCCACGATCTCGCGGAACACTCGACTTTCGAAGAGACCGCGTGGCTGTTGCTGCGGGGCGAGCTGCCAACGAAAGACCAGCTCGTGGCCTTCGACCGCGAACTGAAAGCGGCACGCGAGCTGCCCGCGCCGATCTACGAGGTCATCCGCATCATGAAATCGGCGCATCCGATGGACGTGTTGCGCACGGCGGTCTCGGCGCTGGCGGGCTTCGATCCCGAAGTCGCCGACAATTCGCGCGCGGCGGCTCTGCGCAAGGGCGTGCGGCTGACCGCGCAGGTGCCGGTCATCGTCGCAGCGCACGCCCGGCTGCGCGATGGCCAAGCGCCGGTAACCCCGGACAAGACGCTGAGCCATGCGGCCAATCTGCTGTGGATGCTGAAAGGCGAGCAGCCGAGCGCCGACGCCGCCGAGCTGATCGATCGCGATCTCATCCTGCACGCCGAGCACGGTTCCAACGCGTCGTCCTTCACCGCCCGCGTTGTCACCGGCACCGAGGCCAACCTGCATGCCGCGATCACCGCGGCGATCGCGGCGCTTTCCGGGCCGGCGCATGGCGGCGCCGCCGAGGACGTGATGAGGATGGCCGAGGAGATCGGCGATCCGTCGCGCGCCGCCGAATACGTCCGCGCCAAGCGCAAGGCGGGCGAGGCGGTCACCGGCTTCGGCCATCGCGTCTACCGCGTCGAGGATCCGCGCGCGCGCCACATGCGCGCCGGCGTCGAGCGGCTGTCGAAGGCGATGGGCGAGCCGCGCTGGTACGAGATTCTCCAGGCGGTGGTGCAGGCGATGGCGCCCTATGCGCGCCACGGTGTCAACGTGAACGTCGATTTCTATTCCGGCGTCGTCTACCACCTGCTCGGCGTGAAGCGCGACCTGTTCGTGCCGATCTTCGCCATTGGCCGCGTCCCGGGCTGGGTCGTGCAGGTGATCGAGCAGCTCGACAACAACATCCTGATCCGGCCGCTGACGCTTTACAGCGGACCGCCCGGCCGCGATTACGTGCCACTCGAGCGCCGGTCGGCGTCCTCGGCCGGCTAGGCGCCGCTCGCCGAGGGGCAAAAGTCCCAGCCCGCGGGACGTTTCGTTTCGTCACCCGTTGACTGCGTCCGCGGTTCTGAGACCATCCGCCGGAGTTGATCGGGCAGAGCGGCATGGCGGATCGGGTTTTCGATTTCATCGTGGTGGGTGCGGGCTCGTCCGGCTGCGTGCTGGCGAACCGGCTCTCCGAGGACAGGCGCTATCGCGTCGCGGTGCTCGAGGCGGGCCCGCGCGACACCAATTTCTGGATCCATCTGCCCATCGGCTACGGCAAGACGATGTGGCACAAGCGGCTCAACTGGCGCTTCTACACCGAGCCCGAGCCGACCATGGACGGCCGGCAGATTTATTGGCCGCGCGGCCGCGTGCTCGGCGGCTCGAGCTCGATCAATGGTCTCATCGTCATTCGCGGTCAGGCCGAGGATTACGACCGCTGGCGCCAGCTCGGCAATGTCGGCTGGGCGTGGCATGACATGCTGCCCTATTTCCTGGAACTCGAGGACAATCCTGAGCTCGGCGACGGGCCGCTGCACGGCACCGGCGGGCCGCTCAGCATCAGCTCGATCACCCGCCGGCATGAGCTGATCGAGGCGTTGATCGCGGCGGCGGAGCGCTGTGGTGTCAAGCGCACGCGCGACTTCAACGGCGCGAGCCAGGAGGGCGTCGGCTATTACCAGCTGACCACGCGCCACGGCTGGCGGGCGAGCGCCGCAGTTGCCTTCCTCCGGCCCGCGGCGGACCGCGACAATCTCACGGTGATCACCGACGCGCAGGTCGCCCGCGTGCTCGTCGAGCAGCGCCGGGCCGTCGGCGTGCAGTGCCGCGTCGGTGGCGATCTGCGCGAATTGCGCGTGTGCCGCGGCGTGGTGCTGGCGGCGGGCACCGTGCAGTCGCCGCAGCTGCTGATGCTGTCGGGCATCGGCCCGGCCGCGCACCTTCAGGAGCACGGAATCTCCGTCGTGATCGATCGGCCGGCCATCGGCCGGAACTTGCAGGACCATTTGCAGGTGCGCCTGCTCTACCGCTGCACCAAGCCGATTACGACCAACGACGCCCTGAATTCACCCGTTGGCCGCCTGCGCATGGGACTCGATTGGCTGTTCCGCGGTGCCGGGCCGCTGGCGATCGGCATCAATCAGGGCGGATTGTTCACGCGCGTTCTGCCGGAATCGCAGACGCCGGACATCCAGCTTCATGTCGGAACCTTGTCGGCCGACATGGCGGGCGGCAAGGTTCACGACTTTCCCGGCTTCACCATGTCGGTTTGCCAGCTCCGGCCCGAAAGCACCGGCTCGATCACGCTCGGTTCGCCCGATCCGTTCGTGCCGCCGAAGATCCATGCCAATTACCTTGCGACCGAAACCGATCGCCGCTGCATTGCCGCCGGCATCGGCTTCACGCGCAAACTCGCAGCGACGCCGCCGCTCGCCGATTACATCGCCGCCGAGCTCGCGCCGGGACCGGAATGCGCCGGCGACGCCGACATGCTCGCCTTCGCGCGGCGCAGCGGCGCGACGATCTTCCATCCGACCGGCACCTGCCGCATGGGTGCCGACGACGAGGCCGTGGTCGATCCGCGCCTGCGCGTGCGCGGCGTCGACGGCCTGTGGGTGGCCGATTGCTCAGTCATGCCGACGATCGTCTCAGGCAACACCAACTTGCCGGCCATGATGGTCGGCGCCAAGGCCGCCGATATGATCCTAGACGATGTCGACGGCGTCGCCGATCGGCAGAGCGTCGCGCGACGCGCGGCCAAGGTGACGCCGGCGAGTGCGGCCACGGAGCGTCAACTCGCCGGCTGACCGGCAGTCACTCCGAAGTCGCATGCCGGTCGCTTGCGGCGCCCAGCGCGATCATGCTATTTTTTAGTATTATAAGTCCTATAGAATGAGAATTTGACGCGTTAGCTGACCCGATCGAAGGCGGCACCGCGCTACACAGGGAGGGAAGCAGATGTCCGTCACGCGGAAATTCGCCTGGCTTGCCGTCGTCGCGTTCGCCTTGGCCTTGGGTGCGGGCGCACCCGCACAGGCCAAGTATCCCGATCATCCAATCAACTTCATCGTGCCGTGGGGTCCCGGCGGCGGCGCCGATCTGCTGGCGCGCACCGCCGGCAAGATCATGGAAAAGGATCTCGGCGCGTCGGTTCCCGTGATCAACGTGCCGGGCGCGACCGGCGTCGTCGGCATGACCAAGCTGCTGACTTCGCCAGCCGACGGCTACACCCTCGCGGTGCTGATCGGCGACACGTACTCCCTGCTCTCGGGTCCGCATCCCGCGTTCGAGGCGAACCAGGTGATTCCGCTCGGCATCATGATCCAGCAGCCGTCCGGTTATTACGTGAACGTCAACAGCCCGTGGAAGACGTGGCCCGATCTGGTCAAGACGGCGAAAGAGCGGACGCTCAAGGTCGCGACGCTCGGCTTCGGCAGCGCCGACGACATCACGACGACATTCTTGAAGAACAAGGTCGGGCTGAAGTTCGACGAGATTCCTTTTGCGAAACCCGGCCTCCGCTATACCTCGATCCTCGGCGGCAATGCCGACGTGCTCTACGAGCAGACCGGCGACGTTCGCAGCTATATCGACGGCAACAAGATCCGGCCGTTGATCTTCTTCTATCCGCATAGGCTCGACATTCCGCGCTTCAAGGACGTGCCGATCGGCAAGGAGTTCGGCTACGACATCACCCTGCCGCAATTCCGTTCGATCGTCGTCAAGGCCGGAACCCCACCGGATCGCGTGAAGCGCCTGGCCGACGAACTGCGCAAGGTGGCCCAGACGGCGGAGTACAAATCCTATCTCGATAACCAGTACGCGGACCCGAACAGCTACGTGCCGATGGCCGGCGCGCGGAAGTTCATGGACGCATGGCTCGCGCAGGCCAAAAAGTTCCGGGCCGAGGCCAAGATGGGGTCGAATTGACGTCCGGCACGCCGATCACACCGTTTCGCCGGCTGCACGCCGCACTGCCCTATGTGGTCGTGCTTGCAGTCGGCGCCTTTCTTTACCACCGGGCCGACGGCTTCGAATTCGAGGAGAGCTCGGGCCGCATCGGACCGGGCGCTTGGCCGAAGCTCATCCTCGTCCTGCTGCTGCTGACGGCGTTGTGGGGCGCGATCGCTAGCGCGATGCGCGCCGGCTGCGGCGCAATCGAAGAGTCGACCGAGGCGGATGAGGCGTTGGCGCGGCCGCCGGAGATCTATCCCTATCTGGTCTGGGTCGCCGTCGGCCTGACCATTGGCTATCTCTTGCTGCTGCCGGTGATCGGCTTCTTTCTGGCGACGATCGTGTTCGTCTTCATCCTCATGTATCTCGGCCATTACCGGCGGCCATTGCCGGTCGCGATCCTGAGTCTCGCCGTCGCTCTCGCCTTCATGTTCGTGTTCATGCGCGTCGTCTACGTGTCGCTGCCGGTTGGCACCGCGCCGTTCGATCGCCTGTCCTTCGCGCTCATGGCCGCGATGGGCGTGCACTAGGAGGCGTCGCGGTGTTGCTCGATCTCGTGCATGGTTTCGTTCAGGTCTTCCAGCCGTTCAACCTGCTCATGCTGTTCGTCGGCCTGCTGGTCGGCATGGCGGTCTCGATCATGCCCGGGCTCGGCCTGGTGATGGGCGTCGTGCTGGCGCTGCCCTTCACCTATCAGATGTCGATCGAGCCCGCGATCATCCTGCTGACCGCGATCTATTTCGCCGGCACCTATGCCGGCTGCTTCACGGCGATCCTCTATCGCATTCCGGGCGAGCCCATGGACGTGCCGATGCTGTGGGACGGCTACACCATGGGCCGCCGCGGGTCGCCCGCCAAGGCGCTCGGCTGGGCGCTGGTCGCGGCGCTGATCGGCGGCCTGGTCTCGTCGGCGGTGATGGTCCTGCTGGCCGGACCGATGAGCGACGTCGCACTCAAGTTCGACTCACCCGATTACTTCGCCGCCGTCTTCTTCGGGCTCACCACCGTGGTCGCGCTCGCCGGCAAGTCGATGGTGAATTCGCTGATCAGCCTCTGCGTCGGTCTGCTGGTAGCGACCGTCGGCATCGACAGCATCTACGGCACGCCGCGTTTCACGTTCGGCGTGCCGATCCTGCGCGACGGCGTCCAGCTCGTCGAGGTCCTGGTCGGCATGTACGGCCTCGGCGAGGTGTTGGCGCGCATCGGCCAGGGCCTGCGAATGAGCCACGCCGAAAGCGGCAAGCAGAAGGTGGCCACGCACCTCCCGTCGCTGCGCGAGCTCGTCGCGATCAAGGCGACGCTGATCCGCAGCACGATCCTCGGGACGATCCTGGGTATCGTGCCCGGCGCGGGCGCCACCATCACCGCCTTCATCTCCTATGGCATCGAGAAGCAGTACGGCCGCCGCCGGCACCAGCTCGGCACCGGCCTGCCCGAGGGCATCGTCGCGCCGCAGATCGGCTCGACTGCCTCGGTCGCCGGTCACATGATCCCGCTGCTCACGCTCGGCCTGCCCGGCAGCGGTGCGACCGCCGTCATCCTCGCCGCGTTCTTGCTGCACGGCGTGCAGCCGGGGCCGATGCTGTTCGAGGATCCGTCTTCGCTCCTCATGGTCAACACCATCTTCGCGTCGATGTTCGCCAGCGTCATCGGCATGTGCCTGCTCGGCTTCCTGTGGATCCGCGTCATCGTCAAGGTCCTGCAAGTTCCGCAGGGTGTGCTGTCGGCGATCGTCGTCATGTTCTGTCTCGTCGGCGCCTACGCCAACCGCAACAACATGTCCGATGTCTGGATGATCGTGATCTTCGGCGTGCTCGGCTATCTCTTCGAGAAGTTTAGGTTCCCGATCTCGCCGATGGTGCTCGGTGCAATCCTCGGTCCGGTCGGCGAGTCGGCGTTCATGCGCAGCATGATCGGCAGCGGCAACGACTGGACGGTGTTCTTCAAGGGGCCGATCTGCGGCACGCTGATGGTCGGCTCGCTGCTGGCGCTCAGCTATCCGCTGCTGCGCGAGGTCTGGTCGGCGCGGCGGCGGCCGCAGGCGGTCCCGTCACCCGGGAGCGGCCCATGAAACCTGCGACCATGGCCAGTGTCGAGCGCATGCCCGTCGCGATCGACGCGTCGGAAGACCAGCGCGACGGCATTCCGACGGCGACGGCGCGGTCCTTCGCCATTCTCGAACTGGTGGCGCATTCGCCGGCGGCGGTCGACGTCGGCGACGTCATCGCGGCGTTGTCGCTGCCCAAGGCGACGGCCTACCGCCTGGTCGAGGGGCTGCTGACCGCGGGCTACCTGATGCGCGAGCCGGCGCGCAAGCGCCTGACCGTCGGCCAAAAATTCACCGACATGGCGCTCGGCGTCATGCGCGCCTCGATGCGCGACGTCGCTCGCCACGCCGTGCTGCGGCGCCTGGCGCGCGTCATGAACGAGACCTGCAACATCGGCATCATGCTCAACGGCGAGGTGATCTATCTCGACCGCGTCGAGGCCGAGCATTGGCCGTTGCGCCTGCACTTCGCCACCGGCTCGCGCGTGGCGCTCCACGCCAGCGCGATCGGCAAGCTGCATATCGCGCTCGCGCCGAGCCGCGTGCGCCGCACGCTGCTCAAGAGCCTCGACCTGCAGCGCTTCACGCCGAGCACGATCACCGATCGCGCTGCCCTCGATGAGGAGCTGAGGCGCATCCGCAAGGAGCGCGTGTCCTTCGACCACGAGGAACTCCTCGCCGGTGTGATCTGCGCCGCGGTGCCCATTGTGCGCCGGAACGGCGAGCTTATCGCTGGCGTTGCGGTTCAGGCGCCGACGGCGCGGCTCTCGCCCGCCCAGGCGCGGAAGCATCTGCCGGCCCTGCAGGAGGCGGCGGCCGAGCTGTCGGAGCTGTTCGAGTCGACCGAGGTCGACGACAGCCCGACGCGAACGGCCGCCTGTGACGCCAACGGTTCATTGAAGGAGAAAAAAGCATGACTCGGATGTCCTCGAGCGAAGCATTCGTCGAAACGCTGGTCGCCAACAACGTCAAGTACATCTTCGGCATCGTCGGCTCCGCCTACATGGACGCGATGGACCTATTCCAGGCCGCGGGCATCCGCTTCATCCCCACGGTGCACGAGCAGGGCGCCGCGCACATGGCCGACGGCTATTCGCGCGCCTCGGGCCGCCACGGCGTCTGCATCGCGCAGAATGGGCCGGGCGTGACCAATTTCGTCACCGCCGTCGCTGCCGCCTATTGGGCGCATTCGCCGGTGCTGGTCGTGACGCCGGAGACCGGCTCGACCACCATCGGCCTCGGCGGCTTCCAGGAGACCGAGCAGCTGCCGATCTTCTCCAAGATCACCAAGTATCAGGCGCATGTCTCGAGCCCGGCGCGGATGGCCGAGCTCACGGCGCGTTGTCTCGACATGGCGATGAGCGAGCGCGGCCCGACCCAGCTCAACATCCCGCGCGACCACTTCTATGGCGAGGCCGAGTACACGATCGCGGCGCCGAAGCACGTCATGCGTGGACCGGGCGCCGACGAAAGCCTGGACCAGGCCATCGAGCTGCTCACCAAGGCCAAGTTCCCGGTCATCGTTTCAGGCGGCGGCGTCATCATGTCGAACGGTGTGGCCGATTGCGTTGAGCTCGCCGAGCATCTCAATGCGCCGGTGGTCAACTCGTACCTGCACAATGACAGCTTCCCGGCGAGCCATCCGCTGTGGTGTGGGCCCCTCGGCTACCAGGGCTCCAAGGCCGCGATGAAGCTGATCGCACAGGCGGATGTCGTGCTCGCGCTCGGCACCCGGCTCGGGCCATTCGGCACCCTGCCGCAATACGGGCTCGAATACTGGCCGAAGGACGCCAAGATCATCCAGGTCGACAACGACCATCGCATGCTCGGCCTGGTGAAGCAGATCTCGGTCGGGATCGTCGGCGACGCCAAGGCCGCCGCCCGCGCGCTGCTGCACCGGCTCGGCAACCGCGATCTGGCGTGCCGTAAGAACGCCGACGAGCGCAAGAAGAAGATCAAGGCCGAGAAGGATTCGTGGGAGACCGAGATCGCCGGCTGGACGCATGAGCGCGACGAGTGGTCGCTCGAGGTATCCAAGGGCGTCGACCGCATGCACCCGCGCCAGATGTTGCGCGCGCTCGAGAAGACGATGCCGAAGAACGCGATGGTCTCGACCGACATCGGCAATATCTGCTCAGTGTCGAACTCCTACCTCCGGTTCGAGCAGGCGCCGTCGATGTTCGCCGCCATGAGTTTCGGCAATTGCGGCTACGCGCTGCCGACCGTCATCGGCGCGAAGGTGGCGTCGCCCGACCGACCGGCGATTGCCTATGTCGGCGACGGCGCCTGGGGCATGAGCTTCGGCGAAATCCTCACCTGCGTGCGCGAGAGCATCCCGGTCACGGCCTGCGTCTTCAACAACGAGCAGTGGGGCGCCGAGAAGAAGAACCAGGTCGATTTCTACGGACGGCGCTTCGACGGCGTGAACCTGAAGAATCCGAGCTGGGCGGCGCTCGCCAAGACCATGGGCGCCGAGGGCATCGTGGTGAAGAAGGTCGACGAGATCGGCGACGCGCTCAAGAGCGCCGTCGACGCCCAGATGAAGCACGGCAAGACCACGATTCTCGACCTGCACGTGACGCGCGAGCTCGGCGATCCGTTCCGCCGCGATGCCCTCAAGTATCCCAAGCGGCTCTTGGAGAAATACAAGCACACCAACGCCGCTTGATTGTAGTGAGGTTCACCCGCGCGACGGCTGTTGCTGCCGCGCGGGCGTGCACCGGCACGAGGAGATCAGCATGTCCACGGTAGCTTTGGCCGCGCGCGATGCGGCATCCGATCAGGTCATCGCCGCCGTCGACGCCGTCATGCGGCGGGCGCGGGCGGCGCAGCAAAGCTTCGGCACCGTGAGCCAGGAACGCGCCGACGAGGCGGTGCGTGCGCTCGCCTGGTCGCTCTACAATCCGGAGCATGCGCGGGAGCTCGCGGCACTCGCGGTCGCCGACACCGGCCTCGGCAACGTCGCGGACAAGCTCGTCAAGAAGCAGCGCAAGACCTTCGGCACGTTGCGCGACCTGCTGCGGGCCAAGTCGGTCGGCATCATCGAAGAGGACAAGGCCAGGGGCATCGTCAAATACGCCAAGCCGGTCGGCATCGTTGCCGCACTGACGCCGTCCACCAATCCGGGCGCAACGCCGGTCAACAAGGCGATGATGGCGCTCAAAGGTCGCAACGCCATCGTCATCGCGCCGTCGCCGCTCGGCTACGTGACGACGGCGCGCGCGGTCGAGTTCATGCGCGGCGAGCTCGAGCGTATCGGCCTGCCGGCCGACCTCGTTCAGATCCTGCCGGCGCCGGTCACCAAGGAATCAACCGAAGTGCTGATGCAGGCGGCTGACCTCGTCGTCGTCACCGGCTCGCAGGACAACGTGCGCCGCGGCTATCGCAGCGGCACGCCGGCGATCGGCGTCGGCGCCGGCAATGTGCCGGTCATCATCGACGAGAGCGCCGATCTGGCCGAGGCCGCGCGCAAGATCCACGCCTCCAAGGTCTTCGACAACTCGACCTCGTGCTCGTCGGAGAATTCGGTTGTCATCCTCGATTCGATCTACGACCAGGCGATCGCCGCGCTGAAACAGGTCGGCGGCTATCGCTGCACGCCGGCCGAGAAACAAGGCATCCAGCAGACGCTGTGGCAGAAGGGCAAGCTCAACCGCGATCTGATCGCGCGCGACGCGGCCGTTCTCGCGCGCGCCTTCAAGCTGCCCGCCGCCGCCGAACGCGCCGACTTCTTCATGGTGGAGGAGACCGGCATCGGCCGGGACCATCCGTTCTCGGGCGAAAAGCTGTCGCTAGTGCTCACCGTCTACCGCGCCAAGGACTTCGCCGCGGCGAAGGCGACCGTGCGCGACATCCTCGAATACCAGGGCAAGGGCCATTCATGCGGCATCCACACCAAGAACCTGGCGCATGCGCGCGAGCTCGCCGAAGACCTCGACGTCGTGCGCGTGCTGGTCAATTTCGCGCATACCTTCGGCAACGGCGGCGGCTTCGACAGCGGCCTGGGCTTCACGCTCAGTATGGGCTGCGGCACGTGGCAGAAAAACAGCATCTCGGAGAATTTGAGCTACAAGCACTTCCTCAACATCACGCATCTCGTCACCGTGATTCCCGAGGACAAGCCCAGCGAGGCCGAGCTGTTCGGCCCGCACTGGGCCAAATACGGCCGCTGAGCGCGCAACAATGAACTTTCATGAATATGCCGCCAAGGCGAAGGTGCTGGTGCCGGCTGGGATCGCGGTGCCGCGTGGCACGCTCTGCCGTTCGGCCGAGGAAGCGGGCGCGGCTTTCGGCGAGATCGGCCCCTGCATCGTCAAAGCCCAGGTGCCGACGGGAAAGCGCGGCAAGGCGGGCGGCATCCGCACGGCTGACAGCGCCGCCGAGGCCCAGTCCGTGGCGCGCGCGATCCTCGGCATGACCATCGACGGTTACCCCGTCGAGAGCGTACTGGTCGAGGAGCGGGCGGCGATCGCGCGCGAATTCTATGCCGCGGTTGTCACCGACTTTGCCGACCGACGGCCGCTGGTTCTGTTTTCGACCCAGGGTGGCATGGACATCGAAGAGATCGCGGCGCGGGATCCGCAATCGATCCGCCGCCATCCGGTCGAGATCGACGCCGGATTCGGCGCTGACGACGCACGGAGCATGCTCGCGGGACTGGGCCTCGAAGCGGCCGAGCCGCAAGTCACTTCCGTGCTGCAGGCGCTTTACGGCATTTATGGCCGCTGCGACGCCGAGCTGGTCGAGATCAATCCGCTGGCGCTGCTCGCAGACGGCCGCGTTGTCGCGCTCGACTGCAAGTTCGTCCTCGACGATGCGGCGATCTTCCGCCAGGCCGAGCTCGCCGCCGCCGGCGCGCGCGAGAAGCTCACGCCGCTCGAGCAGCGCGGCGCCGATGCCGGCCTCAAGTTCATCCAGCTCGACGGCAACGTCGGCGTCCTCGCCAACGGCGCCGGTCTCACGATGACGACCATGGACGTGATCCGCCATTGCGGTGGCCAGCCCGCAAATTTTCTCGAAATTGGTGGCGAAGCCTATACCAAGGCCGAGACCGCGCTCGATCTGGTGCTGTCCGGCGCCGGTGTCAAAAGCCTGGTGATCAATTTCTGCGGCGCTTTCGCACGTACCGACGTCATGGCCGATGGCGTGGTCAAGGCCTGGGAGAAGCTCAAGCCCAAGGTTCCGGTGTTCTTCTCGATCCACGGCACTGGCGAGGAGGAAGCGGTGAAGTTGGTGCGCGAGCGCCTCGGCATCGAGCCCTATGACTTCATGGAGGATGCCGTCCGGGCGGCGGTGGAGGCGGCGCAATGATCATCTATCGCCAGCAGCATCGGGTGCTCGTCCAAGGTATCACCGGCAAGCAGGGCACGTTCTGGACCGAAAAGATGATGGCCTGCGGCACGCGGGTTGTCGCCGGCGTCAATCCCAAGCGCGCCGGCGAAACGCATTTAGGCGTGCCGGTCTTTGCGACCGCGGCCGACGCCATGGTCAAGGCGCCTTACGAGGTCGCCGTCATGTTCGTGCCGCCGTCCATGGCCAAGGACGCCGCGCTCGACGCCGTCGGCGCTGGCGTGAAGCTGCTCGTCTGCCTGACCGAGCACATTCCGGGGCAGGACGTTATGGCGATGCATGCCGCAGCCCGTCGTGCCGATACGCGCATCGTCGGTCCCAATACGGCGGGTTTGGTGACGCCGGGCGAGGGTTTCGTCGGCATCATGCCGGGCCACAACACCAACGTCTTCCAGCCCGGCTCCATCGGCGTCATCTCGCGGAGCGGCAGCCTCGGCACGCTGGTCGCGCTCAACCTCACGCGTGCCGGCATCGGCCAGTCGGCGTTTCTCGGCATCGGCGGCGATCCGATGATCGGCACGACGACGCGCGACGCGCTTGAGGCGCTCGATCAAGATCCGCGTACGACGGCCGTTGTCCTCGTCGGCGAGATCGGCGGCGCGATGGAAGAGAAGGCGGCAATATACGCGGCCGGCATGACGAAGCCGGTCGTCGCCTTCATCGCCGGCCGCGCCTCGCCCGCCGGCAAGAAGATGGGGCACGCCGGCGCGATCGTCACCGGCAGTGCCGGCAGCTATGCGTCGAAGCGCAAGGCGCTGGAAGACGCCGGTGTCGTCGTTGTCGACACGCCGCGCCAGATTCCGGAGGCGCTGGCGGCGCGGCTCGCCACGGTTGCCGGCGCATCGATGCGCCCAGTCGCGCACACAGATGCGCGAGTACATGGGTGATTTCGGTGCGAGGCAGCTCGGCGGAGTCAGTCTGAACGGCTGTTGGTATTTTTGTTGGTATCGGGGTCGGCCATGAAACCGGAAATGCGCAGAAATCCTGGGGAAATCCGATTGACTGCGATTCCGCCCCTGGGCACCAGCCCCCTGCTCCAGAACATCTCTTCTGCCGGCGTTCCTGCGCGCTGTCCGCGCTAACTGGATAATAAGCAGTAGAGTTTCGCAATTTCGGCGCAGTCGAGCGCCGATCGGCGTGCCTCGTCACGCATGGTCGCGCGCGAGATCGCGGCAGCCGGCTCCGGGGCTGCCGTCGCCGCGCGCGGAGGAACGCCGGCTAGGCCGCGCCGTTGGTCACCTGTGCCGACGACAGACGGCGGCGGAACTCAGTTGCCGAGATCGCTTCGATTGATCGGTCGAGCTCGATGCGCTCCACGACGTAGCCGACGTCCCGCCCATAGAAGACGTGGCTGATATTCGGGATCTGGACCACTTCGAAGCGACCTTCGTGCTGCCGCAGCGCGTGCTCGATGCGCGCGCGCACTTCAGCGAATGGCAGGGGATTCTTCGCATCGGTGCCCTGGGTGTCGCGCACCGCGATGCACACCTGGCCGACGCGCTTCAGGCCCTCCAGGATGAGGGTCTTGTGGCCGTCGTGGAACGGCTGATAGCGGCCGATGAACAGCGCCGTGGGCTTCGTTGAATCGAATACCGGCCGTATACGCCGCGCAATCTCCTCGCTCCAGTATTCGGGCGCGCCCTCCGGTGCGACGCGCAGGTCATAGCGCTCGGGCGCCACAAACATCCGGTTGGTGTCCTCGAACCGGCCCTGTTTGATCCGGTCGACCCAGACGATGAAGGGATCGCCGCCCTCGCTGAACGCAGTACGGGCGGTCGACGTCGGGCAGATGAAGTCGGCGATCGCGAAACCGCCGGCCTTCACCACTTGGTCGCATAGCCAGCCCATGCGTCGCGCCTGTTCGGTGCGGTCGCTCTCGGAGAACCCGAGGTCGCGGTTGACGTGGCGCCGCACCTCGTCGGCGTTGAAATGAACGGCGGACAGCCGCGGCGTAAGCGCCGCCGCTAGGGTGGTCTTGCCCGCGCCCGGCAGGCCCATGATCAGAATCTTACGATGCATCTCGCTCTCCTGTTGCCAAATCCTCAAGTCCCGACGCCGCGTCGCGATCGGTGGTGCTTGCCGACCTTAGCGCCCGACCGGTCGATCCAATTCGACCGGCATTCGCGCCGCATCGACGCCTCGGCGAACGCGCCGAGGCGTCCATTTGTGCCGCTTCGCCAGTGATCGTTGTTGCAGGCCGGCCGCCCTCGTGTTAGAAATTTCGCGATTTCGTGTATTTTGGCAAATCAGCCAGATGAACGCAAGTCACTCGAT
>Ga0307372_10001438_pt1 | contig 41572 bp, 53 predicted proteins | sample OX1MG_FD_202533 | JGI IMG/M metagenome (GOLD analysis project Ga0307372, IMG submission 202533) | Soil microbial communities from Risofladan, Vaasa, Finland - OX-1 | ecosystem: Environmental > Terrestrial > Soil > Coastal area > Acid sulfate soil | place: Finland: Risofladan, Vaasa | collected...
GGGGTGCGCTGAGCGCGTAGATGAAGTTGACGAACGACGACTGCGCGGATGCTCCGAGCAGCTTGCCGAGAAAGCGCGCCGCGATGATGATGTCGACGACTCCGACGATAAAGCCGACGACTGCTGCGGCGCGAAAGTTGTAGCGGCCCTCTTCAGTAATCGCAACCGGTGCGGTCGTAGGGCCTGAGGTCGGGACTGGAGCTTGCTGTTGAACTGCCATTTATGTACTCATCTCAGTCGCCACGATGGCGGGAGACGCAGAACAATCGCAGCAACAGTCAGCTCTGGCCGGCGTAAGTGGCCTCCACCACCAGGCGATCGGCATAGGTCTTGTACTGGGCATCGAACGGCCCCGTGCAGGTGATGAGCGTGAGCCTCGGCGGCCCACCGGTGCCAAAAAGACCGGTTGGGTACGCGCGCGCCGGCCAAATTGCGAGTGACTGGACCAGGAAGAGGCGCCGGCTGCCGTCGGCCAGCACGACCACGATCTGGTCGCCTTTGCGGAGTTGATCGAGCCTCCCAAAGAGCAACGGAGCGTCCGGGTAACCGGCGTGGCCATCGATCACTGCATCGCCGGGAGCCCCTGGTACCGGGCCATATTCGTACCATCCAGCGTTCCAGAGGTTCTTCGGCACGCTCATGGCGCCAGAACGGTCGGTCCCGACCTGCTCGACTGGACGGTGCACGTTGATCGACGAGATCAGGATCGTGGCGGGCGGGGAGGTTGGTATGGGTGGGTGGTAAGTGATGTTGATGTGCCCTCCCACCGCGGCCCCGATCCACCCAAGGTGCATCGAGGGCTCTGCGACAAAGCGAGCGCTAGCTGGGGCTGGGTCGATCACCCCCGTGTTTGGGGTACCGTCACTCGACGTCGATGCCAGTATCACCCCGATGACGGCGGCCAGCCACCCGACTTCGCCCCAAGCGCGGGCATAGACTTTCGACCGCCGTCCCCAAGACGGCCAGGTCGTTACCATCCGGCGGGCCTCTTAGACGAGCCGGCGGCGGCGCCTTCGGCTGCTTATGCCCAATGCCACTACCGCAAGACCGCTCCCAAGGCCGATCATAAGCAGCCAGGGAATCTCTCCAAGCAGCTGAGACGGAACGCCGGTGGCCGGCAGCCCGACAATCGGCGAGGACGGGGCCAGCGTGGCCGGCAATGCGGTTCCGGCTGGCGGGGCGACATACGTTGGCGCGGCATAGCCGCATCCGGTAGCCTGGATGATGCGGTTATTGTTCAGCGACACCGCGCCGTTCCGTGCCAGGGCTCTGCCGTTTAGAGTTGCTGCGGAACCAAGTGTAATGCTCGTAAGGGCCAGGATATTGCCCACAAACGTGGCCGACGAGCCAATGACCGCCGAACTGCCGACCTGCCAGTAGATGTCACATGGCAGGGCGCCGCCGATCAAGCTCACGACAGCGCCGGGGCCGGTCGAGAGCGTGCTCGCCATCTGGAAGATATAGAGACCCGCGCCGTTTAGAGTCAGAGTTCCAGTGAGGCCAAAAGTGCCCGCAGATGGATCGCAGTAGATACCCGGGCCGAGGGTCAGGCCGCTCAGATCCGCAGGCTCTGTGGTGCAGGGTGTGTTTCCAGTTGGACTCGCGGTCGTGTATGCGGTGGTCAGATCACCTTGGGCCGTGACCGCCGCGGGATTGGCGACGTCTTCATGCCCAGATGTTGATGGGGGGAATCCGGTAATAGAGGAGCCCGGGCTCAGGGCCATCTTGCCAGTGACCCAGCTGGCGGGTCCAGAGGCCGTGATGGTGGTGCCTGCCATAACGGCATAGTTGCCGGCAGTATTGCTGCCGCCTGAAAAGGGGTCGGTGGCAGCGAGCGCTGTCAGGGGCATGACTGCGGCCACCAGAGCCGCGAGGAAGATCGGGATCAGCAGTCGCCGCATCTTATTCATGCCCGCAATCCTCCGTTTAATTCCGTAACAAGATCTGTAACAGGTTTCGGGGGCCCTCCCGCCGTACGGGAGCTTCTTAGCCCCGGTTAGCATATTCCATGCGTGGGTGCCGTGAACGGGGAAGACTCCCGGGGGCTGGAGGGTGAGGACCTCGGGTCAATGCATTGGCAGGATGCGCGCCACTGGATTGGCGTCTACGCAGACCTCCTGCGTTTCAAGGTCGGCCTCCTCGACCGCGTTCGAGTCGAGCTCCCGAAGCTGCAGCCGGTGGCGAGGGCCGCAGCCTCGGTCGACCTCGCCATCATCGAAGGACAGATGCGCGGGTACGAGACCCGACTGGACCTGTGGTACCAGCGCCTGTGGGAGCTCCAGGGCCTGCAGCTCGACCCCGAAGGATCGATGATCCGCCACCACGGCCGCGAGGGCCACCTAACCAAACGTGAGTACCAGCTCCTCCAGTTCCTCATCGACCATCCCCACCGCTTCTTCACCGTCCCTCAGCTGCTCTCGAGGGCGTGGGCCGACCCCGCCCTGTTTCCAGAGGAGGTCCGCAATTACGTGCGAAGGATCCGCAAGATCCTGGCCGACCTCGAGATCCCCTGCCAGCTCGTGAACAAGCCCGGCCGCGGTTATTCACTGGTGTTCAGCCCCGACGCATAGGGCGAGCCGCCCGGCAAGGGCGATTACGGCGTTTGTTTCCGAATCAGGCCGACGATGGGACGATCGCGGCCTGCGTTACCAAGGGTCAAGACATGACCCGGGAGGAACCATATGGTTCGGGGATTGAAATTTCTGAGACTCACCGCCGGACTCGCCGTCATTCCGTTCATCGCCTTCTTTTCCGCTTCACCGGCACTGGCCGCGGTCACAACCGCACCCAATCTAGGTTCGGCGGCAGACTACGCGGTTCTGGCCGGCACAGCGCTGACGTGTACCGACTCCAACGTCGCCGGAACGGTGGGCGTTGACTTCACGACCACGTTCGCCTCGACCCGCTGCAAGATGGAGGTTCAATACGCACCTGGCGCGTACGATGAATTTCTTACCGCTTACGGCACCATCGCCAACCAGCTCGGATGCACGAGTGAAAACACCTACAGCACGCTTGCCGGACTGACCCTCGGGCCGGGTACTTACTGTGTCGCCGCAGCGGCGACGATGACAGGGGGAACGTTAAGTCTCATCGGCGGGGGTCCGTGGATCTTTGAAATCGGGGCTACGGCCGGCGGCGCTCTTACAGCCACCAACTTCACAGTGAGCAGCGACAACCCATGCAGCGCGTATTGGTGGGTCCAGAGTGATGTGACACTCACGACCTCAGCTTTCCAGGGCACTATCCTTGGAGGGGGCGCAATTACGATGACCGGGACGAGCCTTGCCGGGCGCGCGCTTGCGACCGGAGCAGTGACCATGACGGGCAGCAACGTGTTCGGCTGCAGCGGTGGCGGCACTCTCGCGAAGCAACACTGCAACCAGGGCGTGGGCAACGGGCCCGAAGGCTGCGACCCCGGTAACTCGAACAACAAGAACTCGTCGAACGACGAGAACGGCGGCACACCAGGGAACCCTGGCCGCCAGGGCACGAAGTAGAAACCTGACCTGCGGAGACGAGGCGGAAGGGCTTCGAAGGCCCTTCCTGCCTCACCGTTCCTGCCTCGTTCTTGCTCTCGCTGCGCAGGCCGCGCAGGGTTGTTACTGACCTTCTTACGTGGGTAGGAGCGAGACTGTGTGGTGAACCACCAATTGAACGACCGCCTGCGGCCCGACATGGTCGCCGCAGCCCGCGGCGGCGACTCCAGATTCGGCATGGACGGCGAAGGCGACCCCAAGGTCGCGACGCTCGAGCAGGCGCTGTTCTGGAAACAGATCTACGTCGAGGTCCTCGCCATGGAAGAGAAGGTGCTGGTACGCATCCAGGACCTCATGTCGAAGCAGTCCCCCGAGGCGAGGCGAGAGGTCGAGCTGACCAACGTCCCCGTGGTCGCCGCGCAGGCCGCGAGGTTCCGCGATCGCCTCGGATTCTGGACCGCCAGGGTGGAAGAGATCGAAGGTGCACAAGCTTGAGTAGCATGGCCCTCCCGGCGACGTTGGACGTGCGTTTGCGCGCCATCCGCACGCGGCGCAGGGCGTCGCGGTTCGCGGGAGTGCTCAAGGCCGGCATCTGGTTCGTCGGCATCGCCGCGGTGGTGAGCATGGCGGGCGCGACGCTCATCGGCAGCCACTAGCTCTTACGGCGGCATCCTGATACAACTTGGAGGAAACACCGATGGCTGGCACTCCTCCTGACGCGACCCTCGAGCCACCACCCCTTCCGGGCGAGCGGCGCACGCGCCTGAGCGGCGCCTGGACCGCGGTCGTGGTAGGGCTCGTGATTCTCGTGGTGATCCTGGTGTTCATCCTCCAGAACCAGCAGTCGGTGCGAGTGTCCTTCCTGTTCTTTTCCGGCCACCTGCCCCTTGCTGTAGCCCTCCTCTTCGCGATGATCCTGGGCGCGCTGATCGTGGTCGCGTTCGGAGCGGCGCGCATCCTGCAGCTGCGCATGGTCGCCGGCCGCGCGCGTCGCAACACCGCACCGGACACGACCACGAGCTGACCCCGGCACCGGGCCAACGATGGTCCTTGTGCTTCGCGGTCGATCGGCCCTGGGTGCGCGGCACACCGGACGTCACGCTTCGGGGTGGAGGTTGATGAATTGCTTCAAAGAATCGATCGGATCGCCCTGACCGTGGTAGCCGCCCTGGTGGGATTGAACGCAATCATCCCGGGCTGGCAGATCATGACGGACGGATCGGTCTACGGGTTCAAGCTGCCGACCAGTTGGCTGACCGCCTACTGGCCGTTCAACGACTACGCGGTCGCAGGTTTCCTGCTGATGGTGGTGGTCGGGGGCGGATGCCTGGCGACCGCTTTGGTCAATGCCCTGTCACGCCGAGCCGGAGCGGTCGTCTCACTGGTCATGGGATGCGTGCTGGTGGGCTGGATCGCGGGCGAGCTGGTCTTCATGAACCAGACCATGGTCATGACTTGGGTCATCCTGGGCAGCGGAATCGTGCTCATAGGGCTGTCGGCGCCGCTGGCATGGCCCGTGCTGACAAGGTCCGCCGGACGCCGGGTCGAGTCGAAGAGGGCCTAGCAGCCCACCCAGCCGAACATCTGCTGCAGCTTGATGCGGTCAAGCCCGCGGACGATCGAGTTCTTGCCCATCCGGAGCAGGGGCACGCGCTCGCCGTCGAGCTGTTCCCATTCGCGCATCGCAGCCGGGTCTCGGTTGACCATCCGGTACTCGAACTGGACGCCAAGCTCGTTGAGCAGCTCCGCCATCGCGCTCGACTCCAAGGAATCGTCCGACCCGTAAAGCACCGCTTCGTTGGCGTTGTCCATCACTACCTGTAACGCCAGAGTAGGCCGGTTGTGGCGATAGAGCCAATCAATTGTTCTGATGTGGCGCATAGAAGGACTTGATGACGCGGCCCGACCGTGAGGATGCCGCCGCGAAATAGGCGCAGGCCCCGATCGGTTGGAACCTGGCGTGAACACGACCTTCTGGATCCTGGGGGTCGGGCGTCCCTGATGAGCCGCCTGGAGGAGTTCACCGTTGCCGCGCCGGGGGCCGTCATCGACAAGGTGGCGGCGGCGATACGAGCCAACAACATCGACGTCCGGGTGGTGGGCGAGGAGGCTCGGCGAGTGGTCCTCGACCTGATCCCAGTGGGCGCGGAGGTCCACTCAGGGAAGTCGAAAACCCTGTCGGACGTCGGGCTCTACCAGGAGCTGTTCGAATCTGGTCGCTACGACTCGGTGCGGGCACGGTACATGCCGATGGACCGGCAGACAAAGGCGCGGGAGATACGAAAGCTGATTGCCGCGCCCGACTACATGTTGGGGAGCGTACAGGCCATCACCGAATCAGGAGACCTCGTCATTGCCTCGGCGTCGTCCAGCCAGATCGGCCCGTACGCGACCGGAGCGGGCAAGCTGATCATCGTCGCCGGCAGCCAGAAGATCGTTCGAGACCTCGATCAAGCGCTCCGCCGCATCGCCGAGCACGTGTTCGCTTATGAGGATGCGCAGGTGCTCGAGCGCATGAAGATCCACACCTTCATCGGCAAGATATTGATCATCCGCCGCGAGTGGGTCGACGGCAGGATCACCGTGGTCCTGGTCCGCGAGCCGGTGGGCGTCTAGGGACGAAGCCCCGCACTGCCGGGATCAATGCGACGATCCTGGAGCCCCGCCTCCAGCCATCCGATGATCGATGCGACTTTCGACCAGTCCTCCGCCCTGGCCGCCTCGATCAGCTGCCGGAGAGCCACCGGTTCGATGGCCAGGAGGGCTTCCGCGCCGGAGCTGGCATAGCGGACCAACGCGTGGTGCGCGACCGCCTCGTAGGTCAGACCGGTGCTCTGCGCCAGGTTCTCCAGCGTGGGTCGCGGGTCGACGCGCAGCGACCGCATGACATCGTCGCGGAAGTTCTGGTTCCCGTCGTCCGGATCCATGCGCCCAAAACTACTCCGCCCGACCGGGCAGCACGTCGAGCTGGCTGAACCGCACCTCGTTCCTGACCTCGCCCGCGTGCCACTCGACCGGCCGGCGGAACGTCGGCCCGGCGAATGCAAACGAGTGGTATTCGCCGTTCTCTCCGCACGGATCGATCCCGGTCGAGCGAACCTCATCGACGAACCGCTTGTCGATGATGCGTCCCAACCAGTTGGGTTCAAGTCGCGTGAGGTCCACGCACGTGACGACCGCCCGGCCCCCGCTGTCGACAAACTCGTCCAGCAGGTCGGCCGCAGGCTCGCCCCAGATCGGCTCGACGTGCTTCAGCCCGGCGGCGATGACGCGGTCCTCGTACCAGGCCCGGACGTCCGCGAGGTGGATGTCGCCGAGCACCACGCCTTCGAAGCCGTCGGCCCGCAGCGCCTGGAGCTCGCGCGCGAGCAGCTCCGCCATCGCGCTCCAGGTGGTGGGGACCGCCCGCAACTCGATCCCGAGCTGGTCGGCCTGGGCCTCCAGCATTGCCACGCGCGTGGCGTGAAACCTGACGCGCCCGGTTTCGGAGTCGTAGAAGTTGAGCAGTCGCGTCACGTCGATTCCACTGGCTTTGGCGCGGGCCAGCGCCAGCGCGCTGTCCTTGCCGCCCGACCACATCAGCGCATGCCGCCCGCTCACCAAACCCCCCTCATGACCACAGCCGCCGTTAGCCGGGCGTTACCTGCCTGCGTATAGTCTCGCCGAGCCGTCCCCGCCGAGATTGGATTGAGAACGAGGACGATTGAAATGGCCAAAGCCAAGCGCCTGCACAAGACAAGGTTCCCGGGTGAGAGCGCGGCTTATCGCGATGCACGCGACAGCCTCCTGAGATCAGAGATAGAGCTCCGCCAGAAGATCGAGGCGGTCGCCGCAAAGCGGCGCAAGCTTCCTCTCGGGGGCGAGGTGACGACGGGCTATGCCTTCAAGTCATGGTCCGCCGGCGTGGACGCCATCGGCACGATCCGGTTCTCGGAGCTCTTCGCGCCCGGCAAGGACACGCTGGTCACCCAACGGGTGAACTTCGCCATCGTCGCCAAAGCGCCGATTGCTACGTTCCGCGACCATGCGCGGCGCCGAGGATGGCGGCACACGCTGCTGCTGTCCGCTTCGGGCAACAGGTTCAAGCACGACTACCACGCCGAAAGCCTGAGGGCCAGCAGTTCCCCATCGCCCAGGTCTTCGTGCGCCGTGGCGGCAAGCTCCACCATTTCTGGGGCAGCGAGCTCTGGTGGGGCAAGCCAGACCCGGGCCAGGACATGAGGCACGTCGATTTTATGTGGCCGATGTGGAGCATCTTCGACACCACGCCCGAGGGCCGGGGCAAGGACTGGGGACCGGGGCTCAAGTACCGCTGATGCCGGCGCGTGCCTAGCGCGCCGACCAGACCGCCTTGACATCCGACGCGACGACGGCCCCCTGTCGCCTGCCGGCCCGAGCCGAGGCAGCGCGTTGCGCAGGGTCGAGCACGTTTCTGCCGATGGAGGCCCTGGCCTGGGCATCCGGCGTCACCACCACCGACCGCACGTCGCGCCCGAGAGAGGAGAGCTGACGGGAGATCCGGCCACTTCGCCGCAAGGCGAACGTAGCGGGCGCCAGCACGACCACGCGGTCGCAGCCTGCGGCCAGGTCGGCGTTGGCGATCGAGCGGACGCCCCCGTCGATGTACCGGTGTCCCTGGATCGTGATCGGGGGCCACACGATCGGGACAGCGCAACTGGCGGCCACCGCATCCCTGAGCTGAACCCCGCTTTCGCGGTCGAAAACACGCGGCTCACCGGTCGCCGCATCGACTGCAGTGACCAGCAGCCGCCGCTCGGGCCACGAGTCGCGGGGCACCAGTGATTCGAACACAGCGCGGCTGTCGGACTCCGGGTTGGTGCTGGCCCGGAGTGCGGCCCGCCCGAGGTAGGCCCGCCCCCTGCTCGCGCCGCCCGGCCATGCGGAGGCGATCACGAATCGGGCCAATGCGCCGGCGCCCATCCTTCCGCCGGCCTCGCCGCTCGGATCTGCCAGCTGCCTGTCATACAGGTCTTCGATCCGCTCGCCGCTCAAGATCTGCGCCCCGACCACCGAACCGGCCGAGGTGCCGACCACCAGGTCAGGCGACATGATGTCCAGGCCAGCCTCGGACAGCCCCGCGAGCAACCCGAGCTCCCAGGCGATGCCGGTGATCCCGCCGCCTCCGAGCACCAGTGCCCGGCTCATCGATGCCATGAGCAAGACGATGACACGTTGATCACACGACCAAGGGCACGCCGGCCAGAGGGGTCTCAGACGCGTACTCGAAGGCAGCGGCGGCGGGACGGTTGATGTCGACCACGGTGTGGCCCCGCCTGGACAGCTTGAGCGCCAGGTCCGCGACCTCGGTGTGGCAGCAGTAGCGCACGCCACCCTGGGGATCCGCGTACGTCACTCCGACCAGGTCTTGTCTTCGCGGCTTGATGCTCACCTCGAGGCGCCGCTCGCCAAGCCGCGCCGAGGCGACCCAGGCATCGGGGGTGATCGGACTTCTGTTGCGCAACACCTGGAGCAAGCCATTGGACTTGAACGACTCCGAGCCCGCCCCGGCACCGAGCGCGGTGCCGGTGAGGATGCTCCCGAAGCGCGAACGGACTCGAGAGGTCGCGCCGTCGAGCCAGAAGTCCGCGCCGGAGGCAAAGCCCCAGTTCCACTCGAGGGCGTGGGACGTGCCCCATGTGTGCTGCTGGCCTCCCGGCGCGCTGTCGAGCTGGTAGGTGCGGCCGGCAACTTCGATCGTTCCCGTCACCGCGATCGCCGGGCGGGCGCCGATGTTGACCACCGAAGAAACCCCCTGGAAACGGGGGTCCAGGAATGGGAACGGCGGTTCTCGAGATTCCCACAGCAGCCGCCAGCTCGCGGATCCATGGTTGCTCCTCAACTCGCCGCTGCAACCGCCCGCGTCCATGATCGCGTCGCCGAGGCGGAGGTGAAATGGTCGCGAGTCGGACCGGAGCGCCTCCAGCGGAAATGTCTGCTTGCCGCCCCAGTTGTGGTGCGGCTCGTCGTGGTCGAACACAAACGCCCAGAGCGCGGAGTGCGCTTCGGTCTGCGTGCCGCCGCCGGGAGGCGAGAAAGTCGTGTAGCGAACCCAGAAGCCGCGCCGGCTCGCCGGATCGTTGACCGTGACGAACCAGGCCTCGTACGTGCCCCGCCGGTCCTGGCACCGGCGCGAATTCGCGCCCTCCTCGTCCATCGCCATGCAGGCGAATTGTCCGCTTCCCCCTCCGCACACGAGCGAATCACCGCCGGACGGCTGGTCGGGCGAGTCCCCTAAGCGAGTGGGCCCGAGCTGCACTTCCCGTAGCCTCTGGTGTGATGACCACTTTCGCCGGCCTCGGATTGTCGGCCGAAACGCTTGCCGTGATTGCCGATCAGGGCTTCGAGGTTCCCACTCCGGTACAGGAGAGGACCATACCTGCCCTCCTTGCCGGCCGGGACGTGATCGCCCAGGCGCCGACCGGCACCGGCAAGACCGCCGCTTACGGGCTTCCCATCGTCGAACGACTCGACGAGTCGCGGCTGGTGCCGCAAGCGCTCGTCATCGTCCCCACACGCGAGCTCGCCATGCAGGTCGCCGAAGCGCTGCACGGGATGGGACAGCACCGGCAGATGGTCACGTTGCCGATCTACGGAGGTCAGCCGTACGACAGGCAGTTCCGCGCCCTCAAGCGCGGGGTCCAGGTGGTGGTGGCGACGCCCGGCCGGCTGCTAGACCATCTCGAGCGCAAGACCATCGCCCTCCAGACGATCCGGACGGTCGTCCTGGACGAGGCGGACGAGATGCTCAACATGGGTTTCGTCGAGGACATCGAGAAGATTCTTTCCGCGGTCCCGCAGGACCACCAGACCGCCTTGTTCTCGGCCACCCTGCCGGCGCGGATCCTCAAGCTGGCGGGCCAGTACCTGCGCGACCCGGAGCGCGTGAGCGTGTCGGCGCGCGAGGCGGTCGCGCCGCTGGTGCGGCAGGTGTACTACGAGGTGCACTGGCGCGACAAGTCCGAGGCGCTGGCGCGGGTGCTCGACTATGAGAAACCGGAGTCAGCCATCGTCTTCGTGAGGACCAAGCGCGACGCCGACGTGGTGGCCGAGCAGCTCAACGCCGCCGGCTACATCGCGCAGGCGATCCACGGCGACATCAACCAGCAGCAGCGAGAGAGGGTGCTCGAGCGTTTCCGCGCCGGGCACACGCAGCTGCTGGTCGGCACCGACGTGGCGGCTCGCGGCCTGGACATCCCGGACGTGACCCACGTCATCAACTACGACCTGCCGCCCGACGCCGAGTCATACGTGCACCGGATCGGCCGGACCGGCAGGGCGGGTCAGACCGGAGAGGCTCTCACGCTGGTCACGCCCGGGGAGCGGCGCGTCCTCAGCATGATCGAGCACGGCATCCACCGAAAGATTCAGCCACTGCGCTTGCCGACGGACGCGCAGATCGCGGAGCGGAGACGCTCCGCTTTTCGCGATGAGGTGCTGAAGATCCTCGACGCGGGCGAGCTCGACCCCTTCATCGAGCTGGTCGAGGACCTCGCCGCTTCGCGCGACATCGCCGAGGTGGCGGCGGCGGCATTGAAGATGGCGTCGCACAAGGTCCAGCCGCAGGCACGCGCGAAGGTTGCATCCCATGCCGCACCGGCGGCCTCTTCGCCCGCGCGCTCGGCGCCGCGACGTGGCGGCGGCACTGTCGAGCGTCGTACGCCCGACTCTGAGATGACCCGGCTGTTTCTGCGAGTCGGCAAGAAGCACGGAGTCCGGCCGGCCGACGTTGTCGGCGCGATCGCGAACGAGGCGGGCCTGAGCGGCGATTCGATCGGCGACATCGACCTGTACGACACGTTCGCCTTCGTCGAGGTGCCGGCCGCGAGCGCTTCGGCGGTCGAGGCGGCTTTGAACAAGACACAGATCCGAGGACGCGCGCCTCATGCCAGCATCGCGGTGCCCAACGACCATACGGCGGGACGGGTGGCCAGGCCGGCCCACGCGGGCAAGACCTTCGTTCGCCCGAAGCGGAACATCCATCGGGCGGCGAAGGCCTGACGTGGGTGTGGGTGACTACGCGCGAGTTGCGATGAGCGGCGCCTCCACCGTCGGCTTCACATATAAGAAGAAGTAGCGGTGTCTGGACCAGCGGGCGAAACCGGGCTTCTGCTCCCGTCCCGCGAAGCTTTGCTGTGGGCCAAAAGCGACCTCGCCTTCGTGATCGAGGCCGCCCGCCGGGCGGAGCAGGCGGGCTATGACTCGGTATGGGCCGGCGACTCCCTGCTGGGCCGGCCACGTGGCGAGCCGCTGACCCTCCTGGCGGCCGCAGCCGGCGCCACGACCCGGGTCAGGCTCGGCACCGCGGTCCTTCTGCCCCTGCTTCGAAACCCTCTCTCGCTCGCACATTCCCTGGCCACCCTCGACCGCATCGCGCAAGGGCGGCTCATCGTGGGAATAGGGCCCGGCGCCGAGCTTCCCGGCACCCATGCTGAGCTGGCGGCGCTTGGCGTTCCCAGCGATCGCCGCGTGAGCGCGATGCTCGTCGCGGTCGAGCGAATCAAGCGATTGTGGCGCCACGAGGAAGCGGGGCTCGATCTGGAACCGAGGCCATTTCGCCCCGGCGGCCCTCCGATCTGGCTGGGTGGCAGCGGCCCTCGGATGCTGCGTCTGGCCGGCGAACTGTTCGACGGGTGGCTCCCGTTCAGCCCTACGCCCGACGACTATGCGGCAGGTCTGCGCTCCGTCCGCGAGGCTGCCGAGCGAGCAGGCCGAGACCCAGACAGCCTGGCCAAGGGCGCCTACCTCACGGTCGCCGTGGCTGACTCACCAGGTGAAGCCGCACGAGAGCTCGACACCTACATGCGGGCGTACTACGGTGTGCCGGCCGAGGCGATGGCCCGGTCGCAAGCCTGCCACGCCGGAACTCTCGAATCGGCGGCGGAATGGCTCGCCGCCTACCGCGCCGCCGGAGCGAGTCACGTGGTGGTGCGGCTCGCCCGCCCAGGTCTCGCCGCCTACCACGAGACGGTGCGCGAGCTCCTGGACGCGACTGCCAGGGCCGGCACCTGAAGCCGATGGCCCATCGACACGACGTCGATCGCTTCAATCGCTGGGCCACCACCTATGACCGCCATTGGATGCAGCGCGTTCTGTTCGGACCGATCCAGCGAACCGTCCTGCAGCTGGCCGCCGAGCAGGTGAATCGCCCCGGCTCCATCCTCGACGTCGGGTGTGGCACCGGCAAGCTGCTCCGCTCGGCGAGCGCCGCGTTTCCCGGCCCGAGGCTGTTCGGAGTGGACGCGGCCGCCGAGATGGTGAAGATCGCGCAGACCTCTGATCCTGCCGGCGCCATCAGCTTCCAGCAGGGAACCGCAGAAGGGTTGCCATTTCCGGATGCGCAGTTCGACCTGGTCTTCAGCACCATGACTTTTCATCATTGGCAGGACCAGGCGCGGGGCATCGCCGAGGTTCGGCGAGTGTTGACCGAGGACGGCCGCTGGCTCCTCGCCGACTTCGTGGCCTCGGGTTGGATGAGACATGTCCTCCGCGCTTTGCGGATGCATCAGTTCCCCGCGCGCGCCGACCTCGACCCCATGCTCCGGGCCGCCGGCCTGAAGGTGGTCGCGGAGCGACGTGTGCCGGGCCTTGGCGGGCAGATCTCGGTGCTGGCGATTTCGGCCGGTGCGGTCAGGGCAGGGGCGGCGCCGGCACCACGATGATCCGACCGCCGTCGGGGTTCATGCCGGCGGTGTCGAAATCGGGTGCACTCAGGGTCACGACCTCTCCCGAGACCTTGTCGAGAAACATTTCCGCTGTCTCCAGGAACGAGATCGCCGGGGTCCGGTAGTGCATGGGCACGACCCACGATGGATTGAGCTGCTCGACCAGCTTCGCCGCCGCGACCCCGTCGATGGTCGCCGTCCCACCCACCGGCACGAATAGACAGTCGATGTCGCCGATCGCCTCTCGCTGCGCTGGACGCAGCTCCGCCTGCCCGAAATCGCCCATGTGGCACACACGCATGCCCTCGAGCTCGAAGACGTAGATCACGTTGGCGCCACGCCTTGTCCCGGCGACATCGTCATGCTCGGAGGCGATTCCGATCACGCGACCGATCGGCGTCTCGAAGGTTCCTGCGGACGAGCGCACGGTTTGCTTGACCTCCGCGATCACGTCGACGGCGTTGTGGTCGCGATGCTCGTGGGTCACGATCAGCAGATCGGCCGCGGCGCCGTCAATCGCCGGATAGGCCCAGGTCATGCCCGGCCGGCCGATGGAAGACATATCGCCAAACGGGTCGATGAACACGCGATCCGCCCCGACGGTCAGCGCGAAGGCCGACTGTCCATACCACCGCACCTGCATAAGGCTCTTACCTCGCCTGCGCCATCGGCTGGTTGACGACCGCGACGTCGGCCACCGGGCTCGCGGCTTCGACCGAGGTCCGTCGGTCGGAACCACGCAGCGCGGACGCCAGGCCGGCGAGAACGCTCATGCCCACGCACACCATCAGGGCAACTCCAATCGCGGCCACGAACGGCTGCGCCAGCAGGCCCGCGAAGAAGTGAGGATCGACGACACGCGCGGCGACACCGGGGGGGAGCGCGGCCAGGACCGAGGGTGGGATCAGGTGGGACACCGGGTCGTAGCCGAGCATGGCGGCGAAGATCGCCGCCCCAGGGGGAACCGAGGAGATCCCGGCCGCCAGCGACGGTGGCAGCCCCGCTTGAGTGGCGCCGGTTTGCAGCGCCGGGGCGAGGGTGCGCGAAAGGCTGCCGATCACGATCGTGAAGAAGATCGCCTGGCTCGCGGTCATCCCGGCATTGAGGACGGTCGCCCGCATGCCGGCCGCCGAGCCCCTGTGCTCCGCGGGGACCGATCCCATGATCTGCGACGTGTTGGGCGCGCTAAAGAAACCCCAACCGGCGCCCATGAGCGCGAGGTAAGCCGCGAACTGCACGAGGTTGAAGTCCGCCGGCAGCGTCATCAGCAGCGCCGCGGCGGCGCCCGCCAGCAAGATGCCGCCGGTCGCGAGCACTCGCGATCCATAGCGATCGCTCAACCATCCGCCAAGCGGACCGCAGATCACGAAACCGATCATCAAGGGCATGGTGTCGAGACCGGCGTGCAACGGCGTATCTGCATAGGCGACGCCATGCAACGGGAGCCAGATTCCTTGCAGCCAGATGATGAACATGAACATCAGGCCGCCGCGCGCGAGGGAGAAGAGAAACGCGGCGATGTTGCCGAACAGGAAACTTCGCACGCGGAACAGGCCGAGCTCGAACATCGGGTGCCGGACACGGGTCTCGGCAAAGCCGAAGGCGATCAGCAGGATCACGCCTGCGGCGAGGGAGAGCATGACCACCGGGTTCGACCAGCCCATCGACTGGTTGCCATAGGGACTGAGCGCTTCGGTGGTGCCGAACATCAGTGCAAGGAGGCCGACCGCGAAGGTCGCGTTGCCGACCCAGTCGAGCGAGTGAGCCTGCCTTTTGCCGATCTCGTGGAGCGCGGTGTACGCCCAGACGGAACCCGCCACGCCCACCGGGACGCTGATCAGGAAGTCCAGACGCCAGTTGATGGCGGCGAGGATGCCGCCAAGCACGACCCCGACTACGTTCCCCGCGATGAAAGCGATCTGGTTGATGCCGAGCGAGAACCCGCGCTGCTTGGCGGGGAACGCGTCGGTGAGGATCGCGATGCTGTTGGCGAAAAGGCACGCGCCCCCCACGCCCTGCAACATTCGGAACGCGATCAGCTCGATCGCGCCCGTGGAGCCTCCCGACGGGGTCAGCGCGCAGAGCAGCGAGCCGACCGTGAACACGACGAAGCCAAGGTTGTAGATCCGCACGCGACCGAACATGTCTGCGATGCGCCCGAACGTCACGAGCAGCACGGTGGTGACGGCGGAGTAGCCCATCATCATCCAGAGCAGGAGGCTCGACTGGCCCGCGGCCAGCGGGTCGACGTGCAACCCGGAGAAGATGGCCGGCAGCGAGATCATCACGATCGTCTGGTTGATCGACGCCATCAGCATCCCGATCGTGGTGTTGATCAGGACGACCCATTTGTACTCGAGCTTCATCGTTCGACCTCGACCAGCAACGACTCCTCTTCCACCTGCCGCACCGCTGCAGTGAAGTCGTGAAAGGCGGCGGTGATGCGCTTGCGGTCGGCGGCGCTGATGCGGTCGACGGCGGCACGAATCGCGGTTCCCTCCAGCACCGGGACGGCGTTGGCGAGCTTGCGCCCCTCGGCGGTCAGGACCGCGGTGATCTTTCGGCGGTCGGGGTCGAGGCGGCTGCGCTCGATCAGGCCCCGTTTCTCCAGACGGTCGACCAGGTGGGTCACCGATGGGGGCGCCAGCGCAAGCTCCTCGCCCAGCTGACCGAGCGATTTCGGCTCTTTGGCCAGCCGTCGCAGGGCGCGGACCTGGGTCAGCGTCAGCTCGGCCGCGTGCCAGATGCGAGTCTGGAGCGCTTCGCTGAGGGTCACCGCGCCCAGGTAGGCGCGGAGGAGTTCGGTACCGGTGTCTGAGTTATTAGTTGCCGTGACAGCAACATTATATATGTTCGAAGGGTCGTGGCGCCCTCAGTCGCTGCTCTGCTGATCGGTGCGTGCGAGCCCGTCAGCCGCGAGCATCTCGGCCGGCGCCGGGAGCTCCGCTCACCAGGCCCCAGGTGAAGATTCGTTCTGGCTTGAGACGGAACATCTCGTCGTCGAAGTGGGGCATGACAGCCTTGCCTCCAGTGCGAAGTATTTCGGCCTGGCCGCGAATCTCGATGCCGCGAGGGCGCCATGGCTCGACGGAGGCCAGATCGTCCACGACAAATGCGATATGGGAGTTCCGCTGCACGTCTCGAAATTTCTTGCGCTGGGCAAACCCGTGACCGCCGATGTCGATAGTGTCGAGCTCGGGGTTGTATCGGAAGCTGACCGGCACCACGTGCGGCCCGCTATCCGCAGCAGTGGCCAGCCGGCCCAGGCGCTGGGAGTTCAGGTATGCCACTTCGTCATCGGTGAAGACACTCATACCTTCAGCTTAGGTCCTGCGTTTCAGCGCCCGGCGAGAGAACGCGTCCCCCTCAGAGATGACGGAAAGGTTCGGGCAGATAGCCGGCCAAGACGTTCTTCCAGTCGTCGAAAGCCACACGCCGTTCCCTCACGCCGGCCGGGGTCGCCATCAAACGGGGGAATCAAAAGTCCCGGGGATTCGATGCGAGGAAGACCGACGCTATCAAGGCTCCTCGAGAGACCGTATGGGATGCCCTGCCAGGAGTGCCGTCAGCAGGCTGGCGAGCGCTCGACCGACTTGAAGGTCGGCCACGGCGCGCCCTGCACCGGGACGTATGACGCGGTGTTCAATTCGCGAGTCCAATCGGCGTTGACGTCGATGTCGATCACGAACTCGGCGCAACCCCCGGCGATGACGCGTGTGAGCTCGCCGGATGCCCAGGGCACCCGCCAGAACGACGAATTGGTGGCGATGAAAGGTGTGGCCGGGCGAATGCCGCCTTTCACGTACAGCCAGGGCCTGTCGCCCACGACCACGATGTGAACCGGTCCAGGGCCAGCGGCTCGTTGAAGCAGGGCCAGCTCGGCCGCATCCTTCTCGGCCTGACCTGGAAACCAGGCATCGTATGCCGTGCCACTAATGCGGCCGGTTACGAAAGCCAACCAGTTCGCGTAATAGGCGGGAAGAGCGGCATACGTGTAGTTGTGGAGGAACGGCGCCGGCGCGCCCACGCCTTGCACCCGCGCGGTCTCCTGGGCGGGAAGCACGAGGACTGCCTCTGCGGCTAACAAAAGCCCCGCCGCCGCCATCGTTGCGGAGAGCGGCCGTCGCGGAACTCTCGAGGTCAGCAGCGAGATGCCGACCGCGAGGGACGGTATCGCCTCGTGAACGTAGTGCGTGAGCTCGCGAGGGGCCAGGCTCGCGCCCGCGATCGAGGCGGGAATCCAGACGGACAGCAGGCGGCCCTGGACCGTGCCCGACCTGACCAACCCCGCGAGCGAGGCTGCCCCCAACACCGCCAGCCGCAGGTAAAGCGGCAACAGGCTGCCGCCGTTTGCCCATACCAGGTATGCGTGGTCGGAGGGCAGGACGGTGTTGACGTAAGCCGCAAGCGAGCCGTCGGCCCACAGGGCCGTCGCGACCGCCACCGCAACCCCTGCCCCACCTGCGGCCGCTGCAGCGACCCGAGCCACTGGCCGGCCGGTGGCCACCAGCAACATCAGGATCGCGAGCCCGTCTAACGCGTAGGAAGGTCTGAAGGCGATCGCCACGCAGAGCAGGGCTCCTGATGCGGCAGCCGCGCCCGGGGCGCGATGAAAGGCGAGCGTCAGAGCGGCGAGGAAGAAAGGCAGACCTGCCACCTCAACGTTGAAGAGGTCGCCGTCCAGCACGGGTAGCGAAAGCGCCAGCCCCGCGAGGCTGCCGGCCAGCGCTGCCGGCCACGCAGGACCGATCCTTCGCGCCACCTCGAGCGTGAGGAGGCTTGAGGCTATGACGGCGGCGGCGGCGAATGCCTGGACCACGACGTGGTGCTGACCGGCGCCCAATGCCAGCATCAGCCGGTACAACCAGTAGATGGCGGGTGGGCTGTTGTCGTAGACACCCGAATAGAGCCGCAGGCCCTGTGTGGTCAACCACGCGACGGACATGAAGAACCCGTCGTCCGAGTACCAGGCCGGCTCGGTGAGGGTCGGGAGCCTGAGCAGGAGCACGCCGAGCGCGATCCCGGCGCGAGCCGCCCAGAGTTTGTTCCGCGTCACGCCATCATGGTCGCGCAAGAGCAATTGGCAAGCGCTCCGCGGTGACGTCGCCGGCGCGTTTGTCGAGGTGAAGATCCGTCGCCTGCGCGCTGCACGCAAGGCCAGGATTCAGTCCAAACGCTCCAGCTCGCCAAGCCGGTGCATTGGAGCCTGCCGCGCCTCCAACGTCTGATCGATGTGATCAAAGATCCGGTTGCGGCCGCCGGGCATCACCCTGTCTTCGAGATCTACGGCGGCGCAATCTGAATCGATCGCCTTGGTTGGAGTCAGAGCTCGTCGTCAACCGAGATCATGTGCGATACCTCCGGGGGTGGGTCCGACAAGGCGCCGGCCTGCTCCTCGTAGTCGTGGTCCGTGCCGGTGATTCGATAGCGGTGCTGGCGCAAGTGCTCGTCCCAGGAAGGTAGGACGTACAGCTCCACGAAGCGATGCGGCACCTCCCCGTCTCGGAAAAGGCCCCACTGGGACGCGCCCGTGCGAAGGCGAGAAAGACGCACCATTGCCATGGCCTGTAAGAAGGGCCGCTCCTTCTCCGAGGCGATCGTGTAGACGTTCCTGACCACGACTGGCCCACTGTCAGGCTTCGCGTCGAAGACCAGTGCAGGCTCGGGCCAGTAAACGGCAGCGCTCCGGTCCATCCCGGCGGTCTCTATGAGCGGCCAGAAGCGAATCGTCATGAGACCGACGACCATGATCGCGGCCGCGAGCAGGAAAGCAGAACGCACCCCCAAGGGCTCGGCGATCGCTCCTGCGGCGAGGGCGCCAACGGCCTGGGCGCCGAACAGGACCATCTGGTAGATCGAGAGACCGCGGGCGCGCACCCATGCCGGAAGGAAGAGCTGCAGCTCGGCGTTGATGTCGGAGAGGACCGCAATCCACGCCGCGCCTGCGGGCACCAGCACGATCATCGCGAGCGGCGTGTTCGGCACGAACACGATGAGCGCCAGGACCATCGCATAGACCAAGCTGGCGGCGGCGAGCAGCGCGTTGCCAGCCAGGCGGGCACGCAATCGAGGTAGCAAGATCGCGCCTGCAACAGCGCCGGCTCCGAGCGCGCCGAGCAGCAAGCCATAGCCGTCGGCGCCCAGTCGAAGCTGCTGCGTCGCCACCAGGGGCAGGAGAGCCCAGAGCACGCTGGCCGGGACCAGGAAGAGAGCCGCCCGCAACAGGACCCGCTGCACCACGGGCGCGTTCGCGACGTACCGGCCGCCTGCTCGCATGGCGGAGACGAATCGCTCAGGCAGCTCGGACCGGTCGCTCGCTCGATGCCGCCACGTGGCAATCACGACCGCGAAGAACACGTAGGAGAGCGCGTTGAGAGCGAACACCGCCGCCACGCCGATCCTCGAGATGAGAATTCCGGCCAGCGCCGGACCGATCAGCCGTGCGAGGTTGATGCTGATCGAACCGAGCGCAGACGCCGAGCGGAGTTGCTGTCGTGGCACCAGCTCCGGCACGAGGGACTGGTATGCAGGGTTGGTGAAAACCGACGAGCAGCCAAGCGCGAAAGTGAACGCGAGCAGGAGCGGCGGCGGCATCTGACCCGTGAACGTCAGGACGGTCAGGGCCAGGCCGATGCAGGCCATGCTCAGCTGTACTGCCATCAGCATGCGGCGCCGATCGAAGACGTCCGCCAGCGCCCCGCCAACCAACCCGAAGAGGATGTCCGGCAGGTAATCCGCTGTCTGCACCAGCGCGACGAGGATGGCCGCGTGCGGCAGATGGACGAGCAGCCACTGCGCCCCCACCGTCTGCATCCACGTGCCGACGTTGCTGACCAGGACCGCGATCCACATGGCGCGGAACACCCCGATGCGCAGGGGGGCCCAGGTCGAAACCGGACTCGTCTGCTCGCTCATCTCGCGCTGCGTTAAGTCTCCCGGACGCCGGCCAACAAAGTCATGGCGTGCGGGCGCAAAAAGGGCGGCGATCCGGGAGGTCGGCGGAGTTAGACCCGACCGAAAGTGTCGGCATCCACCAGCAGGCCCGCCAACGCGGCTGAAGCGCGAAACAGCGTTGAAGACCTGTCCTAGCCGGCGGGTGAGCTCTGTGAGCCAAAGACGGCGTCAGGGCAACCCGAGGCCTCGTTCTGGACTTGCTTCCGGGGGAGCCCACTCGATGTACGCGTGGCCCGTGTCGACGTGGTAGCGATTGGCCATCTCGACGCATTCCGCGTACCGGAGTCCAAACTCGGCCTCGCTCTTATCGGCGATAGCCCGCAGGAGTGGCTCCAGGCCGTCGCGCACGAAGTCGTTCAGCTGGCCCGCATATTTGGGTCGCCGCACGGCCAGCGTGCGCATCAATCCACGCACGCGTCGGGTGTAATAGGCGGCCAGGTCCCACTTCTCGGCCTGGGCCGCGTGCCAGCTCGTACCGAAGCAGTGGCTCACGGCCGCCATTACCTCACCGGTCCCGGGCAAGCTGTCGGCGATCTCTTCGAGAGTCAGATCACCGTGCCGGGAGTAAACGGTCATCCCGCCTGAATCTTCGCCCATCAATTGCCGAATTCTGGCGCAAGGCTTAGCTCGACGGCGCTAGGACTCGCCGGCTGGAGATCCTATTTCAACCGCGTCGGCGCGCCCTTTCGACGGAGTGAGGATTGACACGTGAAGGCCGGGGATCACATTGGCCCGCGCGATGAAGTCGAATGTTGCGACCCCTCGATCGGCGCGCATGAGCTGATAGGTTCCAAAGCTCTCCCCGGATGCGATGAAATCTCTCCACATGGCGGCGCCACCGGTCCCGTAACGCTCCGGCGTCAATTCCCAAACGGACACGCCCAGCAGCATGTCCTCCCTCTCATAGCCGAGCATCGCGCACATTGCGCTGTTCACGGCGAGGTACTTGCCATCGTCATCGGCAACCATGACGCCGGTGTCAGGCGGTCCGGCAGACGAGTCAGCCAAGAGCGAGGCGGTGACCTTGGAGTCGAGCTCTTCTTCGCGCTGCTCGACCAGGGCTTGCCGGGCAGTCTCGTCCCCTATCGCACATTGCGGGTAGAACCGGCCTGGCGACTCGATGCCGACTTTGAGGTAACCGCAGGTGAGGGTGGCGGGAAAATGACTGCCTGATTGGTCCTCGAGATCGAAGATCACCGCGTGATGGGCGCGACACTGGCCGATCTGATGGTTGGACACGAATGGACAGTGGTCGGGCCGCCTGGATGCCTCCAATTTCCCCTCTGCAATGCTCCTTTGAGCGCTGATGAAATGCCCATTAAACGTAACAAATTGCGTAGCAATTGCGCAGGTGGCGCGGCGCCCGATCAGACCCAGTACCGCGCGGACGCTCACAATCAAAGGTCGTGGAGGTGGGCTGATGGCGACAACGATTCCGGGTGAGCTTCGCGACCTGTTCGAGGAACCGGCGCTCGCGCACGTCTCGTACGTAAACGACAGGGCGCAGATCGTGACATGGCCCATGTGGGTTGACTTCGACGGAGAGCACTTGCTCATCAGCTCACCGGTTGGATCTCACAAGGGCCGTTCTTTTCGTGAACGCCCCTCTGTGGCGATCTCAATCGTCAGTGGCAAGAACCCATGGCATTGGCTCTCGGTCAGCGGCCGCATCGTCGACATCCAGCCGGACGACGACCTCGTGTTCATCGACCGTATGTCGCACAAGTACACCGGTGCTGATTACCACCGCCGATCGCCACGCGAGGTCTTCACCATTGCTACCGACCGTGTGAGCCCCTCGAGCGACAGTCTCCACCGCCGGAACCGATCCGGCTGAGAACGTTGGCGCAGCCCGTTAGCCGGTCAGGTTTTCGCAACCAACCCCGCGTCGTCTGGGCGGTGGCTTTCGCATGCGTCATCGCCTTCATGGGTCTTGGACTGGTCGACCCCATCCTTCCAAGCCTGGCTAAAGACCTGCAAGCGAGCCCTTCTCAGGTGGAGCTGTTGTTCAGCAGCTACATCCTTTCGATGGGCATCGCAATGCTGGTCACCAGCACGGTGTCCTCCTGGCTTGGGCCCAAGCGAACCCTGTTGGGCGGACTGATCCTGATCATCGTCTTCAGTTTCGCGGCTGGTTCGTCCAACTCGATTTCCGAGATCGTCGGTTTCCGGGCCGGATGGGGATTGGGCAATGCACTCTTCGTCGCCACGGCGCTGGCGGTGATCGTGGGCGCGGCGGCGGGCGGAATCGGAACCGCGATCATCCTTTATGAAGCCGCCATTGGAATCGGCATCGCGACCGGCCCGATCCTCGGTGGAATCCTCGGCGGGATCACCTGGCGCGGGCCCTTCTACGGCGTGTCGACCCTGATGCTGGTCGCACTCCTGGCCACCGCTTTCACGTTGCCGAAGGGCGCCGCGCCCACCCGTCGCGTGTCAATCGTTGAACCTCTGCGCGCTCTGAGGCATCGCGGCTTGGCCACCATGGGCGCCACTGCGTTCCTGTACAACTTCGGCTTCTTCACGCTTCTCGCATATTCGCCATTTCCAATGCACCTCGACGCCCACGGCCTGGGCCTGGTCTTTCTTGGCTGGGGCATCGGAGTTGCGGTCACCTCGGTCTTCCTGGCGCCCCGGCTGCAGGCGCGGTTCGGAACTCTTCGGACGACCTACTTCGTCATGGGCTCAATCGCCATCATCTTGCTCGTCGGAGGCATTTTCACCAGCACGCCGACGATCCTGATCATCGACGTCATAGCGTCGGGCCTGTTCCTGGGCGTGAACAACACCCTGATCACGCAAGCCGTCATGAAGGTTTCGGATGTGGAAAGACCCGTCGCCTCCGCGGGATACAGCTTCGTCCGGTTCATTGGCGGCTCGATCGCGCCATACCTGGCGGGACGACTTGCGGAGGCCTACTCGCCCCATGTGCCTTTCTTTTTCGGTGCGGTCATGGTGACAGCGGCGGCGTTCGTGCTCTTCCTCGGCCGGCGCCAGCTGGGGGCGATCGATGCCCCGGAAACCAGCCTGGAACATCAGGCGGTGATCATCGAGGAGCTCGAGGCTGCCGCAGGCGCCTGAGTCGGCTTCCGGCGCGGGCTGACCTATACGCGGGAGAGGAATCGTTTTCGAGCAGCAGACGGCGAAGCCCAGGTTGCGCCGAGCCGTGCAGCGGAGGGCATCGTAGGAGCTCGCTAGGACGCCGCCTCCAAAGGTTCCAACCCAGGAGGAGCGCCCACGGCGCCATCGGAGCCCGGCGATGCATCCGTCCGGAGCTCGCGGGCCGTGCGAAGGGGCACGTCTCGCAGCATCAAAGTGAAACCCAGCCCCAGCACACCTGCCACCACGGTGATCCAGAACAGGTCACCGATCGCCAGCGCTAGCGCGTCGTTGGAGCCCGCTATCACCTTGGGGATCAATGATTGGAGCGGACCCGGCAGAAGGTGCTCGAGCAGGGCGCGGCCATTGCCCACGTTCTGCAGGGCGCCAGACAGTTTGACGAGCTGTGCGATGAGAGCCTGGGGCACGCCTTCGGACGCCAGACTGACGGGCAGCCGGCTGGCAAATGAAGACGAGAAAACCGTGCCCGCGGCGGCCAGTCCAACCGAGGCGCCGATCTGACGAAGGAAGGTAAGTGTGCTGGTTCCCACTCCAAGCCGGTCCATCGGCACCGAGTTCTGGACCACCACCGTGAATCCCGCCATGGTGGGGCCGAGCCCCAAGCCCAACAGAAACAGCCAGCCCCACAGCTCCCAATCGGACACCCCGGCCGTCAGATGCGTCATCAAGAAACCACCCACCACCATCACCGCAGCGCCGCCGGTCATCAGCCACTTGTAGCGTCCGAGCCTGCTGATCATCAGCCCTGTGCCGATGCTGCCACCCATGAGCCCGACCAGGAGCGGCCAGATGTAATAGCCGGAGGCGGTGGCGCTGATGCCTCGAACCGTCTGGTAGAAGCGCGGCATGAAGATCACCGCGGCGAACATTGCGACTCCAAAGACGAATACGGCCGCCATGCTGACCGCGTAGTCGCGCCGTTTGAAAAGATCCAGGGGGATGATCGGCTCCTTGGCCCTGGACTCGACGAACAGAAATCCGACGAGGATCACCACCCCAAGCGCGATGAGGCCACTCACGTTGAGATCACTCCAGCTCGCGAGCTGGCCTGTGCTACTCACGTTTCCTTTGTTGGTCAGGCCAAGCATGAATGGGACGACGCCGGCGGTAAAAAGAACGATGCCCAGGTAGTCGAGGTCACGGAGCGAGGCACGGCGATGAGCGGCATTCGGTAGGACCAGCGCCAACACGACAAGTGCCGCGATTCCAAACGGCACATTGACGTAGAAGACCCAGTGCCAGCTGACGTGGTCAGTGATCCAACCGCCGATAAAAGGCCCAACGATGAAGCTGAGCGCGAAGACTCCACCGAACAGCCCCTGGAATCGGCCTCTCTCACGCGGGCTGTAGAGGTCGCCGATGATCGCCATCACGATCGGGAACAGGGCTCCAGCGCCGAGTCCTTGCACGGCCCTGAACGCGACGAGCTGGTTCATGTTCTGCGACGCGCCCGACAGCCAGGATCCGAGCAGGAACAGGCAGACTCCGATCATGAGCATCAACTTGCGGCCGAAAACGTCTGAGAACTTCCCGTAGATGGGGACTGTGACGGTCGAGGAGAGCAAGTACGCGCTGACGACCCACGCATACAGGCTGGCCCCATTCAGATCGGTGACGATTCGCGGCAGGGCGGTGCCCACGACCGTCTGATCGAGGGACGCGAGGAACATCGTGAGAAGGATCGCGCCGAGGATCGCCAACTTTGCCCGGGGCGCCAATGACATCAGCGATGGCGCGGCGGCACTCACCGGCACTGCCTGCTGCTGCTCTTCGATCGCTGCCATCTGGCTAAGACCTCCCCAGCCTGAGAATCATCCTGGTTACCGGCGAGGAGGGAACGTCAAGGCTCTTGGAAATCCCCACTTCGCGATGCCCATGGGCGAGTCTACGAGAACTTTTGGCTCCGACCCCTTCGGTAAGTGCCTTCGGTCAACAGCCCAGCTTGTCGGCGAGGTCCAGGAAGCTCGCGGCCTGCACGTCGGCTTGCGGATCGGGCAGGAGATCCGCGTCCCCCGATCTTCCTTTCTCCAGCGGCCTTTCGACGAAAGCCGCCAGCAGACCGGCTGCCTGGGCGGCCCGCAGGTCACCTTTGTGTGCCGCCACCATCATCACCTGGGAAGGCTCGAGGCCCAGCGCCGACGCTGCCCCCAGGTACACCTCGGGGTCGGGTTTGTAATGACGGAAATCCTCCGCCGACAGCAGACGTTGAAAAGGCAAGCGCCCGTAGGCAATCAATGCGGCTTGTTGGGATCGATTCCCGTTGGAGAGAGTTGCGACCATGTACCGCCCGCCCAGGCGCCGCAAGCCTGGAGCCGCGTCGGGCCAGGGCGGCAGCCTTTCCCAGGCACTGGTCAGCACTTCGCGCGCCGCATCGTCGAAACCTTCCGCTCCGACCTCACGCAACACCTGGTCCAGGGACAGGCGATGGAGGCGGTCGAAGTTGGTCCACGCGAGCTCGCCGCTTCGGACCTTGTTCATGGAGGGCATGTACAGGTCACGCCAGGCGTCGGCCAGCTTTTCCCAATCGGCATCAACGCCGGCTTCCGCACCCAGACGCCGGGCCTCGACGCTTATGCCGCTGCGCCAATCCACCGTTGTGCCGAAGACGTCAAACGTAAGTGCTTTTACATCGCTCACCGTGGACATCGGACCTCTTACCTCCCTCGCGTCGCTCGAGCAGCTCCTTCATCACGGGGTACACACCATCACGGTTAATTCTCGTCGGCTCCAGCCCGGTAGATTGGTGCGTGAGATGACAGCCAGACTTGCGCACGTCGGCGGCATCGACATCGCACATCAGGAGTTCGGATCCGACCTACGACGCCGTAATGGCGAATTGCGGAAACATCGTGACGGGCTTTCAGAACTCCAGGTCGGCCACGGTGGACCCGACGGATCAGGGGCCGCTGAACCTGGCCCTCGGCCACGTCACCGCCGCCAGCGCAAGCTTCTGGGAGGTGTAGTCGATGATGTCCTCAACCCATCAATGCAGAGCGCCATGGCCGCAGCAGCGGCGTAGCTTCCGGCCGCGAAGAGCTGCAGGCCACTGGTGCTGAGCAGCGCCGCAAGAACAGCCACTTCGGTGACCCTGACGGCCGTCACCGACCTCCGGCTCGACCCAGACGAGAGCCTCAACATATACATGGGCACCACGCTCCTGCGGACTTGCTCCACCAACGCCTGCTCCGTTTCGGTCCCGCTTGGCTTTACTTCGCCCATGTACGCGGCCGACGTCGGCGCCCCCGGCACGCCTCCTGACAGTGTTCAGGCCCTGATGTCGGCGTCCATCACAGTCATCTCGTAGGTTCCTTCACGGGCCAACGCAAGAAGGCGTCCTGCCCATCGTTTACCTCCTGACTCATCTCCCAGTAGCCAGACCGCTTGTATCGACAGCAAGTTCCCAGCCGGTTACGGACCACGACATCAACCACGTATAACCGACACGCGCGCGAGGGATGCCTGCCCCGTTAACGATCTTTGACGACTGCGGAGATAGCGTCCGCGTCCGGCCGCCCGAGGTCCGCCCCAGTTCAATCACTAAGCACCTCAATGTGGTCGGGCAGGCCGTTTGTGCTGAGTCCGGGTTACGCTGAGGCGAACGTGAGACCGACGCGTGAGCCCTTGGCGGTAGTTGTTTGATCCGGGCGCTGTTTAGCTCATCAGCGACTAGCCGGACCATTCGTGATAGCCACGAAGGCGGCGAGGGCGTTCGGATTCGCGACCATCTTGCGAACGTCCGCACTTTTCTTGCCTGGGTTCGGGCCGGTTTGGTGCTTCTCGCGATGGGTTTTGCCATCGCCAGGTTTCAGGTCATCCAGAGTCTGACCAGCCGATATCTGGGCGTCCTGACAGCTCTGGCCGGCTGGTTGGTCATCGTGATCGCCGGAGTTAGCTTCCTTCGAGCGCGGCATGCGATCGAGGCGGCAGAACCCTCGACTTCGATTTCCTGGAACATTGGCCTGTCCCTTTTGACCGCGGGAGCTGGAGCCGCGATCCTCATCTATCTCATCAGGAGTTAATGGAAGAACAGCACCCGGAAGTGCAGCAGAAAACCGGTAGCGAGACCACTCGAGCTCGCGAGCATCTCGCCAACGAGCGGACTCTTCTTGCCTGGATCAGAACCGCCATTGCGCTCATGGGCCTAGGGTTCGTGGTCGCTCGCTTCGGTCTGTTCCTGCGGGAAATTTCTGCTATCGGCGGACATACCCTGCAGTCAGGATCCTCATACTCGGGGCCGATTGGGATCGTCCTCGTCGCGTCAGGGCTCCTGGCGGTGGCGATTAGCACTTTTCGGTTCTTTCAGGCCCGCGATCAGATCGAGAAAGGTCACTTTGTACCCGAGTCCTTCGCCGAGGTCGCCATGGTGTCGATCACGCTGCTGGCGGGCGCGGCGCTGATCGCTTACTTGGCGTTCAGCGGAAGCTGATCCGTCGAACCTCTTCGATCAGCAGCCCGCAGGCGTCGGTTCGGAAGTGATTGGCTCGAGCCGCGCAGTTTTGAACTCGGCTGGGGTCACGTCTCCTTCGGTCAGCATCGCCCGCAACACCTCGTTGCGGCGCATCGTTGCCGCGCGTGGATGCAGGTGAGGGTCATATGCGCTGGGCGCCTGAGCCAACCCCGCCAGCAGCGCTTCGTCCGCAAGTTCCAATCTCAATGGCGGCGTTCCGAAGTAGGTACAGGACGCCTCCTCGATGCCGTACATACCTGGCCCGGTGGGAATCTCGCTCAAGTAGTCAGCCAAGATCTGCTGCTTGCTGATCTTGCCCTCGACCTTGAAGGCAACCACCGCATCGATCACCTTGTTGAGGCCCCGGTCCGAACCTTGCAGATAAATGTCCTTCACCAACTGCTGCGTGATGGTCGAGGCGCCCTGGCACCAGCAGCGATGCGCTGCGTCGAACAAAGCCGCCCGGCCGATGCCGATCGCATCGATGCCGTGGTGTTGGTAAAACCGTTCGTCCTCGGTGGCAACGATCGCCTGAGCCAACAATGGTGGAATCTGCTTGGCGGCTACGAGCGCGACGCCATGCCGACTCAGAAAGCTCATCACACGAGCCTGAATGTGGTCGCCTGATGGCGTCTGTCTCCAAAGACCGCCGAGTGCGACTGCGACGATCAGCGCGCTCACCGCCATCCACCGAGTGCGGTGCAGCAATTTGAAGGGCTTACCCGGCAACGGGTGCTGAGGTTCGAAGAACGGTCCAGAACGCCTCGACGACCGGCACTTTGCTCGACCGGCGGCGCATCGCCGTGATCCATCGTTTCTTTTCGGGGACGTCAAGCTGAACCAGTTGTCCGCGCTTCAACTCGCGCTCGATCGCTACCTTGGGCAGCACTGCGTAGCCAAGGCCTGCGATGGCCGCCGATCGCACTGCATCGAGGTGACTTAACTCCAGTCGAGGAGACACCCCATACGCCTGACCCAGCATTTCACGGGCGAGCGTCTCCGTAGCCGATCCGAGCTCTCGCGCCAGATATCGATGCGCCTTGAGCTCGGCCGCACTTCCCCGTGGAGTCTTGCTCAGTGGGTGCATGGAGCTGACCACCACGACTACGACGTCGCGATACAGATCGAGGATCTCGAGATTGCCTTGAGTCACCCTACCTTCGACAAGGCCACAGTCAAGTTCCGCGGCGGCGATCTTTTCCGCTATTGCCGGCGTGCTGTCTCCAGCAACCTGTATGTCCACTTTCGGCCAGCGCTTCAAGAATCTGTCGAGCAGCGGCGGCAGATAGTGGTTGGCGCAAGTCGGGCTGGCGCCGATGCGGAGCCGTCCAATACCCAAAGAGCGCTGCAGGCGCGCAGTCTCGGCGATCCCCTCCAGCTCACGTGTCGCTGCAGCGCACGCCGCGGCGACTTCGACGCCGCCGGGGGTCAGCTTCATAGCATGGCCAGAGCGCTCGATGAGCTGCAGGTCGAGAGCACGCTCGAGGTGCTTCAGCTGCTGCGTCACCGCGCCCTGCGTCAACTGCAAGGATTCCGCCGCTCGGGAAAGGTTCGCTGACCTGGACACGGCGACAAAGGTGCGGACCTGTTCATTGCTGAACCCGAGTGGCTTCATCTATCCAACTTTAGCAGTACTATGGTTATATGATAGTTTCGATAGCCGACCTGCACATACCCCGCGGTTTCCGGCAAACTCGGAGTTGTGACCGACTTCTGGCCGCTCATCGGGCTGGTCGCCCTTGGCTTGATCGTCGGGGCTTATGGAACGCTGATCGGAGCCGGCGGCGGGTTCGTCCTTGTCCCGCTGCTGCTCATTCTCTACCCGCATGACTCGCCAGCCCAAATCACAGCGATCTCGATAGGCGTGGTGTTCGTCAATGCAAGCTCCGGCTCGCTCAGCTACTACCGACTGAAGCGCGCCGACTACCGCACCGGATCGTGGCTAGCCGCTGCCACCCTGCCAGGGGCCGTCTTGGGTTCCATCATCGTCGCGTCCATTCCGAGAGTCACGTTCGAGCTGATCATGGGAGCGGCACTGCTTGGCGTTGGCGGTTATCTGGTGGTGCGGCCACGTGCCCGAATGCCCTTGATGCTGAACTTTCCGTTCGTAGTTGAGAGGACGATCACCGATTCATCGGGGCACAGATATTCATATCGCCTGAACCTTGGGCTGGCTATGCTGCTGAGCGTCGGCGTGGGTTTCCTCTCCAGCATGCTGGGCATCGGGGGCGGCATCCTCCATGTGCCGCTACTGACCACCTTCTTTGGGTTCCCCGAGCATGTGGCGACGGCGACATCTCATTTCACGCTCATGTTCATGTCCGGCGCCGCGACCGCGACCCACGCGCTCAAAGGTGACTATCTGGTCACTCTCTGGACTACGGTCGCATTGGCCGTCGGGGCGCTGGCCGGCGCCCCAATCGGGGCCGCCCTGTCCGAACGAATTGAGGGTGGTTGGATCGTGAGGCTGCTCGCGATCGCGCTGGGCGTGGTCGGCTTCCGTTTGCTGCTGGTGGCTGCAATCGGGTGAATGTTTCGCACGTGATCTGCCTTGACTTCGAGCCGGGGATTCCCGGCCGCGAAATCGCAGCGGAGGTGGCCGAGACTCTACGGCTGCCGTTGGTCGACTGGGAAATCGTCACCGGGGCAACGCCTCCCTGGGGGGTTCTCACGAGGTGAACCGGGTGCACCTGGTGATCACCGATCCCTTTCCGCCCGGCATACACCTTGGACCATTCGATCTGCGTTTTTACGGTCTCGCCTACGCGATTGCATTCTTGGCTGGCGGCTGGGTCGCCACGCGCCATTTGACTCGGCGGGGTGTGCCGGCATCCGTGAGCGAGACCATCGCGTTCTGGACGATCGTCTTCGGGCTGGTCGGAGCCCGTCTCTACTACGTGCTCCAGTCAGGCTGGTGGTGGTACCTGACTCACCCCCTCCACATTTTCGCCTTCTGGGAAGGCGGAATGGCCTTCTTCGGCGCCATCTTCGCCGCTGTTGTCGTTCTATTCGTCATGAGCCGGCGGACCCGTATAGCGTTCTCGGACCTCCTCGATGCCGGGGTGTTGTTCGCCGCCGTCGGGCAGCCCATCGGTCGGCTCGGAAATTTCATGAACGGAGAGATACTGGGGCCTCCCTCCAACCTCCCGTGGGCGGTTCGATACACCAACCCGGAATCGATGGCGCCGCACCTTGGTATCGCCTACCAACCGGCGAACCTTTACGAGGCGGTGGGCACACTCTGCATCCTGGGTATCCTGCTTTACCTTCGCCGCCGCGGAGTCGCACCCGGAATCCTGGCCCTGACCTACCTCGTCCTGTACCCCGTCAGCCAGCTCGTGCTTTTCAACTGGCGCACGGACTACGAGACGCCTGCCCTCCTTTGGGGTCTCAAGCAGGCGCAGCTGACTTCGCTCGCTGTCCTGGCCGTGATGATTCCAATCGTCGTCTGGACCTGGCGAAACAGGAACAAATCTGTTCACCCCGAAATGAATGGTTGACCTGAGCAATGCGATACATGGGCTGGCCGGCCACTCCGCTCTCGCGGACGAGCTGGCCCGGATCGCTGCCGACTACCTGGTCTTGTTCGGCGCGTTCGTGCTTGCCTGGCTGTACTTGCGCCCACAGTCGCTACGAACGTTCATCGCCGCGGGCCTAGCGGCGGTGGTTGCCGTCGGCATCGCCGGCTTGATAGGCCTGGTCTATTACGTACCGCGGCCCTTTGTGGCGGAGAACTTCGTTCCCCTTATCAAGCACGCTTCCGACAGTTCGTTCCCGTCGGACCACCTCGCTGCTCTCGGAGCCGTGTGCGGAGCCGCTTGGCTCACCGTGCGACGGCTCAGCATCGCCACGGCCGTTGTGGCTGTCGTGGTGGCGTTCGCACGCGTGTATGTCGGAGTCCATTGGTTCGCAGATGTCGCGGCAGGTTTCGGGCTCGGTGTCGTGGCGGGCGTGGCAATCTGGTACGCAACGGCTGCCGCCGACCCTTTGGTGACCCAGCTCGACCGCCTGCTGAAGCGTTGGAGGATGCCACTTGGCACCGGCACTTGACCGTTCTTCCCTCCTGCGTGCCGCTATCGGCAGAGCCCCGGGGCACTGCGCCGCATCAATAGATACCTGTAGCTCTCAAAATGGTTGGGTACCGATGCACTCGCAAAAAGAGCAGACATGAGTGGGAAGGCCTCTCTCAACAGTTCCGGACTGGTCGCCTCCGACGATCCGTGGATGTTAGGCGCGCGGGCCGACACTACGGATGCCGACGAGCGCGCCGGGCTGGCACGAGTCGTGCTGACGCAGATCGATCGTCAACCCGGCTGGATTCTGCTCGATACCTGTCACCGAGCGGAGCTGTACGGGTTTGGCACCGCACCAGACTTGGGGGCCAGCATGCGACTGGTGACCGGCACCGATGCCGTGAAACACTTGATGCGGGTTGCGGCGGGCCTGGACAGCGCGATCGTCGGAGAGGATGAAGTGCTGCACCAGGTTCGTTCAGCGCTCAGCATCGCGCTCGCCGCAAAGGATCTGGACAGCCGCCTCCAACGCCTATTTGAGACGGCCATCGCGGCCGGACGGCGCGCGCGTGCCGGACGCACTGCGGTAGGGGGCAGCCTTGCGCAGCGCGCGGTGGCCTGGTTGCGGCAGAGATCGCCTCTTGGCGGTCAGCGTGTCCTGGTCGCCGGAGCCGGCCGGATGGGCTCGGCCCTAGCCAATTCCGCTGTACGATCAGGCGCCAGCGTGGTCATCGCGAGTCGGGACGCGAATCGCGCTCGCCGTCTGGCGCAAGTCCATGGCGGGGTCGGAGTCGATCTGGCCGCGGGCGCCCGGCTGGTTCGCGATTCAGTCGGAGTCGCGGTGGCCCTCGCCGGCCAGTGGGATGACCTCGGGATGGCGACCGGAGAGCTGCCCCCCATTGCGGATATCTCTGCCCCGACAGCCATCCCCGCCTCGGTTCGGGATCGTCTCAACGGGAACTTCCTGAGCATTGACGATCTCTACGTGCGCTCAGATCTCATTCCGACCGGCTACATCGAGCAGGCTGGACGACTGGTCGAGACGAAGAGCGCCGAGTACGTCGAGTGGTTGGCGCGGGCATGAAGGTCACCCGTAGCCTGGAGGCCGGTTGAGCGGCGACGTCACAAGCTCTGCCTGGCGTAGGCGCGCCGCCCAACTCTTTCCTGGCGGGGTCAACAGTCCCGTGCGCGCGTACCGGGCTGTCGGCGGCGACCCTCCGATCATGGTGCGAGGCCAGGGGCCTTTCGTCTGGGATGCTGATGGAAGCCGTTACATCGACTACGTCGGTGCTTTCGGTCCGCTCGTCCTCGGCCACGCTCACCCCGCCGTGGTCGAAGCGATCACAAAAGCAGCCGAGGCGGGCGGCTCATTTGGCGCGACGACTCCATCCGAGATTCGCCTCGCGGAGCTGATCCGGTCGCGGATGCCATCGATCGAGCGCATCCGGTTTGTCAACAGCGGCACGGAGGCCGCGATGAGCGCCCTTCGGGTGGCGCGGGCTGCAACCCAAAGAGACTTGGTGATCAAATTCGATGGCGGTTATCACGGGCACTCCGACGGCCTGTTGGTCGAGGCTGGATCGGGGGCGGCCACATTATCCATCCCAGGCAGCGCCGGCGTTCCGCCCACGGTGGCAGAACAGACCCTCGTCGCGCATTACAACGACCTCGACTCGGTGGCCACGCTTCTTGAGGCGAATCCGGGGAAGGTTGCCGCCATCATCGTGGAGCCGATCGCCGCGAACATGGGTGTCATCCCGCCCGTTCATGGCTTCCTCGATGGTCTGCGCCAGCTGGCCGACCAGGCCAGGAGCTTGCTCGTATTCGATGAGGTGATCACCGGCTTCCGGGTGGCCCCAGGTGGCGCCCAGGAACTGTTCGGAGTGCGCCCCGACCTTACTGTGCTGGGCAAGATCATTGGTGGCGGCCTTCCCGTCGGCGCTTACGGCGGCCGGGCGGACCTCCTCGACCTGGTCGCCCCCGCGGGCCCTGTCTACCAGGCGGGAACGCTTTCAGGCCACCCCGTGGTGATGGCTGCAGGTGAGGCCACACTGAAGCTGTTGACCTCCGATGTCTACGCGACGCTCGAGGCCAACGCCGGTCGTCTGGAGAGGGGATTGAGCCGTGAAGGCGTCAGTGTGACCCGGGCGGGTTCGCTCCTCACCATGTTTTTCAGGAGCCAAGCCCCGAGCACGTTCGCTGAAGCGAAACAAAGCGACGTCAAGGCGTTCGCCAGGTTCTTCCATCAGATGCATAACGCCGGCATCCTGCTTCCGCCGTCTCAATTCGAGGCGTGGTTCGTGTCAGCCACGCATGACAAAGTCATCATCGATACGACTCTCGAGGCTGCTTCCGAATGGGTGAATAAGCAGCAGGGGGCGGCTACGCGATCCGGTGAAGACCAAGCCTCCCGAAAGCGACCGCTTTGATCATGTCGACCCCTCGTCATGGTGGAGAAGTCATTTGCCACGAGGAGCAAGACCATGAGCAGCGGTGTCAGGGCAAAAAGGCCTGTCGCCGCGAAAACCACGCTTAGAAAGATCGGCATCTCGATCTTCTTGGCGCTGGCGTTGAGGGCATAGGTCAGCATCCGTTGGTAGGTGCGCCTGCTCAACTGAGCAGCTGTGAGCACGCCGGGCAGCCCGGATTCGGTAAGCACCAGGGCCGACGCTGCTTTGGCGACATCGGTTGCGCTCGAGACTGCGATGCCGACGTCTGCCTGCTTCAGTGCGGGAGCGTCATTGACACCGTCGCCCGTCATTCCGACGACGTGCTCCTGCGTCTGCAGGGCCTGCACCATCCAGTACTTGTCCTCGGACGGAACGCCCGCCATCACGGCACAATCAGGCGCGAGAACTCCGTCTCGAATCGAAGACGCCTCGCAGACGTTGCCCGACAGACCAATCTCTCGTGCCACAGCTCGCGCCGTGGGCAAAGCGCCGCCCGTGATCATGATCACCCGAACGCCTTTGGCCAGGAGGTTCTGGACCAGATCGCGTGAATCGGGGCGTGGTGGATCCGCCAGCCCGACAAGGCCCACAAATTCGAGTCGCGAGTTACCGCCAGATGCGACCGCCAGCACCCGCTCCCCTTTGTTCGCCAGAGCTTCGAGGTCGGTATCAAGGCTGGCGGGGGTAGCAGTGCAGAGACGAGCCAGCTCGGACGGCGCGCCTTTCAGCACTCGGAGCCGACCAGCACCGTCGCGAATCACGGCTTCGGAACGTCTGCTGGCCGTATCAAGGGCGTGAAGCTCACCCGCGCGCCTTGAGACTGGAGGCCGAGCTCCTTGCCTTTGCGCAGGATGGCAAGATCAAGCGGGTTCTGTGTCGCCTCGTCCGAAGCGTAACTGGCAAGCGCGACTAACCTTTGGTCGTCGTAAGGCGGGTAGGCGCGCAGGTCGCTCACGGCGAGCTGGTTGAGCGTGATCGTCCCGGTCTTGTCTGTACACAGCACGTCCATGCCCGCCGCCTCATCGATCACCGAAAGATGCGTGGTCAAGATCCCTTGCCTGGCCAACTCGTGCGCTCCCAAGCGCCCGCACGGTCAGACGGCTGCGCAAAAGGGTCAGCGCGGTGTTAGCGCGGTTCTCCTGGATGAAGCTGACGACCACGTTTGAATCTAAGGGATCCCGTCAGCTCAGCCATGAACGGCGGGCAGGACCACGGTCGGGTCAGCCAGCAAGATCGGGCTGGCACTCCTGAAGACCTCGGCGTAGGCCACCCCCAAGAGCCGGCCGAAGTACTGATCTTCGGCTTCGTAGAGGGCGAGCAGACGATCACCCTCGGGCTGGAAGATCGAGGTGTAGGCGGCCAGGGCCTGGCGCTTGCGGTCGTAGACCTCGCTGATGTCGACCGCAAAGGCGAACTCCGACCAGGGCGTCTCCATCTTGCAGTGGGGAAAGAAGAGGCGATTCACCATCCAGCGCGATTGGCTGGCCAGCTGCTCGCCGCCCGGGACGTCCTCCCATCGCCCGAGTCGGGCAAGGAACACAGCTGCTCGCGCGATGCCCGCTGCCGCGACATGGTCCGGGTGCACGCACGCCTCGCCGATCGCGTACACCGTGCGGGGCCTGTGCTCTCGAATCAGCGCAGCCACCTCGAGCCGCAACCCTTGGTCGTCGGCCAGAAAGCGGTCTTGATGTCCGAGGGTTAGCCGCTCGACGCCGAGGATGCGGGCAGCTTCAGCCGCCTGTCGGGCGCGCTCGCCGCGAGGCGCGAAATCCGACGGCTCGCCCTCGGTCAGGTCGACGAGCAGAATTCGCTGGCCGCCCTCCGCCAGTTTGGCCAGCGTGCCCCCCATCTGGGTTTCGGCGTCGTCGGGGTGGGCGGTGATGACGAGGGCGTCGTAGCTCATCGAGCCCCCAAGGGCCTCTTAGCTCGCACCAGGGCGTCGATCGCACTGACCTCGCGGCCGTCCACAGTCAGCGGGCGCAGTACGCTCTCTGCTCGCTCGATACCGAGCCCTGGCAGAACGCGCTCGATGTCGGCCGGTGTGAAAAGCAACTCGGGATCCTGCGGCCCGCCATGGCCCTGGCTTAGGTTTAGGAGATCGTGCCCGACCACCAGAAGGGTCCCTCCAGGCGCCAGTGCAGCGCTGGCCGTCTTCATGACGTCCGCGAGTTGGGCGGCCGGCAGGTGAATGTACATGAGGATCACCAGGTCGAAGGCCCCGTGGTCGGGCTGGTAGTCGAGGAGATCGGCGCGGACCCACGTGACCTCGACGCCTCGATCAGCCGCCATGCGGCGGGCCTTGTCCAATCCGATCTCCGAGAAATCGACGCCGGTAACCCGCCAGCCAAGTTCGGCGAGCCAGATCGCGTTTCGGCCTTCACCGCAGCCGAGATCCAGCGCCCGTCCGGGTGTCAGGTCAGCAACCTCACTGACGAGGAAGCGGTTGGGCCCCGCACCCCAAACCAGTTCCGTGGTGGCGTAACGCTGATCCCAGTCCTGGCTTCTCATCCAGCGCCACTTCCTTCACCGGCTTCGTCTCTCTCTCGAAGACGCTGTAGCTCGCGGTGGACGGCGAGCAGCGCCCGATAGAGGCTCGGACATGTCGGGCACCCAGTCACGTGCTCGTCGACGGCTCGCTCCAGCTCCGAACTGAGCTCTCCGTCGAGGAGATCGCTGGCCAGGTCCCGCGCCTCGGCGCAGCTCAGCGCCATCACCTTGCCGGCTCCGCCAGCAATGTCACCAGCGCCTGACGACCCCGACGAAGATGGGACTTGACGGTCGGCAGCGGAAGTCCGGAGTCCTCGGCGATCTCGCGCGCCTTCCAGCCTTGCAGATCGTGCATCACCACTGCCAACCGCTGGTCTGGAGTCAGCGAAGCCAACGCGCCTCGCAGACGCTCCCCGCTCTCAAGCGCCAAGGCCACCGCCTCCGGGTTGACCGAGTATCCGGGATCCCGCCATAGCTCCTCCCGGCGCGCTGCCTCGAGACGGTTCTGCTCGGAGGAGCGCTTGCGGGCCACCTCTCGGCAGGTGTTGACGCAGATCCGCTGGAACCAAGAGCAAACGTCGGCCTCGGAACGGAATCCCTTTCGCCCGCGCAGGGCGCGCAGAGCCGACTCCTGGACGACGTCTTCCGCCTCCGCAGCATCGGCAAGCATTGAGGCCGCCATGCGAGTCAGCCGGCCGCGGCGCGACTCGATGCACGCGGTCAGCTCGTTCTCTGTCAGCATGCTGTCCGATCATCAGACGGCCAAACCCGGTCCGGACACGGCCAGACGGCCCCACCGGACCGGGTACCTTGGCCCACCTTCAGGCGAGACTGCGGGGCCGAAAGGGCGCGCCCAGGATCGGGGCGATCAGGCAAAAGTTGAAGACTCCGGCCAGAACCGGAACCACACCGACGATTGCGACCACGTAGCCCCAGACGCCCTGGAAGTAAAGGCCGACTCCGATCAGGATGACTCCCGCCGCGATGCGCAGGATCCGGCCTGCAGGTTTCGACATCCACTGTGCAAACTGCATTGGTTATTCACCTCCTTGCTGATTAGATGGAGCAAGACTGGAAAAGGATGCAGCGCCAGACAGGCGACGGGCGACTCTTCGCAGCCGCTGCGACGCGTCTTGGGCGATCGGCTCCAACTCTGGGTTGCCGACCAGGCCGAGGGCGATCTCGGGATCAAGAAATGAAATGCGTGAACCGCCGGACGCTCCCGCTTCCACCACGACGTTGCAGGGCAGCAGCAGGCCGATGCCCGGCTCGACCAGCAGCGCACGGTGGGACAGCGCCGGATTGCAGGCGCCCAGGATCTTGTATGGCCTGAAGTCGACGTCCAGCTTGTCTTTCAATGTCCTTTTGACATCGATCTCGGTCAAGACTCCGAAGCCCTCCTCTTTTAGGAGGTCGCGGACCCTGGATTCTGCAACCTCAAGCGTTAGCTCGGTGTCGACGCTGAACCCGTAACGAGGCTTTAGGCTCATGCTGCCTGATCAGCCGCAAGCTTCAAGACCGACTCCACGAACATGGCCTCCGGAAGTGCCCCGACGAACGCACCCAACCGGTTGACCACCGTGCGCGGAACGCCCTGGACCTGGAAGCGGCCGGAGAGCTCGGGGTATTCATTGGCCTCGACCACCAGCGAGCGCACCATCGATGAGGCAAGCGCCATCCGGTTGGCCATTGAGGCAGCGCCCGGACAGTAAGGACAGGTGGGAGTGACAAAGACCATCACCTCGACACTGCTTGCCAGCTTGGCAAGCTGCTCGGCCACCTCTGGCGAGAGCTCGTCGCCAGTTCCAGACACGCGTTCAATCGCGTCCAACAACGTGGCGAACTCATAACCCGAAGGCAAGCCCTGAAAGGTGATCCGGCTCTCTTCTGCGGGCCGCGCCACGGTCAGAGTGGGAACTGCGTCCACCTCGCCGGGTTGCTCGCTTACGTCGATCACGGTCAGCTGGAGCTTGTCTGGAGCGGCCTCAACGAGGGTCCGCGCAAGTTCTTCCATCGCTTCGCAGGTTTGGCAGCCGACGCCACCGGGCAGGATCAGGCGGCCAGTGTCTGGTCGCCGGTAAAGCCGAAGCTCGACCGGTCCGCTGAGCGTCTCGGTGAACCGTTCTCGTACCTGTTGCTTTGTCTTCTCGTCCATCAAGGTCATCTCGTCATCTCCTGTCTGACAATTTCTTCAGCTACGAATCTCCGCCAGCGCCCGAAGGCCGCGATCAAGGCGATGCTTGAGCTGCGGACCCAGCTCGGCATCTTCAACGCACGCCTGCAGATTGCTCGCGACCAGGCGGTGGTTGAATCGATCCACCGCCGCTCCCATCGCCGAGACCTGTCGTACCACTTCGTCGCATGGGCGCCCGTCTTCGATCATCCGCTGGATACCACGAGCCTGACCCTCGATCCGCCGCAATGCCTTCAGCAGCTCAGACGCGTTGCCGTATTCCATCTGATCACTATACCCCCAGGGGTATATGAACATTCCCGTCCGCCTTCGTCTTTACGCCGGCGTCGGTCACTCGGCGACTTCGGCGCCTTGCCTGGCGGGTCCGGTGTCCAGCCATCCCCCAAAGAGTCAGCTGACGGCTGAGGTCAGCTGGCCAGGCCGCTCGATCATGAACTTGACATAGCCATCGCGCTGGTGATGTGTCACCTTCCAGTGCCGCCTCTTGATCCAAGCCGGGATGTCGGCGGTTGCCATGTAGTCGTCGGTAAGGATCTCGATGGTGTCGCCTGGCGGCAGATCGCGCGCGTGACTGAGCAGTGACCACAAAGCTCCGCCACCCTGGCAGCTCGTCTTACGGATGTCTAGCTTGAGATAAATCAATTCTTTAAGCTCCTCCTTCGCACAGCAGACCACGACCCTCGGCCGGGAGACATGGGCGTTTGGCCCCCTTGTGGGGGGACATTCGGGTATTCAATGGTGGCTCTAGTGGCTGATCCGGATCATGTCGATCATCTTGAAGTTGATCCAGACGAACCGCACCAGCTGCCAAGGAATGAAGGTCCTCAGGAACACGGTCCATCGTGTCGGCTTGGGCGCGTAGAAAGCCTTGCCGGCAGTCACATGCGTAGCGTGGGTCGTCGGATCTTCCATCGACGTCTACTCCGGAATCAGAGTCCAGCCAGGCCGCAGCTTGGCTTTGTAGATAAACATGTAGTGCAGCAGCAACTTGATCCAGTGGCCGGCCAGCCCGATCTCGCCGAAGGTTCTGGCGAGATCTCGGCCATATTCGGGATAGCGCTCGAAGTCTGGAACGATCGGGAAGACGGTTATCGAGGCAGCGGTGCCGGTGAACAAGTGAGCTCCGGCGGAAGCGACGCACGAGGCCCCCATCTCGGCCATCGAAGCGGTGTGTGTGGGACCCTCGCTGCCTTGGATCATGTCCACCACGCTGCGAGCGACCGCCTTTCCCATCATCGCCGAGGGCATGCCGGTCCTGGGCGGCGCCGGCGCGATCAGGGTGCCGCGAGGACTCGTGTGTGGTCGCGAAACGGCGTGCGGCGGGGCAAAGGCGATTCCGACGGAGAAGATGTTTCTGTACGAGGGTGATTGATACGTGCGCGGCCAGTCACGGGCGCTCCACTCCTCATAAGGCTTGGTGGCGTAGTCGGCGTCGACCCGCATGAATCCGTTGGGCAGGAACAACCGATCGGTGATGTCCGCACCATCCCGACCGCGAGCTTTCAGGCCGACGCCCGAGAACGGCGGCAGCAGCATCGCGAAATCAAACTTGCGCTCCGCCTGCTCGCCGTCCAGGGTCTCGTAGTAGACGCGCCCCTGTTCGACTTTCTGCACGTGGGCGCGGGTGATCCATTCGATTCCCCGCTCGGCAAACAGGGAGGCATTGAAGATGCTGCTGGGAATTACATAGCCGCCCTGCCTGAAATGCATCCCTCCCATGCCGAAGTCGCCCAGTTCGTACTCGTTGGTGATCCAGGTGATGTCGGCGCGATCGCGCACTTTTCGAGCTCGCAGTTCGAATTCCAAGTTGACGATGTACTCGAAGGCGGCCCCTTCACAAGTGCACGTCCCATGTCCAACTCCGACCAGGAACTGTTTTCTCTCTCCACGTCTCATCCTCTCGACCATTTCGTCCAGAGCGGCCGAAGTCTGCACTGCGTGCTCGGGTGTGCACACCGACAGCGAATGTCGATCCGGCCCTAGACCTTCGGTCTTGTCAAAGCGAAGCTGGGGTCCGGTGGCGTTGATCAGGTAGTCGTAGGCGACTCTATCCAGGCGTGGTGCGCCGCCACCAACGGGCTCGACCGCCACATAGGGCGTCGGATCGTCGGTGTCGCCCTCAGGGTGAATCTCTCGCGCCCAGGCCTGCTTGAACTCGATCCCCGCGCGCTCGTAAACCGGCCTCAGCTGGAATGTGACGTCCCGGGCCTTCATCCGACCCACGCCGACCCAGATGTTAGACGGGATCCAGTTGTAATCAGGTTTCGGCGAGACGACGGTGACCGAACTGTCATGTCCCAGCCACTTACGCGCCAGGGTGGCCGCGGTGTGGCCTGATACTCCGCCACCCAGCACGACGACTCGACTCACTTCAGGCAGCATCGCCGGTTCCAGTCGCGGAGACAAAGGGCTATCGGCCCTGTTGTACAGGGCCATCCGGAGCAACCTAGCATCGCAGTCAGAGTTGCAGCCCTTCGCGGGCCGAGAACCCGGCAGGCGTTCGGATAGGCCGAGGGAGTCATTAACCGCACCAGGCCAGATCAAGCCTCAGACCAATCTAGAGGCACGACTCGCGTCATGCCCCTCGGCTCCTCCGCGCGCAAGCGCTTTTTGGCAGTCCGCTCTTAGCTCGCGAATGACTCCTTACCCGGTAAGGACGGGTCGGATGGCAGTGGGCTTCTAGCCTCGGGCGCGCTTCAATTTGGCGGTGAGAACGCTGCTCATCCTCAACGACCCGCCCTACGG
>Ga0307372_10001439_pt1 | contig 41566 bp, 40 predicted proteins | sample OX1MG_FD_202533 | JGI IMG/M metagenome (GOLD analysis project Ga0307372, IMG submission 202533) | Soil microbial communities from Risofladan, Vaasa, Finland - OX-1 | ecosystem: Environmental > Terrestrial > Soil > Coastal area > Acid sulfate soil | place: Finland: Risofladan, Vaasa | collected...
CCTCCCAGATCGCCAGCGGTCCGCTCGGGCCCCGGGGAAGATCAGCAAGCAGCTCGTGCAGTTCCCCATTGGTCTTGGCGCCGTACGCGCGCTGAGACCGCTCGCTCAGCTCGTCGGCATTGAGCCGTCCCTCAACGTGGTGGTTGGTCAATTCGGTGACGACCTGTTCACGCTCAGCATCAGAGGCCCGGATCCGATTGCGGCCGGGCCAGGGCGGCCAGTTGCCGGCCCCTGGCTGGAAAGGTGGCGGTGATTGCATTCCGGGTCACCGCCCCCGGAGAGTCGCAGGGGGGGCCGAGCCTAGCTGACCCTCTGCCCAATCGCGCCCCAGCAGGCCCATGTAAACAAGGTCGGTCGCCCTTCCGTCCCGGTAAACCCGTTCGCGGAGCCGCCCCTCCTCCTGGAAACCCAAGCCGCGGTAGAGGGCAAGTGCGGGAGCGTTGTCCGCGATCACGTCGAGGCTGAGCCGACGCAGGCCAAGCTCATGAAAGGCGAATCGCTGCAGCAATCGCACCGCCTCCTTGCCGAAGCCCTTCCCCCGGTCCGACTCATCCCCGATACCGATCGCAACCCAGCCGTGGCCGTTTGACCATTCAATGCTGAAGAGGGCGACGAACCCGACCAGGCGGTCGTCCTCGAGCGTCCTGATCCGGAACTCATATGCGTCCAGTCGCGGTTCGCTGGCATCGTCGCGCTCGGCGAAGAAGCCCGGCGGAAGCGGTCGGGGGGCGTCGGTATCCGCCAGGCGCCGATACTCTCCGTCCTCGCTCCACCGCGAGATGGTTTCCGCGTCCCCTGCGCGGGGCGCTGCCAGGCGAATCAGCTCCCCGTGGAAGAGCCGGTTGGGGGGCATCGGTGGGAATCCTCAAACCAGGGCGACTTCGTTCCGCCGAACGAGTATCGCAGACGTCCGCTCGACTTCCGCGAACGGGTCCCGCCGCGTCCGAACCCGGCTCCGAACTCCACCGGGCGGGTTTGCCCGATATTCTCGGCTGATCATGGCCGACCTGCGCCCAGTCACAAGCGGCGAAGTCGAGGAGTTCCTAGACGTCATGACGGGCGCCTTCGGGGAGCGGCGCGAAGCCTGGCACGACCGGGAGTTTCGGCGAAGGGTCCCACTCGAATCGACCGTCGCCGCATTCCAGGACGGCAGGCTGGTGGGAACTTCGGCCACACTGCCCCTGACGCTCAGCGTCCCGGGAGGAAGCTGCTCCGCTGCTGGGATCACCGCGGTGGGGGTCCTGCCCACCCACCGTCGCCGCGGGCTGTTGCGGGCCATGATGGATGCCCAACTCCGCAAAGCGCGGACAGCTGGGCAGCCGGTCTCGATCCTATGGGCATCGGAGGGGTCGATCTACGGACGATTCGGGTTCGGCCCAGCGACCCGGCGGCTGAGGGTCAGTTTCGAAACGGCCAGGGCATCGCTCTCCGAAGAGAAAGTGTCCGGACCGCTTCGGTTGGTCGGGCGAGACGAGGCGCTGCGGCTGATGCCGGCGGTCTATGAACGCCTGCTCGAGTCCCGTCCCGGGCTACTCCGTCGCAACGAGATCGCCTGGGATTACCTGACCGCCGACGGCAATCCCGACCTGCCCGCGGCCGAGGCGCGCCACTTCTTCGTGGTGCACGGGGAGACCCCGGACGGCTATCTAATCTATCGAGTCCGCCCCGGAACGAGCAGCTTCGGGCCTCGGGAAACGGCCTTGGTCACAGAGCTGGTGGGGGACGGCCCCGGCCCGGCACCAGACCTCTGGCACTACCTCCTCAACCTGGACCTGGTCAGTACCGTCGAAGCGCGCCAGCGGCCCGTCGACGAGTCGCTGATTTGGATGCTCCGCGACCCACAAGGACTCGACGTCGGCTGGCGCACCGGCATCTGGGCCCGCCTGCTGGATGTGCCCCTTGCCCTAGGCTGCCGCGGGTATCAGGAGGACGGAGACCTAATTCTGCAGGTCACCGACCCTTTCCTCCCCGCGGCGGCGGGGCGGTTTCACCTCCGAGTCAGAGGCGGGGTCGGCACCTGTGCGCCCACGGAGAAGGATGCCGACCTCCGGCTGGGGGTCTCTGAGTTGAGCTCCGGTTATCTGGGCCAGCTCTGCTACGGGGCGCTATCCCGCGCCGGGCAAATTGAGGAGGCTTCGCCGGGTGCCGCTCTGCGAGCGGACCGAATCATGGGATGGGATCCTCCTCCCTGGTGCCTGGACGACTTTTAGCCACCGGGGAACCCGAAAGGTTCCCGGTACGCGCCAGAAGGCGAGGGTAGGAGTTAGATCGTCAGTCAAGGTAGACCTCCTCTGCCCGGCAGAGCCGCCACGCCGCTGCAGTTGTGTCCAGCTCTACGTCTAGCTCGTGTCCAAGCATCGCAGCATGAACCGACTCGCCGCCGAACCGCACTTCAGTTCGGTCGTCGAACCGGAGACGGAGCCAGAACCTACCCGGTTCGGTGGCCGAGCGTTCGCTTCGGCGCCACTGCAGCCCGGATCGGGCGGGAAGCCATTCCTGTCCAGCCGCTCTGCTCGCAGCCACTTGGCGCAACAGGTGCCCCAGCGCCGGGGGACCAAGGAATCGGGCTAACTGGAAGTCGTTGCCCGACGTGATCGCGGACTCGATCCCGTCAACCATCTGCCGAACACGCTCGGTCGTCTCGCGGGTACCCCGATCTCCGCCGCCCGCCTCCCAGCCGCGAAGCCTCATCTGCGCCCTATAGAAACCAACCTCCCTAACCCCTCGAGCGGGGGCCAGAGAAGTCGGGCAGCAGGGAAGAAATGCGCAGCCCAAACCGTTGGTTCAACTCGCCAAGTGGGCGGTGCGCCCGGTGGGCTTTCTGAGCTACGTCCGGGACCCAAGGCCAACGAGCGACCGCAAATTCGGCCAGCTGGCGCTGCCACACGGCAGCTTGCGAACGGTCGCCACGTCCAACCCCCATGACCAGGCGGCAGCGCGCGCGCGGAACCCCCGCTTGGTCCAGCGCGCGGATGGTCTGAACGGCTGCGCGGGCGCTCGAGGCGGTGGGCCGAAGCGGAACCAGGACCGAGTCCGCGAGCGACAGCCAGAAGGCACTGGACCAATGTGGGGGTGTGTTCGTCGCCAGAGCTACCGGACCCCCGTCCACGACGACCGCCTCGAATTGAGGCGACACGAAGTAGGTGTATAGGTAATCCAGGTGTTCGCGCCCGATCGCCGTAGTCGACCCCGGGGAAAGCAGCGCCTGGAGCCCCGAACGGGAGTCGACCCAAAGCAGGGAATCCAGATGGACTCGGCGTTCCGCCAGCTCGGGGAGCGCCAGAAGCACCCGGTCCAAGCGTGCGCTTGGGCACCGCATCGAGCTGAGGTCCGCGACACCCAGCCGCGTGTCGAGGTCGGCGTGGAGCGGATCGGAATCGACCAGAAGCACGCGACCGTCGTCACCGGGCGGTCGGCTGGCAAGCTGGGCCGCAACCTCCAGGGCCAGGGTAGTCCGCCCGACGCCGCCACTTCCGCCGGTCACAACCACGACGACCGGAGTGCCTCGATGCTCGAGCGGGAGGGGCACCGAAGGCGCGGCGCGCGGGGTGGACGACTCAAATCGGAAGGGACGCGCTCGAATCAGGTTCTCCAGGCGCCGGGGAACGCGTTTCCAACCGTGTGGTCCCCGCACGGTAGCGTCAATCCCTCCATTGGCTGCCCACAACAACGGGTGGCGAGGCAGCCCCGAAGGGGGGGAGGGACTAGCTGAGGACTTCCAACGCAGCGTTGTCTCCGTCGCTCCCGACTCCAGCTCAGGGGGTGGGGGTAAAGGACCCCTCCCCCGACTGTCAGGTACGCCACGCTCGACTCTGATATTTCTCGGCCCATCTGGGTCTAGCATGGGCGCGCTCGCGCCATCGGAGCGGAGGAGTTCCCCCCGAAAGCGTGCACCATCCAGGCAGTGGCGCTAGTCCTCAACCTGACACTCGACAAGCCGGGGAAGACAAGGAGCGGCAGGTGGATCGTCCGCCAAACCTCCACCACCACCCCGTCTGGTGCGCCCCCAGCTGCACACCGGGAGGCGAGGCGAATGGCGCAACCGGACGCCTGGGCGCGGGACGACGGAAGTGGATGTGCCCCGAGGCTTCCGCACCCATTGAGCGCTCCCGGGCTGCCTGCGCCAAGGACGCTGGCTACCACCTGATCGACCGTGCCGACCCGATTGCGACAGTCGGCCCCACCGTCCGGAGCGCCGCACAGCTGGAAGACTTCGTGCTCTTGGAGCGCCGTCACGTCCACCGCTTGGGCGCCAGCCTCTGCAGCAGACTGCGTCTCCCCGACAAGAGCGTCGTAGTTTGAAAGCAGAAGGCCTCCGTCCACGGCTAGTCCAGCCACTGGCAGAAGGAGGAGGGCCAACATCACACAGAAAATTGGGAGAATCTGACCTCGGGACCGACAGCGCCGCGAGCCGTTTGACATCCCTACCTCAGCAGCCATCGCCAGTCGGATCGACAGTTGGGTCCCGGCTGCGAAATGGGTCGATCTTTTCGGTTGCGGTCGCCGCAAGGCGAGGAGAGAGCCAATACCCAATCAGGGGAATCCAGGCGAGATCGGGTCGATACACAACTGTAGCCACCACATCCCCGTCCGTCGGCGCCCCCGTCTGTGGTCCGCTGCCGATTCGACAGAAGGTGTCATTCTCACCGCCGTAGCCGAACCAGACTTCGAACGATCCACTCCCCAGGCCCGCCGGAAGTGTCTCACTGGCCGGGATCGGCCCGACACATGCGCCATGTAGCCCATCGGCAAGGGTGGCTGGGAGGAGGCCATGACTTTCAGCGAGAACGGTCGCTAGCTCCTGGTGGGCACCGGCGCACGCTTGAGTCGCATCCTGGCCGCGGGCGCCCACCAACGCACTGGCATTCGCAGCGGTTTCGATCGCCATCTCGGTCCTGGCGAGCTGCACCACGGCGACAGCTCCGCATCCGAGGACGAGCACGACTGGAAGTGCGATTGCTAGCTCGACCAGGGCCTGTCCACAGCAGTATCCACGCGTGGCCGCCGGCGTCATCCGACTAGGGCCTCTACCTGAAGGCGGAGCTGAACGTTCAGAGGGAGAGCGTCCACGCCCGCAGAGCTTGCGAGTGGCACGACCGTGCGCAAGGTTCCCCGGATCCAAATGTCGACAGCCGTGGCCGGCCACGACGTGTAGGCGAGGCAGATGACGACGTGGCCAGGAGGGAGCGTTACGTGGCAGGGGGCCATGGAGCGCGCGACTCCGAAGCAACTGGACCGATGGCAGCCCGGATTCTGGCTGCCATCGAGGTTGCCTGGAGACGGACCCAAGGACGCTGTTGCCGAGAGCGACGGATCCGACGGGACGCAGGACTGGATGGTGGCCTGCTGGGGACGCCCATCGGCATAGTCGAGACATCGCGCGGGTACTCCGCAACCACCGCGGGGCGCGGTCCCGCCTTCGCACGAGGTTATTTGGGCCATGTCGAGAACTGCCCCGGTCAGCGATCTCGCCGCAGTCGACTGGCCCGCCAACAACTCCGCGACAGGCTCCCCTGGTATCGGCTGGCTCGAAGCAGTACGGGCTCCTACTAGTGCGGCGCTCTGTGCCCCCTCCGCCGAAAGCGCTGAGAGTCCCAGCTGAACAGCACCAAGACTGGCGGCAAAGAAAATTGTCACACCGATCGCCATTTCGATCATCGCCTGGCCCCGCTGCGCTGGAAGTGTCACGAAAATGCCGTGGAGAGCCGAGCCAGCGCGGGGTAAAGAATGATGATCACGAAGGGCAGGAGAATGCACAGCGCTACGGGAAGCAACATCGCCACCAAGGCGCGCCGTCCCCGCGCCATGAGCTCGTCCCGCTGACGGTCCCGCAGCCCCCGGGCTACCTGGCCAAGCGGCGATGCGGTGGATACGCCTTCCTCGCGCTGAATCCGAACCACTGCGGCCAGCGCCGCCAATGCGGGAATCCCAAGTTGATCGCTGACAGTCTCCAACTGACGATCCAATGGTGGTGTGCCGGCGGTAGCCGACGCTGTGAGGCACTCGCGAAGTAGGAGCGCTGCCTCCCCCTCCACGCGATTCACGACCAGCTCGATCGCGGTGCGCGCCCCAACACCCCCTCCGCCCTGCTCAAGCGCCATAAGGTCCACCAAAATAGGTAACTGATCCTCGATAACCCGTCGCCTGCGGCTAGCTATCTGCATTAGCCGCCCGCCAACAGCCAGCGGGCCCGCGACGAGCGCCATGAACACGAGACCGGGTGGTAATTGCTCCGCGAGCACCAAGGTCACCGTCGCGACGGTCAAACCGACGGTCAGCAAGATGGCATAGCTGACTACCAACTCGGGCGGAGCGCCGATTCCGGCTCGGGCAAGCAGACCTGAAAGCGTCACTCGCGCTGAGATGGGGAGATGCCGCTGCAGGTACCGCCCCGGTATTCCAAGGACTCGCCCCGCCCGCGCCCATCCGCGACCCGGACGGGTGGCCGCGCTGCTAACGCGGCGCATAGAGCGGAACCGGAGCCATTCTTCGGCGGTCGGTCGATGCGGCCAGACGGCCGCGAGCGCAGCAGCGGCAACGGCGAGACCCGCGGCGCCCGCAAGGATCGGCAGATCCCAAGGCAGGGTAGGCATCTCCTCAGCCTCGCCAGCTTCCGGCTCGGGATCGCCGAAACGTGCCGCTCGTCCCCGCGACCTCGGCGGACACCAGGTGCCCCTCACCCGCCGCGCTTCGATCGGACGAACGCGCCCCCCGGGCGGCCAGGAGGTCTGTGGAAAGGGTTAGCACGTCTGGCTGCGGCAGTCGGAGGAGTCGAACCATCCACGCATACCCGACCACGATCACTCCGGTCAAAGCACCTAAGAGCAGCTCCCCTCCGGCCGTCGTGTAGGGCGCAAGATACTGGGGATTGACGACCCGCAGTAGGGCGAGCAAACCGATCGGCATCAACGCGATCACCAAGGCCCCGAGGCGGCCCTGGGCCTGCTCCGCCCGAAGTTGCCCCTGTACCGCCTCGATCTGGTGGGCAGCTCGGCCCAGTTCGCTAAGGAGGGGTGCGAGACGCCCTCCAGATTGGTTTCCGATTGTCAACGCGGCCGCGATCAGAGTGAAGAGAGGCTGGCGTAATCTCTCTTGAGCCTCAAGCAATGCCTCCTCGAGAGAAACCTCACCGAGACGGGCGACGATGCGAGCCACTTCGGGTCGCACTGGGGCCGGACCGCTTTCCGCAAGAACCACTAAGGACTGCCGGGTACTGTGCCCGGCGGGGAGCAGCTGAGCCAGGAGGTCCACCGCGCTGAGCAACGCGGAACCGATCTCGGCAGCCCGGCGTGCAGCACGCCAGCGAGCAAACGCTGACGATGCTCCCAAACCTAGGGCCGCTCCAACCAGCGCCGGGGCCGCGAGACCCAGAAGCGCGTAAGCCAGCAGGCCAGCGATCACGGCGCTGACCACGGCTGGCAGTTGATGCCGGAGCCACGCAAGCACAACCCGTGCCTCAAGGCTCGGGCCGGCTGCCGGGAGGACTCTTCGGCTCGGCCGCGCGACCAGGAGAATTACCGTCGATCCAGCCGCCAGTGCAGCTAGTACTGCCAAGGCTAATTCTGGTGTGGTCACCACTTATCTCTAAGGGCTGGCGCTGCTTCGAAACGAAGCCACCACCTGGTTGAGGTCGATGCCAGCCCCGTCGAACTTGCCGGCGATTTTGGGCGGCAAGTCATCAAGTCTCCTGACCGCCCAGTTCCACTCACCACGGCCACGGTCGTAGTGGCAGATTTGCTCTACGACGGGAATGTCGCCCTCCACCTGTCCGGTGACGAGCCCAAGAGCACTGACAACTCGCCGATCCTTTCCGTCGTTACCGTGAAACCTCGCCAGGTGCACGACGAGGTCGACCTTCGTGGCAATCTCCCTGGCGACCCCGCTGGGATCGGCGCGCACCTGGGCTGGATGGCGTCGGACCAGAGCGGCCAACCGGATTAAGGCATCCCGAAGGCTGTTGGCGTGGAGGGTGGTCCCGCTGCCATCATGGCCAGTGCCCATGGCATCGATCACATCCAACGCCTCGGGCCCACGAGATTCGCCAACGAAGATGCGATCCGGTCGCTGCCGAAGTGCGTTTCGCACAAGCTGCTGGATGGTGATCTCGCCCTCGCCCTCAGTATTGGCCTCGCGCGCTTCCAAGGAGATGGCGTTCGATCGCCCTCCCGCCGTGGCGTGGATGTGAAGCTCGCGCTGGTCCTCAATCGTGATGATCCGCTCCGACTTCGGGATCTCGCGGATCAAGACCCGCAGCATGGTGGTCTTACCGCTGCCGGTACCGCCGGACACGACGAAGTTGAGCCGGGCCAGCACCGCGGCCTGAAAGAGGGGGACGAGCTCCCAGGGCAATGTGTGGGCTTGCGCCAGGTCGGCTAGCCCCGCAAAGCGGGCCAACTGGTGGCGCCGAATAGTCACCGCCATCGGCACGGCCACCGGCGGTAGGACGGCGTTGAGTCGGGAACCGTCTTCCAGAGTCGCGGTGACCATCGGACTTGCCCGGTCCAGCCGCGAGGAACCATTGCCCAACATCTGCCTAACGGTTTGCAGTAGTTCTTCCTCGGAGGAGAACTCCACTTCCGCGTTTTCTTGGACGCCATCCCGCAAAACCAAGACTTCGCGAGGTCCGTTGACGATCACCTCCTCAACCAACGGGTCGGCGAGCAGTTCGGTCAGGGGACCAAGCGGAGTCACCCGAAAGAGCACCCGGCGCCTCAGGGCAGAGTAGCTATCCCGTGCGAGAACTGGAGATCCGTTGTGCGGGGCCCGGGCGTGATACCTCTCGACTTCCTCCTGGACGAACGCTTCGATCCACTCGTGGTCCTCGACACGAACCCGGGTCTCAGCTCGGCGCGAGAGTTGGTCAGTGATTCTCAACTGTACCTGCGCGAGAACCTGGTGCTCGGCAATCTGCTGCGCCGAGTCGGCTCCTGGGACTGGTTTTAGCTGGCGCATGTTCACCGGGAATGACCCCGGACCAGGCCGGCGCCAGCGTAGGGAAAGGCGGTCTGGGAGTCGCCGTCGACATCGCGGATGGCGCTGCGGAGCGCGGCCGCGACGCTTCTCGCGCAGCGCCACAGAGGTTTAGCCAAGGGTCCGGAGAAGACTGCCGGAACTGCGTCGCTCTCCGCCCGCTGGCAGGCGCGGGTGTGCCGAGGAATGGCGGCTATCACGCCCATGCCATAGCGACTACGAAGTGACCGGTCGACGTCGCGAAGGGCGAGCGTGTCCAGCCGATTCAGTACCACGAAACTGGGCCGGGTTCGCACCGCACCCGCGAGTGGTCCAGCCAGGGTCCGATCCAGGAGGTCGATTCCCACCTTTGTCGGAACTGCTACCCAAATCAACATCTGGGCGAGGAGGGCTGTCTCCTGGGCCGTGGGCCCATCGAGCGCTCCAAGGTCGACTACGACCACGTCGTACCGGCGGCGCAGATGGTTCATCACTTCGCCGACCACCCCTGCGGGCACGATGTCGCCCAGCCCGGCAACGGCTCGGCCGGTGAGTACGTCCAGGCCGGACGCGGTCTGTAGATGTGCCGAGACCAGTTGTTCGTCTACCCGCCGGAGGGCGGCCTCGTGTGCGAGATACACAAGGGAGCGATCCTCCGCCAGGTCGAGCTGGACCGCGACGGCCCCGAGGCGGGGATCAGCGTCCACAAGTGCGATAGTCAGCCCTTGGCGGAGCATCGCGAACGCAAGATTGATACTGAGGAAGGTCACTCCAGGAGCCCCGAGAGCCCCCGTGACCCCCAGAACTATGCCCCTGCTGCCCAGCGGGGTCTCGCTCCCCCGTCCATCGACCGAGTGAATTGGGCTCGTCCGCGAGTGCCTAAGTACCGCGCGCAGTTGACTAGCCGGCATTCGCTGCCGGAACGGCTCTTGAGCACGATTTGGCCGCAGTGCCCTGGCGAATTGCGACCAGTGCCTGGTATGGATTTGAGATCGCCTGCTCGGTGCCCTCGCAGCTGACTGCCCCGGTCGGCACGGCCCAGATGGGTTCGGTGGCGTCCAAAAGTAGCCAGGGCGCGACCTGAGACGGGACGACCTCGATCGTGATTGCGTGCGATGGCTGCTCAGCCTCCATGACCGCGACCGACTGAGCGAGTGGCACGACGCAACCCACGGCGGTCGTGTCGCCGCAGAGGTCGGCGCCCGGAGCGACGGATCCTGCCTGCGAGCCAGATACCGCAAATAGGTCGACCCGGTCGCCTGCACTAAGTCCTGCAGGCATGAAGGCCAGGTTGAGAGTGAGTTGCCGCAGGGACTCCCCAGAGCCAAATTCCAGATCGTGGCGGAGGATCAGCGCTCCCGCAGGAATCGATACCAGTGCGACAGCTCCCTGAACCAGCCGGTAATTGCTCTCCGGGATGACGTCAGCTTGAGCAGCCGGGCTGAGGTGGACCCAGGCGCCCCCGGGACTGAGGTCGGCAGTGCTGGCCTGAAGTACCTGGCCCGCCGGGATCGCTCGGCTCGCGACCAGAACTCGCTCCTGCCCCGTCTGGGCTGCGACCCCGATGAGGAGGAACGCGGCTAGGGCAGCGCAGAACGTGACCAAACCCAAAATTGGAACTGCTCGCCGTCTCACTGACCCTACCCCTCCCTGGCGCTCCCACCCGCTTCGGAGCGACGTCGACGTCCCCACGCCGACGTCTCTGATTTTGCGCCGATAGGTGAAGAGAGTGGGAGACTCGGACTAGTGACTAGCCCGTAACTTATGATCTCATCGCAAGGGGTTCTGCTCCTACTCGAGGCTGGTCGTGTCCGAATCACGCGACCTCCCGTAACCAGGACGCGCACTCGGCGGAGCGCAGCTTCGCGATTGCCCGTTTGTATAGTCCCCGAACACGCTCTCGGGGGACTCCCCAACTCGCCGCGATCTCACCGGTGGTCTTGCCCTCGACCAGATGCGCCTGGACCACCCGGGCCTGGCCAGGGGTTAGTCGCGAGAGGATCCACTTGATCGTTTCTGCCTGGCACACGGTACGGGCTGGGTCGGGACCCCGATCGCAGAAGGCGGCGTGACCGGGATTGGCCTCGATCAGCACCTCAAGCGACGGTCCGGTATGGCGGGCCCGAACCTGGTCTGCTTCCCAGCGGTGGTGCCACCGGTGGAAGGCAATGCTCCGAAGCCATGCCCGCAGACTCGCCTCCCGATCTCCCTGGAATGTGTGCAATCGCGTGATGGCCACGGCGAACACTTCCTGAACGAGGTCAGCGCGATCCTCGGGGGGGCGCCGCCCGAAACACCTTTCCACGTCCGCCTTGAAGGTGGCAAACATCCAGGTAACGGCTTCCGGCTCCCCAGCCCGAAGCGGTTGGATTCTCGTCGCAAATGGGACGTCGTCCATCGCCCTCCCTCCTTCCAGGCCCGCCCCCGGACCTCATGGGGTCGAGTCTCGGCCGAGGGTCGCCCGCCGATCGCTCGTCCCTGGCACGCTTCCCGCCCCGGTTTCGCACCCGGAGCGCACGGATTCCCCCACGTCCCCCGTCAGCAGCTAATCTGTTCGTGAGGGTGGGGAGGGTCTGGGGTGCGCTCTGGTGACCGGGTCGAACTTCTGATAGTCGATGACGATCCCGACACCCGGCATGCCCTGGCGACGCTGCTGGGGTCGGATGGGTACCACGTCATCTGCGCCCCGAACGGGCGCGAGGCCCTTCGTCTGATCTCGGACCAAACTCCCGACTGCGTCATCCTCGATTACGCGATGCCAGAGGTAAGCGGGTTCGAGGTCCTGCGAACGCTCCGCGAGGCAGGTAACGACACCCCGGTCGTACTGCTGAGCGCCAAGAGCGATTCCTTTGACAAGATCTCGGGGTACGCGAGCGGTGCCGATGTCTACGTAGGTAAGGACGAGGACCCGGGTGTTCTCCGCGCGGCAGTGAGCCGCCTCCTGCAACGGCACGGTACGGTCTCGACGCGGATTGAATCCCGGGGACTCGTAATCGATACCGCGACTTGGAGCTGTTGCTTGGATGGGGTTCCGGTACGCCTGCCACGGCGTCTCTTCACTCTACTGCATGCCCTAGCCAGCCAGCCTGGACGAGTCTTGCGCAAGGAACAGCTTGTCTACCAAGTGTGGGGAATCAACTCCGACATCTACAACCGGGCAGTGGACAATGCTGTGGTAGAGCTGCGTCGGGCGCTCAACGAACCAAGCGGGAACCCGCGGTTCATCCATACGGTGCGGGGGGTAGGCTACAAATTTGAGGCGCGGCCATGAGGCGCGTGTGGAGATCTGCCGAGCTTCAGCTTGCGATCCCTACCTCGGACGTCGCGAGCGAGGTCGTGGAGGGTACCCGCTCAGGGGTGGCAGTATTCGACCATTGTGGGCGGCTCGTCTATTCAAACCCTGGTTTCACCAAGTCCCGTGCCCTCTCTACCCTGATTGACGGCCGTGGCTTCCTCACGGACCCCGACGTGGAGGCCGCCCGGCGTGAGGCCGTGCATCACGGACCCGGGACGGCGGGATGGTCCGCCCGAACTGTGGCGGCGACACTCCGCATCACGGTCGAGGTTATCCCCCTACGGGTCGCGCCGGAGTGGACCGCTCTCCTAGTCCAGGACCACCACGCAGATACCCACCCAGACTCAGGAACCCTCACGCTGTCGCTGCTGTTGCACGAGCTTCGAGGCCCCCTTGGGCTTGCCCAGGAGTCGCTGGAGACGCTCACCCAACTCGCCGCTGGAAGCGGGACCGAAGTACGGAGCGCGCTCGACCGTCAGGCGCGCTCGATCTCCCGCCTCACCGGGCTTCTACAGGGCTTGGGCGATCTGAGCCGGGCTTACGATCTGAGCGGCACTCGTCATGGCTGGACCAAGGTCGACCTCGCCGCCCAGGTCCTAGATGTGGCCGACGTCTTTCGAGAGCCGGCGACGGCCCGGGGACATGAGTTGGTAGTCGCAGTAGAAACCGGCGTCCCCGAGTTCCAAGGGCATGCCGACCTTCTCTGGCGCGCGATCGCGAACCTAGTAGACAATGCATTGAAGTATTCAGTGACGCCCGGCCCAGTCACGCTCTCACTAAGCCGACGAGGCGCCCTGGCAGTCGTGGAGGTGGCCGACACCGGACCGGGAATCGCCCCCGCCGACCACTCTGCCATTTTCGATGAGTTCCAGCGCCTCCCCGCTGCGCGGGCTGCGATGGTGCCCGGAAGCGGGCTGGGTCTGGCTGTCGCCCGCCGAATTGCAGAGGCGCACGGGGGCAGGCTCTCGCTGGAGAGTCGGACCGGAGCCGGTAGCGCATTCCGCCTGACCTTCCTGCTTGACCGCTTGATGTGGTCCGCCAACCCCGGTGAGCCACCCGCGCAACGTTGAGCTGAGCAGATCTGAGCGGCAGGACCGCCGCACCCCCGCGGGCCCAACCAACTTGGGATGGTTCTTGACTTTCGCTGCATCGGCGGGACACCTCCATTACACTCGGGGAGGCGATCCGCCCGCATGGCTCAACTGGTTAGAGCAGGGGACTCTTAATCCCAAGGTTGCAGGTTCGAGTCCTGCTGCGGGCACCACTGGTAGCTCTGGATCGAGTTTGAAAGTTTGGTCTAAGGCGCCCTAGGGCACCGCTTGAGAGGGGCTGCAGACCGACTCTCCGCGTAGTCCTCTCTAGGACTGCGAAGGAGGGGTTTAGTTCGAGGTGTGCGCGCTCTCCGAACGGGTTTCGGCGCTTCAAACGCCCCTCCCGAGTGTGGCAGATCGGAGCCCCGCCAGGCCTCGAGGGTGGGCGGACCGATGCCCGAGAACTCGGGCCAGACTTGGCGGCCCGCAAGACACGGAGGCGATCCTCCGTGTCTTCTCTACTGGTCGGCTGCGGGGCGCCCAAGTGGGGGTTCTCGGCTCTCCTTCCTCACCCGAGGCCGCTCCCACCTAAGAGCCGATCGAGACCTGGACTAGGGGCCAGGTGATGAGGCCAATCGCCTCTGACTCCAGTGTTCCGTTTCCGCAGCGAGGTTCAGGTTGGACTCTGGTCCCATTGGGCTCGCCAGATCGTCGGGTGACCCGGCACCCTCGGAGTGGCCACGGCGGTCACTCAGGAGGGGGGCAATGGAACGAGACACTAGACAGAGAACCGCAGCAGCCGCCTCCGCAGACGTCTAGCGTCGCGCGCCGGGATGAACGACATGAGGGACTCGCGCGCCTCGCCTGGGGTCAGTGCGGGATGGATTGCGTGGTGAGAATTGCCGCCCCACCCACGTCGAACAGTACATTCGCCGGGCCAGATTCACGGCGCGGACCTCGAACCCGAGTGGGTTCGAATGCGCGTGAGGGCGAACTCGCCTCCGAGCTCCAAGACGCACGCGATCATCGATCGCCTGGACGGAACTTCCAGTCCCCGGTATGTTTCCCGTTAGCCGGTTGATTGCGTGCTGCGTGTCTCGGCGGGTGTTCAATCCAGATCGCCCTCTCTGGTAGGGTTTCCTGCACGGTCCACTGGACGCCGAAGACTCGCCGCTCGCCGTCCTTCGCCCGATGGGATCGCCGACCGAAGCGGCGACCTATTGAGTCGAGACAGGTAATCGTCTTCGAGGAATTTGACTTGTTCAGTAGCCGAATATGCAACGTCGGGAGGGAGCTAGGATCCGTCGGCTGATCCCTGACAAACTTGGGCGGCTGTTCCGCGTTCGGGACTTCGCACTCCTATGGTCGGGAGCAACCGTCTCGCTGTGCGGCGACGGCATCTACTTCGTCACTATCGCGTGGGAGGTCTATCGGCTCTCGAACGCGCCGACTGCTCTGGGTGTCGTCTCCGCCGCCTTCGCCCTTCCCCAGGTGCTGTTCCTGCTGGTTGGTGGTGTGGTAAGCGACCGCCTCGATCGGCGTCTAGTCATGTTGATGGGCAACACGGTCAGCGGCGTGATGATCGGTAGCCTGGGAACCCTGGTGCTGCTGAACCGAATCAGTCTCTGGGAAATCGTTCCTATAGTCGCTGCCTACGGGGTGAGCCAGGCATTCTTCCTCCCTGCCTCGCGGGCCATCGTGCCTAGTCTGGTCCACTCTGACTTGGTTCCTCAGGCGATGGCGGTAGAGCAGTTTGTCCAGCCATTGACCTCGAGCCTGGTGGGGCCGGCCGTAGGGGGGGTGCTGATCGCTGTGGGCGGCACCGGGATCGCGTTTTTAATCGACGCCGGCACGTTCCTGATTGCCGCCACCACCCTGGCGGCGATGTCCTCGAGGCACCCGGCGCCGGTCGCGACCACGACCGGGGTGACTGCTGGTCGGTCCACCATCCTGACGGAGTCCCGTCAGGCGCTCCATTTCGTGCGCGGGATTCCTTGGATCTGGGCAGGAATCGCCGCGGCCGGCATCGCCAATATCGCCCTCACCGGCCCTTTGACGGTGCTCATCCCCTACCTGATCAAGTACCGCCTCCACGAGGGACCGCAAACCCTGGGCCTGGTAGGCGCCTCGGGTGGCCTAGGGGCGATCCTTTCGGCCCTGTACGTCGGCTGGCGCGGCGTCCCTCGCCACAGCACCAGATGGGTATTCCTCAGTTGGGCGATCGCCACGGTCGCCCTGGTACCAATGGGGCTCGCCGGCGCAGCCTGGGAGCTCATGCCCCTGAGCGCGGTGACTATGGGAGGGGTTACGCTCGGCAACGTCATCTGGTTCTCCAGGATGGGGGTTGAAATCCCCGGATACATCCTCGGTAGGGTGGCGAGCCTTGACATGACCGTCTCGTTCTGCCTTACGCCGTTGTCGAACGCCGTCACCGGCCCCCTCGCCGGTGTCATCGGAGCGCGCCTCGTGCTAGTGGGTGCAGGGGTCATCGGTGCCATCGTCCCAGTCGCTTTCCTAGTCCTAGTCCCGAGTCTGAGCAGAAGCCATGGGCCGCGTGTCGGAGGTCCAAGTTGACAACCTCCGTAGACCGGGGCATATGTCGAGTCGTTGTGAACGACCACGCGGGCGCGCCCGGGATAAGCGCTGCCGTGGCGGTTCAAGGGTCGAGTCGGACTCCCCCCGACGGAGAGGCCGGGATCGAGCGGGAGGAAGCTCAGGCTCTGCCCATTCGGAATCGGCCTGCATTGTTGCCAGAACGCGGCCGCGTTCGGCTCCGGGTAACACCCACGACGAGGCATGGCTTCCATCGATCGTTTCGCAACCGGTCCGAGCGGGTACCGATTTCCGTCCCGACGGGTACCCGGACCTCGGCAAGACCTACTCGGCTCGCGAATCCCCACCGCGGTGCGGACCAGCCAATGCTCGGTAGGACCGACCGCAATGCGGCGAAGCTTCCGTACAATCGGCTGAGATGAGGGTGATCGCACTCGGCGATCGGGAGCCGAGCCTCCGTACTCACCGTGAAATCGACGCCGCGCTGGATCTCATGGGCGGTGAGTTTGGCTGCTCTTGGGTGGCTACCGATAGCGCCGAGGCGCGCGATCTGACGAACGTCGATGCCGTATGGCTCCTTCCGGGCTCCCCCTATCGAGAGGATCGCGCAGCCTACGACGCGATCCAGCACTGCCTAGAGTCCGGAACGCCTTTTCTCGGCACCTGTGCTGGGTTTCAATACGCTTGCGTCGCACTGGCTCGCACCCGCGGGGGAGTTGCCGGGGCGACCCATGCGGAGAGCGACCCCAAGGGCCGGGATCTCGTCATCGCGCCCCTAAAGTGTTCACTTTACGGCGAGCTTCGGACCGTTCGACCCGTACCCGGGACGCTGCTTGCTTCGATCTGCGGGGATCAGTCATTCGAAGGATTCCACTGGTGTGGCTTCGGTCTCACGGACGAATTCGCTGCCGTGCTGGGCCAAGCGGGTGTGGTTCTCTCCGCGTTCGCTGACGACGCTGGCGTCGAGGCAGTGGAACTACCCGATCATCCCTTCTTCCTTGCCACAGCCTTTCAACCTCAGGTCGGGACTAGTGCTAGCGGGTTGCTACACCCGCTACTCGGCGGTCTCCTGGCGGCAGCAGCAGTCCGAAGTGACTCATAGATCAGTGACCCCAATTGGTTTGGTGGCTCATCACAGATGGCGTTCTGGCGCGGGGCGTCGGCGTGCAATCGTCAGAGGAACGTCACGCGGGTCGCTTCCTGCTTGCCTTGGGCGAAACCGGCCTGGGCGGCGGGGATGCGGGTCGCCGGATCCATCTGGTTCGTGCCCATCGCGGCTCGGGAAGCAGCGTCCGGGGTGATCACCTCGACGTGGCTGCCCTGCTGGCGCAGGGCCTCGACCTCGCTTGCCAGGTCCACGCCCCATTCTGGTGGCCTGCGCAAGCCCTCGAACCGGCCTTCCGGGTCCCCGCCCCGTTCCGGTGATGTTTGGCTCCGTCCGCCCAACGGCGAGAGCACCACGACGTTCGCATAGCCCGAGGCAAGGTCGGCGTTTTCTTTGGAGCGGACGCCACCGTCGATGTAGCGAGTGCCGTTGATGCTGTGTGTGGGCACCAAACCGGGCAGCGCGCAGCTCGCGGTGACCGCGTCCGCCAGGTCGACGCCGGAATCGCGGTCGAACGCAGCCAACTCGCCCGTATGCGCGTCGACGGCTACCACAATCATCGGCCTGTCCGGCCATTCAGGGCGAGGCAACCTGGCGGCGACCATTGCGCGCCGCTGTCCCGCCCCGGGTCCGAGGGTGGAGTCGCTCTCCAACCCGAACGCGCCCATCGCACGTCGTAGATCGGCGGCCGAGGTGGCGGCGGCGCCGATGGCCCTCATCCGCTCGAACACCGTGGCCATGGGCAGGGACGGCGGCCGTTCTCGGTTCTGTCCGACCGGGTGAACTGGCGGGGACAGCACCGAAGCCAACAGTTCGGCCGTTGGTATACCGCTGCGCACCTGCGCTGCCGCGGTGGCACCGGCCGAGGTGCCGACCACCAAATCGGCGGCCTCTGTCATATCGAGACCGGCTTCGGCCAAGCCTGCGATGATACCGATCTCCCACGCATTTCCGGCAGCCCCACCACCACCGAGAACCAGAGCAACGTTGTGAACCACCTGCCCACTATTTCAGCCCGTGTACCGTCCTGTCCACTGGGGATGAGGCGCCGATCGTGGTCGAGCATGGCTTGGGCGGCTTCGGGTACTCCGAGCTTCGGGTTCGCCAGTCCTCAGATCACCGACATCCCGTCCGGAGTGCACCGCAGGTAGAGCCCGAAGCCCCAGACGAACCGGGAATGGGAGGCGCAGTATCCGCAGCCGGCGTGCCCGGCCAGGTCAGGGCGTTTCACCGTTTCATAGGGCTTCCTGCACAGCACCGGGGTCGAGTCGATCAAACGTGTGCCCTCGCCCCATGAAGGGGTGTCACGCGCGAGTTCGGTGATCACCGCGGAGAGCGGGCCGGCGCCTTGCCGGACGCGTTAGCCCCACCCGGACTGTCTGGGCAGGTTCGGGAACCCACCCTTCAGGGGCGCAGACGTAGTCGATCCACCGCCGGTCAGAGGAGATCCCCAGCAGGTTCCGCGCGAACAGGAGGCACAGCAACTCAGCATCGTTCAGCGCAGGGTTACGTCCCGGGTGATCGCGGGTCAACCCGATAGCCGGCAAGTTCCGGTCATCCAGCTGGACATAGAGTGTGACCAGGAGGGTGTTGAGCTCGGTTTTCACACGCAGGGCAATCATCCTCCGTTCGCGTCTAACAGCGTCCACGCCGCCACAGCGAATCTGACTCACTCAGCTGGGCTGCGCAGCGGACAACAGCGCCCCGGCCCGATCCAACTGATCTCAGCTAGTGGTCTCTCGTTGGCGTGGCTCGACCACGGCAGCGTCTGTCCGCCACGGCATCCGTGGATTCAGTACGCAGCAGACCTGACCTTCGGAGCTATCCGCTGCGATGTACTCCCGAACTGTATGCGAGACGTCCTGGATGCTGATGATTCAGCCGCGGCGGCTGGGGGGCGTGTGGGGGGTGAAACGAAAGTTCCGCGGCGCGCAGCGAAGAGGAATTGGTTGGTGATGCAGTTCGCCTGCTCGAAGCGGGGGGCGACCGCGTGCGCGACCTTATAGCCTCGCGCCTAGGTACAGAGGTCGACTCGCTTGACCGCAAGCACGTGGGCGACAGCGTCGATCAGGCGGCCATCCGACACCTCGCCGTCCGCGACCGCGGCGCTCAGAGCTGCGTCGATCGACGGCGTCACCGCGGCTGGGTCTCCCTGGGCAAACATGACCATGTCGGCACCGGCAGCAATGGCCATCACGGTCGCCTGGGCCACGGCCAGCCCGAGGTCGGCGATGGCCAGGGAGCTCAGCGAGTCGGTCAGGATCAGGCCCTGGAAGTGGAGGGAGCCGACCAGGAGCCCTTGGATGACAGCCGGGGAGAGGCTGGCGGGAGCAGCCGACAAGCCCGGAACCGATGCGTTGCTGACCATGATGGCGGGCATTCGGGCACTCACGGCCGCCTCAAAGGGCAGCAGACCCCCGTCCTGGAGAGAGGTGTAGGGAAGGGTGGAGGCCGGCCCGTCGTCGGTGTTCGCGCTGGCCCCTCCCAACCCCGGAAAGTGCTTCACGACCGGGATCACCCCTGCCGCCAGCAAGCCCTGCGCGAATGCCAGGCCATCGCCCCCGGCGACAGCTGGATCGGGGCTGAACGAGCGCAACCCGTCCGCGTCAGTCGGGCTCGGCCCGGCCCCCCCGTCGGCGTCCAGGACCGGCGCTAGGTCCATGGTTACCCCTTGCCCGAACATGGCTTTCCCAGTGGCCATTGCCACGCTCTTGATCTCCCCCCTGGTCATGGTGCTGCCCATCTGGCGCGCCCAGGGAAGCGACCCAACCAGATCTGCCATCCGTTGCACTCCGCCACCCTCCTCGTCAGTCATCACCACCGGCTGGACTCCCCCCGGCGCGCTCGCCTCGAGGCTGTGAAGCTCGGCTCCCAGATCGGCGGGGGCGCTGCTGCCCAACAGAAGCAGGCCCCCCACCCCCTCCGCGACCTGGGCCTGGGCCGCGCCCACATCGGTTTCAGAAACAGGTATGGCGACCACCTGTTCCGCCAATCGGTCGACTGTCCAATCGGCGAGCACACTCTGGTTAGAGCAGGTGGGTACGGTCGGTGGGGACGACCGCGTTGGGCTGAGCGCCACTCGCGGCAGGGGTGCCCCGCCTCCGCAGCTGACCAGCAGGAACCCCGCGAGAATCAGCCCCGCCGGGACCCTGCCCGGCCCGGACGGCGGAACAAAATGCAGGGCCCTGGGCGATCGCGACACCTCGGTGCCCTCTCAGAACCCGAGCCACGATCGCCTGTCCATCGACCAGCCCCCGCGCGCCTCAGTCGACGAGACGACGGAAGGCGAGGCAGGCGTTGTGGCCCCCGAACCCGAAGGAGTTGTTGAGCACAAGTTCGGGATCGACCCGGCGAGCCCCCTCGGTGACGTAATCCAGGTCGCACTCCGGGTCAGGATCCTCATAGTTGATAGTCGGCGGTACCCGGCCATCCACGATCGCCATAACCGAGAATATCGACTCGATGGCGCCCGCCCCGCCCAGGCTGTGTCCGGTCATCGACTTGGTCGACGAGATCGGGATCTGCCGAGCCCGCTGGTCTCCCAGCGTCTGCTTGATGGCCGAAGTCTCGGCCGCATCGTTGAGCTCGGTCGAGGTGCCATGGGCGTTGATGTAGTCGACGTCCTCAGGCCCGGCGCCCGCCTTCTCAAGGGCCCGGGCCATGGCGTGCCGGGCTCCCCGCCCGCTCGGGTCGGGGGCAGTAAGGTGATGGGCGTCCGCGGTCGCTCCGTAGCCGGCCACCTCGGCGAGAATCCGTGCTCCCCGCCGGCGAGCGTGGTCAAGATCCTCCAGCACAACGATCCCGCACGACTCGGCCACGACGAAGCCATCCCGGCCCTTGTCGAAGGGCCGGCTAGCATGCTCGGGATCCTCATTCCGTTGCGAGAGTGCCCGCATAGCAGCGAAGGCGCCCACCGCCAGGGGGGTGACCGAGGCCTCGCTGGCTCCCGCGATACAGGCAACGGCATCCCCCCGGCGGATGATCTCGGCCGCTTCGCCGATGGCGTGGGCGCCGGTGGCGCAGGCCGAGATCAGCGCGAAGTTCGGCCCACAGGCCTGCAGTTTCATGGCGATCTCACCGGCCGCGATGTCGGCCAGGATCATCGGCACGGTGAAGGGGCTCAGCCGGCGAGGTCCGCGGTCTCTGAGGGTGTAGCTGGCTTCCTCGGTGACCTTGAGGCCGCCGATCCCGGACCCGACGATCACGCCCACCTGGAAGCGGTTGGAGTCGTCCACGGTGAGGCGGGACTGGTCCATCGCCTCCATCGTCGCGGCGAGAGCGAACTGGGTGAAGCGGGCGGTTCGGTTGGCCTGTTTGCGATCGATGAAGTCGACCGGGTCGAAGTCGAGGACCTCGCCCGCCATCTGGGACGCGTATGGCTCCGGGTCGAAGCTCCGAATCCTGCCGATGCCGTTGTGTCCAGCCAGGAGTCCTTCCCAGGTGGGCAGAACACCGACCGCGAGGGGAGTCACCGCTCCCATGCCCGTCACCACCACCCGGCGCCGGTCCAAAGGCATCGGCGTGGTCATTCCGAGACCTCCTTGTGGGCCAGTTCAGGGGGCAGCTGAGTTCCCCCGAGCCGGAGATCAGATCCGCGCTCCGCAGGATCGTCGATGACAACCCCCGTCGGCTGCCAGCGCAGCAGGGCTCCCCCCCAGGTGAGCCCGGCACCGAAGGCTACCAAACAGACCAGGTCCCCGTCGTGGCAGCGTCCGAGTCGATCAGCCTCCGCCAGTGCTAGCGGAATCGAGGCCGACGAGGTGTTGCCCAGCCGCTCCAGGTTGCAGGCGAAGCGTTCGAAGGGCACGCCGAGACGGCCAGCGGCCGTGGCCAGGATCCGGGAGTTGGCTTGATGGGGGACGAAGAGGGCGATCTGATTGGGCTCCGTCCCCGCGGCGTCTGCCAATCGGAGCACGATCTGCTCCAAAATCTTGGTACTGAACCGGAATACCTCCCGCCCATCCATGTGGACGACCCGGTCCAGCGCCCGGCTCGAGGTCGCGTACTGGGGAAGAGGTTTGATGGGCGCCTGGTCGGGGGGGCGGTAGCGGATGGTGTCGAGCGCCGCGGCTCCTCCGCCGTCGGCGCCTAGATCGAGGGCGATGATCTCGGCCCCCTTCCCTCCCTGGGGGCCGACCACGAAGGCGCCAGCGCCGTCACCGAAGAGGACTGCAGTCGATCGGTCGTTCCAATCCAGCACCCGGCTGAAGATCTCGGCAGCCACCACGAGCACGGTTCGGCTGAGTCCGGTCTGGATCATCGACTGAGCCAGGGCTATGCCGTAAAGCGCCCCGGAGCAGGCGGCCTGGACATCGAACGCGGCACCCTGCGGGCATCCCAACTCAGCCTGGAGCCGGCACGCCAGAGAAGGGAATGTGGCATCCGGGGAGCTGCTCGAGCAGATCACCGAGTCAATCTCGGTCGCCTCCAGTCGGGCGGCCTCAAGCGCGGCACGGGCGGCCCGAGCGGCAAGCGCCACCAGCGTCAGGCCGGGTTCCGCCACCCGGCGCTCGCGGATCCCGGTTCGAGACTGGATCCACTCGTCCGAGGTGTCGAGGAAGGTCTCGATCTCGAAGTTGGAGACGGTGGTGCCCGGCACCGCAGTGCCGATCCCGAGCAGGCGACACCCGCTCGGACCGGGGAGCCGCCCGTTGCCGCCGACCACTCCAGCCCCTTCGTGCCCCGGCAACCCCACACGCATTGAAGGCCGCAAGGGGCCATCTGGTTACGGGCTGAGTCACGATTAACGGCGGAGCCGTAACCTTGCGGGGTGCTCGGGGACTCTGCTTGAGTCAGCGTCGACGTCGGAGCCGCCTAGGCTCGCGACGGCTTGAGCGGTGAGGTCGTGAGGGAGGAAGCGATGTCGGCAAGTCCCACCTACTCCTCGCCCAAGGTCACCCCGGCCCAATCGGACGAGGTGGTCGTTTGCGCCGTCTGCAGCTCGAGTCAGTCCGCGGCCGAGGCGTCAGGCACCCTCTACGTCTGCCCCGTCTGCGGTGCCCACGCCCGGATCAGTGCTCACGAGCGGGTCCGCCAGCTGGCCGACCCGGGCTCCTTCCACGTCTGGGACGAGAGGCTCGAGGGCCGGGACCGACTGGGCTTCTTCGATACCAGGGCCTACGTGGATCGTCTCGATGATGCGCGACTCCGGCAGCACCTCCCCGACGCGATCCTCAGCGGCGCGGCCAAGATCGATTCCCTGCCCATCGGATTGGCCGCATTCGACTTCGGGTTTCTGGGGGGGAGCCTCTCAACCGCAGTCGGCGAGAGGCTGGCGCGGGCCATCGAAGCCAGCGCCAAAGCGCGAATGCCTTTCGTCTGCGTCACCTCCTCGGGCGGAGCGCGGATGCAAGAGGGGGTCTTCTCGCTGATGCAGATGGCCAAGAGCGTCTCGGCCCTCCACGATCTCGCCGAGCGCCACCTCCCCTTCATCTCTATCCTGGCCGACCCGACCATGGGTGGCAGCATCGCCAGCTTCGCCGCCCTAGGCGATGTGATCCTGGCCGAGCCTAAGGCGATGATCGGCTTCACCGGCGCTCGGGTGATCACTCAGGCCACCTATGAGCAGCTCCCCGCTGGATTCCAGACCAGCGAGTTCCACCACGCTCGCGGGCTGATCGACCAAGTGGTCGACCGCCGCCAGCTGCGCGCGGTTCTGATCCAACTGCTCCGGGTTCTTTCGGCTCCAGCGGGGGAATCCGACCAGTCCGCCGCATGACCGGGGCTGAGCGCGACGGCAGCGCCAACGCTGAGGAGATGGCCTCAGCCTGGGCCCAGGTGGAGGGGGCGCGCCACCCCGACCGCCCCTACTCGTTGGACCTAATCGAGCGCTGCCTCGAGGACTTCATCGAGCTTCATGGGGACCGTCAGGGTGGCGACGACGCCGCTGTCGTGATCGGACTCGCCCGACTCGAGGGGCGCCGGGTGGCGGTGGTGGCCAACCAAAAGGGCCGAACTCTGGAGGAGCGAGGGCGGCGCAACTTCGGGATGGCCCACCCGGAGGGCTACCGGAAAGCGCAGCGCCTGTTCGCTCTGGCCGGCAGGCTCGAGCTGCCGGTTCTCAGCTTCATCGACACCCCGGGCGCGTACCCGGGAGTCGCGGCCGAGGAGCGCGGGCAGGCATGGGCGATCGCCCAAACCCTGGAAGCACAGCTGGCCCTGCCCACGCCTTACCTGGCGGTGGTCATCGGCGAGGGCGGCAGCGGCGGCGCGCTGGCGACTCTGCTCGCGGACGCAGTGCTCGTCCTGGAGCACGCGTTCCTCTCCGTGGCCTCTCCCGAGGCGGCGGCGGCGATCCTGTTCCGAGACGCTGGGCGCAAGCAGAGCGCCGCGGCGGCCCTTCGTTTGGAGGCCCAGAACCTGCTGGACTGGGGCATCGCCGACGAGATCGTCCCGGAGCCCCCGGGCGGCGCCCACACCGATTGGGACGGCACTGCCGCGCTCCTGCGGCCGCGGCTTTTGGCCCAGCTCGCCCGGCTGGCGAGCTTGGGGGTGGACCCTGGCCGCCGCCGCGAGCGGTACCGCCGGCTGGACGGGCTCTTCCAGCTCTGAACCGCGGCTCTGCTAGGCCTCCGCCGCCTGGCGGAGGGCGCTCCAGAGCGCGGCGACATCCCCGGGACGGGTCCGGATGCTGCCAACCGAAGCGCGAAGTACCCAGCGGTCGTCCAGGACCGCATGGGAGATAAATGCCTCCCCGCTCAGATTGACCTTCGCCATGATCTGGCGATTGTGCTCGGCCAGCAGCGCCTCGCTGGGTCCCCCAGGGCCAAGATGGCGAAAGCAAACGGTGGCCATCGGGACGGGAGCGCTGAGTTCCCAGCCAGGTGTGGCCTCGATCCGGTCGCGCAACCAGTGAGCCATCTGCACGTGCTGCCGAATCCGCTCCGCCAGGCCCTCACTTCCGTAGTGGCGGAGCACGAACCAGAGCTTGAGTGCCCTCATCCGCCGCCCCAGGGATATCCCGAAGTCCATCAGATTCCGGGACCCGAATCCGTCCTCGCGCCCCGCCTCGGGCGTAGCCAGATACTCCGGCACCAGGGCGAAGGTCTGCTTGAGCAGGTCGGGTCGGCTGGTGTAGAGGACGGAGCAGTCGAGCTGGGTAAACAGCCACTTGTGGGGATTGACCACTAAGGAATCGGCCAGCTCGGCTCCCGCCAGCACCGAGCGCCACTCCGGCACGACCGCCATCGCCCCCCCGTGGGCAGCGTCAACGTGGAGCCAAAGGCGGTGCTCGCGGCAGAGCTCCCCGATCTCGAGAACGGGGTCGACGCTGGTGGTCGCGGTGGTGCCCACGGTGGCCACCACCGCCGCCGGCAGCCGCCCCATGGCGAGATCGCCCTCGAGCAACCGGCGCAGCGCCCGCACGTCCATTCGGAAGTCGGGGTCGACCGGCACGGGACGAAACCCTTCCCGGCCCAGCCCTAACGTGATCACGGCCTTCTCGACGGAGGAGTGGGCCTGCTCTGACGCGTACACCACGATCTGGGGGAGCTCAGGTCTTCCCGCCATCCCGCGCTCCCGAATGTCCCGACCCAGGGCCTCGCGGGCTGCCGCCAGCGCCACCAAGGTGGAGGCCGAGGCGGTGTCGTTGATGTGGCCGTCGAAGCTGTCGGGAAGTCCCAACATCCGCGCCAGCCACTGGCAGACCACCCACTCCAGCTCGGTGGCCGCCGGGGAAGTTCGCCAAAGCATGGCATTGACGTTCAACCCCGCCGTGAGGATCTCGCCCAAGATCCCGGCTGCCGATCCCGAACTGGCGAAGTAGGCGAAGAAACGGGGATGGGCCCAATGGGTGATTCCGGGCAGCACCAGTCGATCGAAGTCGCGCAGGATCTTGTCTACGGACTCACCTTGGGCGGGGGCGTCCCGGGGCAATCCCTGCACCAGCTGGCCGGGGACGGCCCCTGAGAAAGGAGAGAGTTCGGGCAATCGTTCCAGATATTCGGCCAACTGGTCGACCACGGCGTGGGCCAGGGTCCGGAACTCGGCTGGCTCCAGATCCCCGAGGAATCCCTCGACTTCGGGCTCTGGCTCGTCTCTGGAGAGCGCCGCGGCGCCACTCTCCGTATCAGGCAATTGCGGCTGCGCGAGTCCGGTCGAACGCCTCGACGACCTCCCGGACGTGGCGCTCGGCTCCCAGGGAGATGACGTGGAGGCGCAGGCCAGGGTGACGACCGATCTCCGCTGCCAACTCGCAGGCGACCCCGATTCCGCCGCCGTCTCGGATCCGGGTGGCCAGAACTTCGGGGACGGGACAGTTGGGGATCGAGCGGCGGACGAACTCCAGGTTGCGGGCCGCCCGAAGGATGCCGACGCTAGCGAATACCCCGACCTGGGGAGGGAGAACGGAACCCGCATCTTTCAGGAAATCGTCGAGCAGGGCGAGGTCGAACACCATCTGGGTCTGAATGAAGTCGACCCCGGCCGCGACCTTCCGCTCTAGTAGAGCCAGCTCGCGAGAGCGCTCCGCGAAGGGATTCACCACCGCGCCTCGGAGAAGCCGGTTAGGAGCGGCCCACTCGGGCACCAGGCGCAGCACCTCGGTAGCCCGCATGGCCGAGTCGACCGCCAGCCCACCCCGACGATCGCCCTGCACCACCAACACGCCGGCGGCGCCGAGGGCCGAGGCACCTGCCACCTGCTGGTGGAGGCCCAGCTGATTGCGATCCCGGCAGGAAAGGTGGAGCACGGGCCGGAGCCCGAACCGGAGACAGTCGGGGATCGCCGCCAGCGGCGAGAGCCGGGCTCTGCCCATGTGGTTGTCGGTCAGCCCGACCAGGTTGATCGCGCCATTGAGGTGGGTCAGCGCCCGCTGGACCAATACAAGGCTGGCGCCCCGGGGCATCGCGAGCTCGGCCGATCGGTGTGCAGTGGCTAGCAAGGTGCCGTCAATATATGGGACGTGCGAGATTCAGACGCGGCCCAACCTGTCCTTCGGCACCCCGGCCCACCCGCTTGACCGCCCCGCCGGGTGCAGCGAACTCGCGGGTTCCCGGACCGCGAGCCCGCCACAGAACAATTGGCTGAAGCTGGGGTCGCCCCAGACCCGGCGCCCGCACTCGAGGAGTCCGGCATCCCCGTGCTCGAAGTTCGCCACCTGGGCAGGGCCCTGCCGCTGGGCGGGGAGAGGCTGGAGATCTTGCGTGACATCAACTTCGCCATCAGTCGGGGCGAGTTCGTGACCTTGGCAGGGCCATCCGGGAGCGGCAAGAGCACCCTGCTTGGCTGCATCACCGGGCTGGATAGCCCTACCAGCGGCCAGGTACTGCTCAACGGCACCGACATCTCCACGATGCGCGAGTCGCAGCTGGCGGGAATCCGCAACCGCACCGTGGGCATGGTCTTCCAGGCGTTCAACCTGATCCCCACCCTGACCGCCCGCGAGAATGTCGAAGTCCCCCTCTACGCCGGTAACTGGCGAGGCTCCCCCTCCGACCGCGCCAAGGAGCTGCTGGGGCTGGTCGGGCTGAGCCACCGCCTAGAGCACCGGCCCAACCAGCTCTCCGGGGGAGAGCAGCAACGGGTGGCGATCGCCCGCGCCCTGGCCACCGAGCCGCCTCTGCTGGTGGCAGATGAGCCCACCGGGAACCTGGCCGCCGCCCAAGGCCGGGAGGTCTTGGATCTGCTCTGGAGCCTGCGCGAACGCCTCGGCACCACCTTGGTGATCGCGACTCACGATCGCACCGTGGGTGAGTATGCGACCAGGTGGCTGCAGCTGGCGGACGGGGCGCTGATCAGCGATAGCCCCGGGCCCCGGGCCGGATCCCGGTGAAGGCCGGGTTCTACCTCCGCTACTCGACCCGCTCCCTGCGCCGCGGCGGCAACCGGACTGTGCTGGCAGGGTTCTGCGTCGGGGTGGGGGTGATGGCCATCGTCGGCCTGCAGCTGGCGGCCGCCATGGTCACCAGCTCGCTCACCGCCAACGTCCGCAGCGCCAACGGGGGCGATGTCTCGGTGGTCTCGGTGGCAGTCCCCTTTCCCTCCAGTCAGCTGGCCCTGTTTCAGCGGCTTCGCCAAGAGCGGCAGATAACCGGCTTCACGGCGGTCCAGGAGATCGCGGGAACCCTGATCCGGCCCGGAGGGCAGGGGGTCTCAGTGACCATCGATGCGGTCGATCCGGCTCATTTCCCGCTCGTCGGAGATTTGCCGCTACGGTCGGGAGCCCTGGGGACGTTCCATCAACTGATCTCCCGGCCCCACACCATGGTGCTCTCCGGATCTGTAGCCAGCCTCCTCGGCGTCGGGATCGGGCACCTGGTCAGCGTGAACGTTCCCCAGGCCCGGGGAGTGGTCAGGTGGACAGTGGGGGGAATCCTCTCAGGGTCCCCGCCCGCCGGGCTGAGCGACGACATCCTCGTCTCCGCGGCCCAGCTCAATGGAGTGCTCAGCCCGGGCGGTAAGCCGGAGTACGGGGCCGTCTACCTGACCACCAGGAACTCCTCAGCTGCAGATCGCGTGGCGGCCACGGTGCGAAATCAGATGCCGCTGGCCACCGTCTCCACCGTCAAACAGGCGCTCAGCTCGGACAAGAAAGCCAGTCAGCAGCTCACCCAGTTCCTCTCCGTGGCCGGGCTTGCCGCACTTCTGATCGGCGGGATCGGGATCGTCAACGCCATGCAGGTGAGCCTCGCCCGGCGGCGCCTCGAGATCGCCATGCTCAAGACGACGGGGTACCGGCGTCGAGACCTCTACCTTCTGTTCGGTTTGGAGGCGGCCCTGCTCGGGCTCATGGGTGGCGTCGCGGGCGCGGCGGCCGGGATCGCTCTGTCCGACGGTGTCCGAGTTCTGGTCCAGAACGTGGCCAGCGTGGAGATCAACTTCGTGCTGAGCCCGGAGGTGATCCTGGCCGGAGTCGGGATCGGGGTCGCCACCACCGGCATCTTCGCGATCCTCCCCATCGTCCGGCTCAGTCGGGTCAGGCCGATGGCGGTGCTCCGTGACATGCCGGGTGGTCCCACGGCCGGGGTGGTGGGCTCGAGTCTGGCCCTGCTCGCACTGGTGGGAGCTCTCTTCTGGCTTCTGGCGGCGGCGATTTTGGGTTCGACCTGGTTAGCCCTCTGGCTGGTGATCGGCACCGGGATCGCCCTGGCACTCTTGACGGTGGTTTTCAGCGTGGCCCTCTGGGTTGTCGGCCGGCTCCCGGTACCCGAACGGCTGAGCCCGGCTTACGTGCTCCTGGTCGGGCTGGCGCTTTTGATCTCGATCGGAATCACCATGCTGGCCAGCCTTCGGGCCGTCGGCGCTCTCTTGATCGCCGCCTCCCTGCTGGGGTTCATCGTGGTCTACGTCCCCCGACCGGCGCGCTCGGTGATCCGCCTGGCTCTGCGCAACTCGGCTCGACAGCGCACCCGAACCGCAGCGACCGCGGTCGCTTTGTTCGTGGGGGTATTCGCAGTCGGCCTGATCCTGGTCCTGGGCACCGACATCCGAGGCGACCTGGACAGCTTCATCACCAAGGCGACCACCTACAACGTGATCGCCGTCGCCCCGAGTAAGAGCGCCGCGCCCCTCCTCAGGGCGGCCTCCCAACTGCATAGCAAGAGTGAGCTGTCCACATTGGCCGCGCTGACCGCGCCGGTCTCGATAAACGGCCGGCCCTTCCTCCAGCTGGGGACGGGCTCGGCGCACCGGGGCCGGGCCCAGAATGCGCTCTTCCTGCTCAGCGGCCTCCAGGGCTTCCCGGTGCAGAGCGGGATCCTGCCCCAGGTGGACATCACCAGCGGCCGCCAGCTTCGGGCCAGCGACGGGGTCAACAACGGAGTCCTGCTCAGCGCGTCCCTTCGCCTGGCTCCGTTCCACCTCAGGCCGGGCGACACGGTGACCGTGACCAATCCTTTCGCAAACCACCCGGTCTCGGTCGCACTGGACGTGGTCGGCTTTTACATCCCGATCGTGACCAAAGGGAAGGGGGTCGCCTTCAGCACCACCGAGGCACCCATCTTGGGGCTCACCACGACGGCGCAGACCATCGGGGGCAGTGCGACCGACCAGGTTGTCGAGCTCAAGTTCCCCCCCAACCGCGCGTCAGCGGCGGCCACCCAGTTGCGTCGCGCCGATCCCTCGGCCCTGGTCGTCAACCTGGCCGACTTCACCCTGATCATCGACCAGTTCCTGAACAATGCCATCCTCTTCCTCACCGCCATCGCCTCCCTCGCCTTGCTCGCCGGGATCGTGATCGTGGCCAACTCGGTGGCCCTCTCCCTGCTCGAGCGGCGCCGTGAGATCGGCGTCCAGAAGGCGGTCGGGCTGAGCAACCGCGCCGTATACGTCCAGGTGCTGGTCGAGACGGCAACAGTCGCCTGGCTCGGGGCCACCTTCGGCATGGCGGCGATCGCGCTGGTGCTGGTTCCCCTGGGCAGGGTCGTGCTCAAGGTGACGCTGGGCATTCCGACTCCCCTGGCCCTCGCGCTCGTGCTGGGCGCCATCGCGGTTGCGGTGGGGACTGCTGCCCTGGTGGCGTGGCGACCGGTGCGCGTGCGCCCCCTCGAAGTGCTTCGCTACGAATAGCCCGTCCCCTCGCGGCGAGGCCCAGCTCTACGCGAGGGAGGTGGCTTCTCAGGGCTCGACCCTTGACGGTGGCGGCTCAGTCGTGTATGACCCGTGCGAAGATCCCTTCCCGCCATTCCCTCCGGAGTTCCCAGAGCGGAGGCCCCTTGACTATCTCCTTAGTCCATAGCCGGCTCATCCGAACGCTCCTGGGGCCGCGGAGCCTCGGGCTGGTCGCCATCGGGCTCGCGGCGCCGGCTGGTGTCTTCACGGGGCTGGAGCTTGATCTGGCGGTGCGGTCGACTTCCCTCCAGCTGACGCACGGGGTGATCTATTTCTGGCCCGTCGTTCTGAGGCTGATCGGACTGGTGCTCGACCTGGCGGGGGCCGCCGTGGCGGTGATCGGCGGTGGTTTGATGTGCCTCAAGCACCCTACTGGTCGTCGCCTGGTGGTTGCCGCCCTGGCTGCAGGCATCGCAGGGGAAACGACCCTGGCGTTCGTCGATGAGGGGCAGTACACCCAGGCCTCCTCGACCCTCTGGGTCGGTCTGCTGGTGGGAGGCTATCTGCTACTCATCGCGAGCGCCTTGCTCGGACGGTGGCGCTAACCCGTCCCCTAAGGGTGCGAGCCAGCTCCTTCCGGGCTGACCTGCGGCTAACTCGGGAGGAACTCCGTTTGCCTGGCGGTGGCCCTGCGCCCGATGCGCTCGGCCGCTGCCGCAATCAGGGCGGGGGCGACCATGCGAGCGGCCCGGGCTGCCAGGCTGGCGGCCATGGACCCTTGGCGACCCCTGTGGGGACGCCCCGAACCCGCCGGGAGAGCGCCTCCAGTGGCAGCCTCGGCAAGTAGCGCCTGGAGCCGGTCGCGCCATTCAGGTGGCATCTCCGCGATCCAGTCGCGGGCGTCCGGTTCGTCGCGGTGACGACGGCGCCGCGAGCGGGCGACATAGACCGTACCTACCAGGACCACCACGGCTATGCCGGCCGCCAGCTTGGGGCCGTCTCGGCGAAGCCGCTGGCGCGGGTCGAGGTCGCGGCGCAGGCGCGCCTCTAGGCGGTCAGCGCTCGCTTCAACCTGGCCCCGAGTCGCGGCTACGGCTTGACGCGCTTGCTCAGTCGGCGTGCCCACGCAAGGTCCTCTTCAAGGCTAGCTTTGGTTTCTCGGAACGGCCACAGCCTGCGGTTCGCCCAGACCACCATTCCACCCAACAGGAGGAGGGCCAGCCCGGCCAGAGCCACGACCCCAGCGACCAGAGTGTGGTTGGGGAGCCACTCCACCAGCGTCGCCAGGGCGAAAATCAGGAGTATTCCGGTCCCCACCACGGCCAGGGCAGCCCCCAGGGCCACACGGATACCCCGCCGGGCGGCTGCCTTCAGCTCGGCCTTGGCCAGCGCCACTTCGTCGCTGACGAGTTGTCGGATCCCATCACTGAGTCCGTGGACCAACTCTCCGACCGACTGTTCGGGAGCTTCAGGAGCGGCCACCATCGCAGGGTAGCGGATCGGAGGTCCCCCTTCCGCGCCGCATATCATCGATTGGTGCCCGCCTCCCCGAGTCGATCACTGGACGAGCTGACCGGCCCCCTGGTGCGACTGGCACGCTCCGGCAGCCTGCTGGTCGCCACCGACTTCGATGGAACCCTGGCCCCGGTCGTGCGAGACCCTCGCCGAGCCCGGCCCTTGCCGGAAGCCGCCGCCGCCCTGACCGCGCTCTCGCTTCGAACTCCAGTTGCCGTGATCAGCGGACGGGACCTCGCCAACCTCTTCGTCCAGTGCCCGTTGCCCGGCGTCCTGCTACTGGGGAGCTACGGACTGGAGCCCTGGCGCGAGGCGGGCGCGAGCCATCTTCCGCTCCCCCCTTCCAACGCGTCGCCCCGACTTCGGCGGATCGCCGCCGAACTGCGAGAGACGCTCAAGGGCCTGGAGGGGGTCGACGTCGAAACCAAGACACTCGGAGTCGCGGTCCACTACCGGAACGCCCCCGACCGCCAGGCCGCGGCGGCGGAGTTGCGGCAGATCCTCTCCTCCGTCTCCCACCGGGAGAGTCTCGAACTCCTGCGGGGCCGTCGCGTGCTCGAGCTCCGGGACCGTCACGCGGGGGACAAGGGGACCGCACTGGTTCAGCTGCTCGACCGCATCTCGCCGCGGGGCTGTGTGTACGCCGGGGACGACCTGGGCGACCTCCCGGCCATGGTCCAACTGCACCGCCGCGCCCCGGCCCTGGAGCTGGCACTAGCTTTCGGCGTGCTCAGCGGGGAGACCCCAGCCGAGGTCCGCGAGGAGGCCGACGTCTGCCTGAACGGGCCTGAGGAGTGGGCCCGCCTCCTGGCCGGGGTGCTGGAGGAGCTGGCCAGCGCAGCCTGAGGGACCGCCCCAGCTCAGCGGGCTACCAGTTCATTGAGGTCCTGGAGTTGAGCCGTGATCCAGCGCACGATGTCGTGCTTACGGACCGTCTGGCGCAGGTGACGGGCTCGGGTCGAGCGGTCGCGCTTGGGCATGGTCAGGGCCGAATGGAGCGCCTCGGCGGTCTGGTCGATATCGAAGGGATTGATGGTCAGAGCCTCGGTCCCCAGCTCCTCGTAGCTGCCCGCGTTCTCACTCAGGACGAGGACTCCGTCCTTGGTGTTGCAGAGCACACCCTCCTTGGCGACCAGATTCATACCGTCGTAGATCGGGTTGACCAGGAGCGCGTCGTACACCTTGTAGGCTGCGACCGCCTTGAAGAGATTCTCTTCCACTTCAAGGCGGATCGGCATCCAGGTGCCGGTCTGGAAGCGGCGGTTGACATGGGCAGCCGCGCTCACCAGCGCGCCCAGGTAGGAGCGATAGGCATCCACGTTCTGGCGGCTTCGCTGAAGCAGCGCCCAGAAGACCACCCGGCCCCGAAGCTCGGGATGACTCTCCAGCAGCCTCTCGTAGGCCAGGAAGCCGCGGACGATGTTCTTGCTGAGGTCGGTACGGTCCACCCGCAGGATCAGGAACTCCGGCCGCCAGGCCTCGATCATCGCTTCCTGAACGATCACTTCCGGATGGGTGGTGAGTTCGGCCATGGCCCGAACATCGATCGAGATCGGATAGGCCCTAATCCAGACGCTGCGGCCCTCGAAGAACACGGTGGACTGGCGATGATCGACTGCCAGCCCCAGGTTCTCCTCACAGGTGAGCAGGAAGTTGCGCACGTCCAGCGAGGTCTGGAGGCCGACCACGTCGCTGCCCAGGAGGCCGCCCAGGATGCCGTCGCGCATATGGCGGGGCAACACCTTCCAGTACTGGGGCGTCGGCCATGGAATGTGGACGAAGTGCTGGAGGAAGGCCCCGGGTAAGCGCTGGCGGACCATTCCCGGCAAGAGGTAGAGGTGGTAGTCCTGGCTGAGGATCAAGGGACGGCCGGGCGCCTTCTGGGCGAGCGAGACCACCCGGTCGGCGAACTGGGAGTTGACGTTGACGTATCCGTCGCGCCAGGCGCGCTCGGTCCGGGAATCCAGGATCGGCTCTCGGCCGAGGTCCCAGAGATAGTGCTGAATGAACCAGAGCAGCGGATTGCTGATCTCGTTGTAATAGAGGTCATAGGCCTCCGATTCGGGGTGGATGTAGGCGATTCGAAATTTCTTCCCGTCCTCGGCGGAAACCTCAACCACTCCCGCCTCGTTGGCTCGCGCGGCCAGCCGGGCGTCGGAGTCGCCGCGGGCGACCGCAACCCAGGCTGCATCACTGGCCTGCGCCAAGGCGGACATGGCCGTCACCAGCCCGCCCCCCCCCCTGGTGATGCGCTCCACCCCACCCGGGCCGAGCTGACTCTCCACCGGAGGGCGGTTGGCAACCACGATTGGCTGCCAGCCGTGCAGCATTCGTCTCAGATACGGTTCAATGCCCGGCACCCGGCTAGGATGACGGACCCCGGGCCAAAAGGGTCTCTCGGCTATTGGAAGCCCGCGAACCGATAAAGTCGCTCGATGCGCATCGGAGTGGCCAGGGAGCTGGCCCAGGACGAACGACGGGTGGCCCTGGTGCCGGAATCCGCCGCGCGGCTGATCGCCGCCGGGGCCGAAGTGGTCGCCGAGAAGGGCGCCGGCGACCCGGCCTACTTCCCAGAATCCGCCTATCGGGAGGCGGGCGTGACCATCCTCAGCACCCACCGGCAGGTACTCAGCAGCGTCGAGTTGCTGCTCAAGGTGCGCCCGCCGCTGGTGCGCGGGGAAGGAACCGACGAGGTCGGCATGCTCGCCAAGGGCTCGATCCTGATCGGGATGCTCCAGCCTCCCTCCCAGCCGGCGCTGCTCGAACAGTTGGCCCGTCGCGGTGTGACCGCCTTCAGCCTTGACCGACTACCCCGAATCAGCCGGGCCCAGGACATGGACGTCCTCTCGTCGATGAGCTCGGTCTCCGGATACCACGCCGTGCTGATGGCGGCCACCCGCCTGCCCCGGTTCTTCCCATTGCTGATGACGGCGGCTGGAACGGTCACCCCGGCTCGGGTCCTGGTCCTCGGTGCCGGGGTCGCCGGCCTGCAGGCGATCGCAACTGCCCGAAGGCTGGGCGGAGTGGTTCGCGCCTTCGACGTCAGGCCCCAGGTCAAAGAGCAGGTGGAGAGCCTAGGGGCTCAGTTCGTCGACGTCGGGGAATCGGTGGAGGCGGCTGATGGTCAGGGCGGGTACGCGGCAGAGGTCTCCGCGACGACCCAGCGCCGCGAACAGGAGGCCCTCGCCCGCGAGGTGGCCGACGCCGACGTGGTGATCACCACCGCGTTGGTCCCAGGGCGGCGCGCTCCGGTGCTGATCACCAAGGCGGCGGTGGCCCAGATGCGGCCCGGCTCGGTGGTGGTGGACCTAGCCGCAGAGGCGGGCGGGAACTGCGAACTTACCGAACCCGGGAAAGAAGTCCAGAAGGGCGGGGTGTGGATCCTGGGGCCGCTCGATCTCCCCTCTCGGATGGCCTACCACGCCAGCCAGCTGTACTCCCGAAACGTCACCCGATTCGCGCTCACCCTGATCAAGGACGGTCAGATCAAACTCAACTTCGAGGACGAGGTGGTGAGCCGCACCTGCGTCACCCGGGACGGCCAGGTGCTGGGGGGCCCGAGCTTGTGAACGCATTCGGGGGAACCCTGCTGATCGGAGTCTTCATATTCGTCCTGGCAGTCTTCATCGGCTTCGACCTTATCTCGAAGGTCCCGGCCACCCTGCACACCCCGCTGATGTCAGGCACCAATGCGATACACGGGATCGTGCTGGTCGGGGCGCTGACCATCGCCGCCGGCGTGCACGGCACCCTGGGAACAATCATCGCCTTCCTGGCGGTGCTGCTGGGCACCGTGAACGTGGTCGGAGGCTTCGTGGTCACCGACCGGATGCTCCAGATGTTCAAGCGGCGGCCCGGCCCGGAGCGACCGGCGCCCAAGTGATTCACTACCCCCAGCTGGTCGCCCTCGGATACCTGAGCACGGTGGTGCTGTTCGTTTTCGGAATCCGACTCCTCGGCTCGCCAGCCACGGCGCGCCGGGGCAACCTCCTCGCCGCCGCCGGCATGCTGGTCGCCCTCGTTGTCACCTTCGTCGGGCTCGGCGCGCTGCCCTGGGCGGCCGTCCTCCCGGCGATGCTGGCCGGCACTGCGGTCGGGGCCGTCGCTGCCCGCTCGGTGCGGATGACCGCGATGCCCCAGATGGTCGCACTCTTCAACGGCATGGGGGGCGGCGCGGCGGCCCTAATCGGCGCCGATGAGCTGGTCCGGCGAACCGCCCACCTGGCCACCGGCTCGTCGACCGTCGGATTGAGCAACTCGATCCCGATTCTGCTCGGCTGTCTGATCGGTTCGATCAGCTTTTCAGGCAGCCTGATCGCCTTCTGCAAGCTGCAGGGGATCATGCGCGGCAGCCCAATCACCTTCCCCAATCAGCGCCTCGCCAACGGAGCCCTGCTCCTGGTCATCGTGGCCCTTGGGGTGGTCATGATCGCGGTCAACACATCGCCCTGGCTCTTCGTGGCCTTCGAAGCGCTCGCCCTCATTTTCGGGGTCGCCTTTGTCCTCCCGATTGGGGGCGCCGACATGCCGGTGATCATCTCGCTGCTCAACTCCTTCACCGGCCTGGCGGCAGCGATCAGCGGATTCGTGCTCGACAACGAGGTCCTGATCGTCGCCGGCGCCCTGGTGGGCGCGTCGGGGACCATCCTTACTCAGCTGATGAGCCGCGCCATGAATCGCTCGCTGGCGAACGTTCTCTTCAGCGCCTTCGGAAGCCCGGTGAGCGCACTCGCCAACACCGGCCCAACTGCCGACCAGTCCGTCCACTCTGTGACCGCCGAGGACGTGGCCATCCTGCTTGGGTACGCCCGCCAGGTGATCTTCGTGCCCGGCTACGGTATGGCCGTTGCCAAGGCCCAGCACGACGTTCGGGAGCTCGCCACCCAGCTGGAGAAGCGGGGGGTCCAGGTGAAGTATGCAATTCATCCGGTGGCGGGTCGCATGCCCGGCCACATGAACGTGCTGCTGGCCGAGGCGGATGTCCCCTACACCCAACTGTTCGAGATGGACGACATCAACCAGGATTTCCCCCGGACTGATGTTGCCGTGGTCATTGGCGCCAACGACGTCACCAACCCCGCCGCTCGCAGCAATCCGGCCAGTCCCATCTACGGAATGCCCATCCTCAACGTCGACCAGGCGGCCAATGTGGTGGTGCTGAAACGGAGCATGAACCCAGGGTTCGCCGGCGTCGAAAATGAGCTCTACTACAATCCCAAAACCTTGATGCTTTTCGGCGATGCCCGCGATTCGGTGATTCAGCTGGTGGCCGCGATCAAGGAGCTGGTGCCGATGAATTGAGCCTGCGGGGCCAGCAATCCGCATCTTTATGCGGAGCGCAGTGTCGCACCGACAGCTCGGGTGAACTGGCCAAACTGCTCGCGTGGACGGCACGTTCGCCCTGGGTCATGTGCGCGGCTGGGGGAGTGAGGGCGCGCGATCCCACCGCTTCAGCCGCTCGAGGAGCTGCTCGGAGAGGGACTTGGGGTGCTGAATCTCAAGGGAACGCATCCCGCCGGGGGGACGGCGCAGGTAACGAACTGGCTGACGGTCGGGCTGCCGGTAACCTGGAAGACGTAGACCGGAACCGCGGTACCAAAGCTGTCGACGACCGCCCGGGAGGCGGCGTTCAGAGTGATTGAACCTGTGGGCGCCGGGGAGACAGGTGGGAATGGCCGGCCGGAAGGTGCGAGGAGATACTCGGCAGGCTTGATGGTGCCCGTGTTCAGGTACTGGACCACCTGGGTGGGCTCCATAGCGGGGTAGGTCACCGGGCCGCCGATCTGGCCATACGGTACGGCGCCGGAGATGCCCACCACCTGCTTGGTCTGGCTGCCGTTGGTGGCCACGTCAACGTTGATCTCCTGCGGCTGGCCGAGAATGTTGACCACCGGAAGCCCATCCAGGGACCACTGGAAGTAGACCCTTCGGTCCGACCCGTTGGTGGTGCTGAGTTGATTGATCGGGATTACTCCGCCGCCGGCCGGCACATGGGCGGTGGCGAGAAAGCTCTCGGCGAACTGGTCAGCGGCGGCAACGGTGGGGGTCGTCCCGACTTCATCGGTGGGTACATTGGGATGAAAGTTGAAGCTGTCTAGTCCGGCGTCAGTGGTGAGTTGAAACCCGGTGGTGGAGCCCAGGTTGTAGCCCAGCCCGGTAGAGGTGCTGATCGGCGGCCCAGGGACTCCGAGAGCCTGAGCGAGAGCTGCCACCGCAGCCAGCCCAGTCGCCGGCACCGGTGCCACCGCGACCGTCCGGGGTCCGTCCTTCCAGGTGCCAGCCACTCCGTATGGCCCCGCGATCACGAGCGGCCCAGCCGCCTCGCCGGCCAGCCCGAGGAGCCCGGGAAGCACGGCGGTCGGGCTGGGGCTGGGGCTGGGGCTAGGGCGAGGAGTGCCGCCGCATCCAGTCGCAGCGCCGGCGAGGAGGGCGATCGCGGCGAGCAGCGCCGTCCGCCTCCAGGGCACGTTCACCTGTGCAGAATGCCATGAGTGGGTTGCCCCGAGCGCTGTCTGACATGACCCCAACCGAGCGGCGGAGCTCCGGTTCAGGGATGGGGTTGGGTGCTGGCCTGAGATCCAGTGCCAGCAGCCGGCGTCGGCCCCGCGGGTCTGATCGGGCGGAGAGGACCAGAGAGTGAGCCTGACGGCGCCCCCAGCTCGTTCGGGGAGCTACCGGGATTCGCTGATTCGTCTGGTCGCGTCGAGCACCCCGGGGATGCGGCTCGGCCTGGAGTCGACCAGGCGCCTGCTGGCCAGGTTGAGAGATCCGCAGCAGGGACTTCGCGGAGTGCTGGTGGCGGGGACCAACGGCAAGGGGTCGGTCTGCGCGATCACCGCCGAGATGGCCCGCGCGGCGGGGATCCGGGTAGCGCTGCTGACCAAGCCTCACCTGACCAGTTATCGCGAGAGGATCCGGCTCGCCGGGACCCCAATCGAGAAGTCACTCTTCGCCGAGATCGCCGACTCGGTAAGCCACGCGGCCGATCAGATGGCGGCATCTGGGGGCCGGCCGACCCACCACGAGCTGCTTACCGCCATGGGCTTCCTGGCCGCCCGGCGCTGGGGGGCCGAACTCGTCGTCTGCGAGGTCGGGTTGGGGGGCCGGCTCGACGCCACCAACGTCTGGGACGGCGGCGTCGCCGTGCTGAGCTCGGTGGCCCTGGACCACCAGGCCCAGCTCGGCGACACGATACCCATGATCGCCGCCGAGAAGGCGGCGATCATCAAGCCCGGCAATCTCGTCGTGACCGGGGCGGTCGACGCGGCCCTGCCCGCCGTGGAGCGCTCGGTAGAAGCCGCCAAAGCTAGGCTCTGGCGCTTGGGCCACGAGATCGAACTTGAAGGTGGGCTAGGCCCGGAGGAGCCGTTCAGCGTCCGCACTCCCCGGGCCGCTCGGAAAGGGCTCCGGATCAGCCTCGCCGGTTCGTTCCAGCGCCAAAACGCGGCCCTGGCGGTAGCCACCGCCGATTGCCTGGTCGAGTTGGGATTCCCGATCCGCGAAGGCGCGATCCGGGCGGGTCTCGCCGAGGTGAAGTGGCCGGGCAGGATGCAGCTCCTCGGCTCCGTGCCGGAGGTGCTCGTCGACGCCGCCCACAACCCGGCCGCGGTCGAGGCCGCAGTTCCTGAGATTCGAAGGCAGCTAGAGCACCGCCCGGGGGTCCTGCTCTTCGCAAGCATGGAGGATCACGACTATCGAGGCATGCTCCAGGCCCTCGGCGGGCTGGGGTTCCGTAAGGCCGTCTTCACCCGCACCAACTCCGCCCGTGCCGCGCCTCCCAGGGCCCTGGCGGCGGCGTGGACTGGTTCGCAGGAGAGCGCTGAGCCGGTGGCGCAGGGGCTCGAACGGGCAGCCCACCTGGCGGGACCGAGCGGCCTGGTGGTTGCTCTCGGCTCGATCTACCTGATTGGCGAGGTGCTGTCCTCCCGGCGCCTAGGGGTTCCCGCCGATCCCGAGATCCCCTTCCCACCTCTCTGGTGACTGGCCAATCGGGTCGGAGTGAAAGACTGGATGGGGAGGGCGGTCACTCCGCTCTCGGCCAGGTCCGCCAGCGCCTCGCCCAGGACCGGGCTGAACTTGAAACCATGGCCGGAGAATCCAGCCGCCAGGGAGACGCGGGGCGACCGCGGGTGCTGCCCGACCACGAAGTTGAGGTCTGAACTGTTGGAGTAGAGGCAGCTGGTGGCTCTGGCCAGAGGCGACCTCGAGAGCACGGGAACAGTCTCTGCCAGGCCCGCGCGCACCCGGCTGACATCCTCTTCGCTGATCTCCCGGTCAATCGTCTCAGCGGTGGTGACCTCACCCCCGTGATGGCGGGCCGCCTTGGCAGTGCGACCATCCCGGGTGGGGACCCCATAAAACTGGGCTCCATCTGGTCGCTCGAAGAGATAGACCGGACAGTGCGGGGCGGTGAAGGCGCCGATTTCGGAGGGAGCAAACCAGACCGTGACCTGGCGTTCGATCTGAAGGTCAAGTTCAGGCAGGCGCAGTATTTCAGCGCTCCAAGCCCCGGCGGTGAGGACCAGGTGGTCCGCCGAGTAGCTCCGGGCCCGGGTGCGGACGGCGACTCCCTGGTCGGCCTCCTCCCAATCAACCACGCGCTCCCCGAAATGGAGTTCGGCTCCCATCGCGGCGGCCTGTCGCAGGTGAGCAAGAACCGCTAACCCCGGAGCGAGAACCCCCGCCTCTGTCTCCACCAACCCCACCTGGTCTGGGCCGGGGTGAAGAATCGGGAACTCTCTCTCCACCTCCGCCGCGCTGAGGAGGCGGTGGGGGATGGCCCACCGTCTCGCGCTCTCCAGGGCACCGCGCACGACGGTTCCCTCAGGCGTCCCCATGAAAACTCCCCCCGTGATCTCGAGCAGTGGCTGCTCGGCGCGGGCTTCCAGCTCCCGCCAGAGCCGATAGGCGCGCTGGACCAGAGGGACGTAATCTGGCCCTTCGAAGTAAGCCTGGCGGATGATCCGCGACTCGCCGTGGGAGGAGCCGCGGTCGTGGGCCGGCCCGAAGGCCTCAAGCGCGATGACGGTGGCACCCCGACGGGCCAGATGGAAGGCCGCAGCGGAGCCCATCGCTCCCAGGCCGACCACCACGACTCGGAGTCGCGAGCCCCTCAAACAGGAGAGGTCGGGCGGAGCTGGGTCGCGGCCTCGGTTGAAGCGAGCGCCAGCTGGCAGAGACTTGCCAGTCCGACCCAGTCCTCCGCGAGCAGCAGCGACGGCCGGAAGAGATCGTTGGTGAGCCCGACCACGTCGGCTCCGGCCAAGAGATACTCCTGGCACTCTTCAATGCCGACCCCGCCGCTCACCCAGAGTGGGGTCTGAGGCATCGGGCCCCGAACTGCCCGGATGTAGGCGGGTCCCCCGATCGGGGCGGCGGGAAAGACCTTGACTAGTTGCGCCCCCAGCTCCAGGGCCTGGGCGATCTCGGTTGGGGTTAAGGCGCCCATCACGACGGGGACCCCCGCTCGAGCTGCCACCCGGGCCACCGCCGGGACAAGGTAGGGAGTAACCAGGAACTCAGCCCCTGCATCGATCGCGCGGCTGGCGAGATCGACGTCGGTGACGGTTCCCGCTCCGAAGGCGCATCCGTGGACGATATCCGTCCGCTGGCGGAGGGCGCGGATGGAGT
>Ga0307372_10001440_pt1 | contig 41528 bp, 33 predicted proteins | sample OX1MG_FD_202533 | JGI IMG/M metagenome (GOLD analysis project Ga0307372, IMG submission 202533) | Soil microbial communities from Risofladan, Vaasa, Finland - OX-1 | ecosystem: Environmental > Terrestrial > Soil > Coastal area > Acid sulfate soil | place: Finland: Risofladan, Vaasa | collected...
GGCCGTTGCCGTTGGCGGCCAAGGCATCAGCCCCCGTTTGGCCATTCGGCGCCAAATCGGGTAGAATTCCACGCAGGAGAGCATGAACATGGCATCGATCGAGCAAGATTTAGAGTCTTTCACGCAGTTCGCCAAGCAGAAAATCGCGGCCGGCGAGTGCGCCGCGTCGATGGATGAACTGTTCGAACAATGGCGAGAAAAGCGTATCGCCGCCGCGGACGCCGCCGCGGTTCTGGAGTCGCTGCAAGATTTGGAAAGGGGAGACAGGGGCATCGATTTCGCCGCCTTTGTTGAGGAATTCTCGAAGCGGAATGGACTGAAGTTAAGACCATGACCGTTAAGTTGCGCATTCTCGCTCGGGCGGATCGCGACTTGCAAGGAATCTTTAACTTTATCGCCGAACTAAGTCCGGCAGGAGCAGAACGTTGGTGGAACGCGTTTCTTGGTGCAGCCGCCCGAGCCACTTCGCATCCCGACCAACACCCATTCGCTCCTGAGAATTCGCTGGTCGATCGAGAACTTCGCCAGTTTTTTTTCAAAACCCGTCGCGGTAAAAAATATCGAGCGATTTTTACGATCGCCGGCGACGAACTGCTGATTCTGCGAGTCCGCGGCCCAGCCCAAAGCCCGCTGACGGGCGATGATCTGCTTGACGACTGACAACGCATCGCCAACTACGCCGTCAGCCCCCCATCCACAGTCAAAACCTGCCCAGTGATGTAGGCCGAACCAGGGGCGGCAAGAAACAGCACGGCATCGGCGATTTCCTGCGGTTGGCCCAACCGCTTGACCGGAATCCGCGTTTTCACCTCGTTGACGATGCTGTCGCCCAGCGCGGCGGTCATTTCCGATTCGATGAAGCCGGGCGCCACCGCGTTGGCCGTCACCTTGCGGCCGGCCAACTCGCGGGCTACGGTCCGCGTCATGCCAATCAGACCCGCCTTCGAGGCCGAATAATTAGCCTGTCCCGGGTTGCCCATCAAGCCCGAGACGCTGGCGATGTTGATGATCCGCCCGTAGCGAGCCTGTAACATCGGCCGCGTGGCGGCTCGGGTGAACAAGAAGGCGCCGCGAAGGTTGGTATTGATGACGTCGTCCCACTGTTCGTCCGACATCCGCGGGATCAGCGTATCGCGGGTGATGCCGGCGTTGTTCACGAGGATGTCGAGCCGCTGCCATTTTTCCAGCACGGCCTCGACCGTCTGCTGGACGCTCTCGCCGTTCGTTACATCGCACGCGAAGCACTCGGCCGTTCCGCCGGCCGCGGCGATTTCCTGGGCCGTCTGCTGGAGCTTTTCGCGGTTGCGAGCGACGCAAGCCACCTTGGCGCCCGCCTTGCCCAGGGCGATTGCAATCGCCTGGCCCAGACCCTGCGAGGCGCCGGTGACCAAAGCCGTTTGCCCGCTCAGATCGACGCTCACTCGTCCGCCTGATTCTGCCATCTGGTTGATCCTTTCGCTTGCTAAAGCGCAGGGTGGCTGGGGCTGAGCCTAGGCGAAGCCCCAGGTCGCAGGGGCATCGCTTCGCTCTGCCGCCAAGCGCCGTGAGCATTCAGCATTCATCTGCTATCACGATTGACATTACGCTAGCCCATCACGCCTTCGCAGGCCGCCTTGCGATCGATCCGCTTCAACAGCCCTCGCAAGACTCGCCCCGGGCCGACTTCATGAAACTTGTCGTAGCCCTGGGCCAACATCGCCCGCATTGAATCTTCCCAGCGCACCGGCGAAACGACCTGCTCGACCAGCAGCCGGCGGATTTCCTCCGGGTCGTCGTGGGCCGCGGCGTCGACGTTCGAAATCACCGGCATCCGCGGCGATTTCAGCGACACTCCGGCCAAGGCCGCTTCGAGCCGCGCCACGGCCGGCTGCATGATCGACGTGTGAAAGGCGCCGGCCACAGCCAAGGGGATCGACTTCATGGCTCCAGCGCCTTCGGCCATTTCGGCGGCCCGCTGACAGGCCGCCTTGTGGCCCGAAATCGCCAGGTTGCCGGGGCAGAGGAAGTTGGCGATCTGCAAAATCTCTTCGTCGCGGGCCTTGTCGCACAGCGCTTCGACCCCTTCTCGCTCCAAGCCCAGAATGCTGACCATGCCGCTGGGCGTCGCGTCGGCGGCGGCTTGCATCGCCTCGCCTCGCTGTTGCACGACCCGCAGGCCGGCTTCGAAATCCAGCACGCCGGCAAACACCAGCGCCGTATATTCGCCCAGGCTCAACCCGGCGGCGCCGGCGCACGACTCGACAACTTCGGGCGATCGCTCGCGCAACTGCTCCAGGGCGGCCAGGCTGGTCACGAACAGTGCGGGCTGGCTGTAGACGGTGGAATCCAGCTTCTCGGCCGGACCTTCGAAACAAAGCTGGGCCAGATCGTAGCCCAAGATTTCGCTCGCCCGGTCGTAAAGCCGCCGTGCGGCGGGCAGCGCGTCGGCCAATTCCCGGCCCATGCCGACCGTTTGGGCCCCTTGGCCGGGAAAGAGAAAGGCGGTCTTTCCCACGTGATCGGCTCCTTCCCCGGCGGATCAAGCCGCGCTTGTATTACTCTTCGACCTCAACGACGATCCGCCCCATATAGTAGCCGCAATTCGGGCAAACTACGTGGGCCGGCCGGGCCGTGCTGCACTGCGGGCAGTAGAGTAACTGCTTGGGCTTTTTGAAGTCGTGGGCCCGGCGGCTGCCGGTGCGGGCGTTGGAATGCTTGCGCTTAGGTACGGCCATGATCGATCGCTCTGCCAATCGCCGGCAGGGAAGACCCCCCGGCTGGGTTTTCGTTCCAAATGGAAACCACCGATCCTAGAAATCCGCCGACCGACTGTCAAGCGGCGTTCGGACGACCGTCACCCTGCGGGCGTAGGTAGGCGTTCACGCCAAAGCCTGTAGGGCACGCCCTCCGCGGCGTGCCGTACACACGGGAATCGCGCAGATTCGCGCTATCGCGGAACGCCGCGGAGGGCGTGCCCTACAGAATCAACCGCACGAACCCCTACTTACGCCCTCACCCTGCCGTTCCATGCGTAATCCGCGGTTTTTCGGCCTCTTTTCCGCCGGCGGAGAGCGCTGCTGGCCGCAGTCGCACACTTGACGACCGCTATATCCGACTGTATATAACGTGGCGGGTCGGGGCGATTTTGGGGCCGGTTTTCCCTTGCGACGCAGGTATCCGCCATGCAACTCCGCCGTGCCTTTACGCTTGTCGAATTGCTCGTGGTGATCGCCATCATTGGCTTGCTCGTGGCGCTGCTGTTACCGGCCGTGCAGGCCGCTCGCGAGGCGGCGCGCCGCACGGAGTGCAAAAACCACCTCAAGCAGATCGGGATCGCGCTGCAGAATTATCATTCGGGCATGGGAAGTTTTCCGCCGGGCCGGCTGAGTTGCCAGACGATCCCCAACCAGGGACGTTGCTACTCGACTTACATCTTTCTGCTGCCGTTTTTGGAGGCGGCCAGCGTTCAGCAGGAGTTCAACCTGCTGGCCAATGCCGATTCGCCCGACCCGCTGTATCCCGGCGCGAACCTGACCGCGCGGATGCAAAAGATGCCCAACCTGCTGTGCCCCAGCGATTCCTACCACCTCCCCATGCCCGGTTTCGAGGTGCATAACTATCCGCTGAGCACAGGCAATACCTTTCCCGTCTCGCCGCTCAATCCGGGCGGCGTGCCGGTCACAGGCGTCTTTTTCGAGAATTCGACGATCGGCATCCGCGACGTGCAGGACGGCAGCAGCAATACGGTTTGCATCAGCGAGACGATCCTGTCGGTGTCGGGCATGGGTGAGAACCCAAAGGGCGTTTGGGACGGCAAGCCGACGCGCGGCTTCGTGTTAACCACCGGCAACGATAACGCCTGGAGCGCACCGGCACTGACGAGCTATCCCGCCCAATGCGCGCCGGGCAACAAGCTCGAACAAGGGCGCGGCGTCAAGTGGTTTTTCGGGGCGCCCGGCCACGCCATGTACAACCACATTCGCCCCCCGAACGACCCGAACATCGATTGCCGCGGCGGCGGAACGCTGAGCAAGCTGGGCCCGAGCGTCTGGAACCTGCTATCGCACAACATCACCGCCCACAGCAATCACCCCGGCGGCGTCAGCGCGCTGTATTGCGACGGCCACGTGCAATTCGTCACCAACGGCGTCAACTTGTTCATTTGGCAGGGGCTCGGCAGTCGCGCTGGCGGCGAAGCGGTTGCGGCGCCGTGAAGTCCGCTCAAGCAATCAACGCGCGCACCACTTCGCCCTTGGCGACCATGCGGTGCGGGCGGTTGAACTGGTCGTAGACCCACTGGTCGTGGGCGATGCCGAGCTGATGATAGATCGTCGAGACGATGTCGCCCGGCGAGAGGGGATTGTTGGCCGGGAAGGCGCCGATCTTGTCGCTGGCGCCGTAGGCCAAGCCGCCCCGAATGCCGCCGCCGGCCAGCATCAGGCTGTAGCAATAGTTCCAGTGGTCGCGGCCGCCGTTGGAGCCGTTCACCTTCGGCGAGCGGCCGAAATCGCCGAGCACGGCCACCAGCGTGCGATCGAGCAAGCCGCGGTCGGCCAGATCGACCAGCAGGCTGGTGCAGGCGGCGTCGAACTGCGGCAACAGCGTGGTCTTGAGCTTTTGAAAATTGCCGCCGTGCGTGTCCCAGGTGGCGTTGGCGTCGGGCGCCCACGAGACGGTCACCGCCCGCGTGCCGGCTTCGATCAGCCGTCGGGCCAACAGCACGCTTTGGCCGTAGATATTCCGCCCGTACGACTCGCGCACCTTGTCGGCTTCTTCGCCGATGTGAAAGGCCCGCTGCACCGCGGCCGAGGTCAGCAGTTCCATCGCCCGCTGCTGAAAGCTGGTCATGGCGTCGGCCGAGGTTTTCGCCGACAGTTCGCCGAACCGCCGTTCGACCGTCGCCAGCAGCCCGCGGCGCCCGCTGAGCCGCGCGTCGTTCACTTCGGCCGCCAGCGTCAGTTCGGGCACGGCGAAATCGGCCGCGTTCGGATCGCGCAGCACGAACAGCGGATCGTAGGAACCGCCCAAGAAGCCGCCAAAAAAACCAGGCTGCGGCGGGCCGCCGGCGCCTTCCTTGGTGATGTACGGCAGCGAAACGTTCGGCACGGTCGTCGCGCTCGGCGGCTTGAGCTTGGCCAGGGTCGAACCGATCGACGGGTAGTCGTCCGGGCCCTTGCCGACCGCCACCGTGCCGTCGCCCCGATCGTGTCCGGTCAGGCTGGTGTAAACGGCCAGCGCATGAGCATTGTTCACGCTGTGGTGCATCGAACGAACCACCGCGGCGCGATGCATCTGGCCAGCCAGCCGCGGCAAATGCTCCGAAACCTGCAAGCCGGGCACGCTGGTGGCGATCGGCTTGAACTCGCCGCGAATCCCCTCGGGGGCTGCGGGCTTCATGTCCCACATGTCGAGATGGCTGGGGCCGCCATTGAGAAAGATGATGATGCACGCATCGGCTCGCGGCGTAATGCCGGCCCCGCGATTCGCCTCGTCGGCCTGCAACAGCCGCGGCAGCGAGACGCCCATCAATCCCAGGCTGCCCGCCTTGAGCAACCGCCGCCGCGAGAGTGCGGCCGCTTCGGCCGAGCCGCTGAACAGACGAGCAAGATCGCGATCCACTGGCAACCCTCCCGGCAACCACCGCGGAAACAAACCTGACGCACAAGCGTTAGTTTATGCGAGCCGTGCGGCGAGGGCAACGCAAGCGGTCGATGGCATTGGGCGCCGCGACGCCCGACAGACTCTAGCCACGGATGAAACACGGAGCGAACACGGAGCGGCGAAGCCGCAACCAAAGTCGCTTTTCGCTCCGCGAAAACGGCGCCGTTTTCGCGGAGCGAAAAGCGACTTTCTGGAGCCTGAGTTTAAATTTCCTGCCGCGAAACCCGGCTTGACCCTCAGGACAAAATCTTCGCGGACCACAAAGAAATAGAACGTCTGTAGTACGGATGAGAAATCGAGAACGGTGCGTTTGAACTCCGCTTTCGTCTGGCCGAAAGCGAATTCCATCTTGTTTTATCCGCGTTTCATCCGTGGCTCGCTTCGCCCGCTTACGTGCAAAGCGCTAGAGAAAAGTTCCTCGCCCGCGTCTTGCGGAGGTAGGATACGGAAGTCTCAAGCTCCAGGGCTGCGACCTCGTTGTTCTACAATCAAATTCGCGATCGCGTCCGGCCAGATGTTTTACGTAGCCCAGGCATTTATGCCTGGGAATCCATTCGACGCGCACCCGTTTTTTGCTGATTGGCGCCTCGCGACCGCCGTCGGCGGCCGCGCGGCGCCAATCAGCCGATGAGATTAAACGGCTTGCGGATCCCAGGCATAAATGCCTGGGCTAAGTAAAAAGCACAGCATTCACGCTGTCTCACAACGTTTGAACTGCTAGCATGTGACTTGTGTAGAACAACGAGGGCGGCGACCAGGGCGACTGCATCCATTCGATCTCGAAGAGGGCAAAGCAATGCAAATCGGCGCGATCGGAATCGGCGTTCAAGCGGCGTGGGTCGTCTTCGCGTACCTCAGTTTCGCGGCGGCCGCAGACCCAAAAGCTGCGGACTCAAAAGAGGCAGACCACAAAACCGTCTATGGCCGAGTTGTCGACGACCAAGGAAAGCCCGTGGCCGGCGCCAGCGTTTGTTGGTACTGGCGAGCCAACGGATCGGGCCGCGATGCAAAGCGTCAAGTGCGCGACCTCTCTACGATTGAGAACCAAAAAGAATACTGGGGGCGCCTCGGGCAGATGGACGTCGCTAGCGCCGACGAGGTCAAGTCGGCGGACGATGGAACGTTTTCAATCAACGTGCCTGGCGGTTACCACGCGTTAATGGCGATCGACGAATCTCGGCGACGCGGCGGGCTCGCAATCCTGCCGTTGGGCGCCGATGAACCGGAGATCGAAATTCGCCTGCTGCCGTTGGTGAAAGTCAAAGGTCGCTTCGCAAGTCCTGAGCCGGCAAAGAAACTCGAATGGACGCACGTCTATGTCATGCTCCCCGACGATCAATCGCGGCCGCTCGATACGACTCGTTTGGCCGGTTGCGGATCGTTCGAGGCGCGGTTTGAGATGTCGTTGCCTCCGGGCCGCTACCGGCTGTACGGGTACAACGATCCACAGGACGCGCATCTCGCGCCGGAAAAAGCGATCGTGCTCAAGCAGGGAATGCGCGAACTCGATCTCGGAGTGTTATCGCTCTCGCCTTGCTTGTCGATGCAGTCCAGAGTCGAGCAGTCGAAGGCGGGAGGTCGTTGGTCTGACTACAAGCAACATTATGGAGAGTCCCCGCCCCGATGGCATGCCGTCGATGCGCGCGGAGTGAGCAAGGACGTCTCCATCGAAGATTTTGAGGGTAAATGGGTGCTGCTTGATTTCTGGGGCCCGAGCTGCCGAGCGTGCATGAAGAACGGCATGCCCAAACTCATTTCATTCTACGAACAGCACGCCCGGCAGCGCGAGCAATTCGAGATTCTCTCGATCTGCATCGATTTCGAAGGCGACATCAAGTCGATGGCCGATCTCGACCGAACGCTCGCGCCCGTGATCGAGCACGCCTGGAACGGCAAAATGATTCCCTTTCCGATCTTGCTCGATTCGACGTTCAAGACCTGGGAACGATATGGCTTGCCCGGCTTGGGCACAGTGCTGCTGGTCGATCCCCAGGGCAAGCTCGTCCCGGGCGACGAGACGGAATTGGCGAAGCAGTTGAAGTAACAAGGCCATTGGGCGACCGAGGCCTTTGGGCGACCGAGGCCTTTCGCCAGAAATGTGCGGCGAGAGCAATTTGCCTCGCCGAATGCCAGAAAGCTTCCAAACCCGCGTCTCACAGAGTTACGATACGGAAGTCTCAGGTTCTGCGGCTGGCGCCGGGGCGGCGTTTCAAGTCGGTCTTGAAGCGAAACTGGCAACGATCGGCGCAGGGGAGGTTGGCAATGGCTGGGCTGTTCATTTGTCCGTACTGCGGCGCCGCGACGCAGGTCTCCGAAGAGTTCGCCGGGATGAGCGGCCCTTGCGCGAGCTGCTCGCGGATCATCACCGTGCCGGCCCACGGCGCCTCGACAGGGCGTCGGCGATTTCGCTCGTCCGGCGATCGATCGACCTGGGTTCTGGCCACGGTCGCCGTGCTGCTGTTTGTCGGCCTGGGCTATGGCGGCAAGATTGTGGTAGACATGCTCAAGGCCCGGGCGCAGCAGGAAGAATGCGCCGGGCAACTGCACAAGATCTGGGTCGGCATGGACAATTATTTCAACGAATACAGCGAGTACCCGCCGGCCGTGGTTCGCGACAAGAACGGCAAGCCGATGCACAGTTGGCGAGTGTTGCTGCTGCCTTATTTGGGCCAACGGGAAGAAGAGCTTTACAAGGAATATGATTTCAACGAGCCGTGGAACGGGCCTAACAATCGCGAGCTGGCCGAGGCCATGCCGCTGGTCTACGGCTGCCCTTGCGATCCAGAGGCCTTCATCTCGTCGCACACCAGCTACCTGGCGGTGCTCGACGGCGCCACGGGCGACTTCGCGACCGAGCCGGAGAACCCCGACGTCAATCGTCCGCCTCCCAAGCCCGGCGCCTCGACGAAGCCGATCACGCCCTATCTGGTCGTGGAAGTCGCCGAGTCGGGAATCTCGTGGCTGGAACCTCGCGACCTGACGCTCCGCTCGCCGGGCGTTAAGAGCAAGCCCGGTCAGAAAAAGGCGAAAGCGTCGGAATCCGGCGCCAAGCCAGCCTCGGCGCCCTATCCACGCAGCTTCCATCTGGACGCCGTGAACGTGCTCCAGAGCGACGGCCAAGACCAGGCATTGACCGAGGCCGAAGTGCAGGCCGCTTTCGGATCGCCCGAATGACACGTTTCGTTGACAGCCCGCATCTCGCGTGGCACGCTATTCGGAGGGCGAATGAACGCTGCGCCGCCGGATGCGGGGCCCCGAGCACCTGAAGGTCTTAGGGAGGTGGTCATGCCAAGCGGCGAATTTATTCCGCGGCGGAGCCGCAACCAAAGTAGTAGGCACACTCCGTGTGCCGTAACCGGCGCCGTGGTTAAGCGCAATCACTCTGCAAACCAACGCGGCCCATGGCAACGCCGCGCCATTCACGTCGCGTTGTGTCTCTGGGCCAGTCTGGCGGCGGCCAGCGTCGGCCTCGGCCAGGTCGAGCGCGAGCGAGCCGGCGCCAAAGACGACAAACGCATCGTGCGCATCAGCGGCGAGGTTCGCGATGCGGCGAATCGTCCGGTCGCCGATGCGACCGTTTGGCTGGTCGGCTCCGACGGCCGAGGGAACGGTTCCCCCGAGCCATTGTCGGAAGGGCATAGCGGCGCGGAGGGGGAATTTTCCTTTTTCGAGGCCGTGGAAAAGTACACCATACTGAGCCTGATTGCTCGCGACTCGCGGGGACGGCTAGGCTGGAACTTTAACTCGGTCCACCCCGGCGTCAACCAAGTTCGGCTTCGCGACGTTCGCGACGCTCGCGGGCGAGTGGTTGACGGCGACGGGCAACCAATTGCCGGCGCGCGGGTTACGCCGCGCTCCTTCTTGGGCCTCGCCTCCGATCAGCCGGCAAGCGCCGGCAGCGTGGAGTTGTTTGCCGAGTTAGGCGGCTCGTTCGAAGGCCGCACGGACAAAGATGGAGTTTTTGTCTTGCATCGCATCCCCGAGCAAGTGCGAGTCCGCGGAGAAATCTCGGCGCCAGGCTTCGGCCAGGGAGAAGCCTATCTCGATTTCAAGGCGCCGGTCGTGGTCAAGCTGGAGCGGCCGGGAACGATCGCGGGCGCCCTGGCGCCTCTCGAAGGGGTCGAAGCGGCCAAGGGGGGCTACAAGCTGCGGCTCTCGCGGCAAGGCAAGGAAGTCGAGCCGGGAAACGTGCAGCCGCTCGTCGTGAGTCATTCGGAGGAGGTGACGACCAACGACGACGGCGCCTTTCGCAGCGGCGAACTACCGCCGGGCCGATACGCGATTGTCGCAGTTGAAGGACAGGGACGCCCGTTTTTCGCACACCCGAGGACGTACGTCGAAGTGAAGCCGGGCCAAAAGATGGAAGGCGTCTCTGTGCCGCTTGCGCCGACCGTCCGCTTGACCGGCCGAGTCGTGGACCGCGAAACAGGCAAGGGAATTGAAGGTGTCGAAGTGCTTGGTTCCCAGTCGCCGCGCGGCCCTGATCGCGACCGTTCGGACGTTCGCCAAACGGCGACCACCGATGCCGAAGGCCGGTTCGAGTTGCGGCTGCCGCCGGGCAGCACTCACGTGTTCGTCTACGATGCGCCGCGAACGTTCCTTGTCCCGCCGTCCGACATCCCGAACTCAAACGCGCGCACGATCGCCGATGGTGAAGAATGGCCCACGTTCGAGCTGGCGCACGCCGCGCAGGTCGAAGGCATCGTCGTCGATGCTACGCGCCAACCGGCGCCGCACGCCGAACTCCACATTGATCTCTATCGTCGGTCGTCGCGTCCCTACGACTGGCTGCCGAGCGTTAGCGACGGCGACGGCAAATTTGCCATTTCCCAGGTTGACCCGGAGATGCGGTTCTCTTTGCGTGCGCGAACTCCCGAGGCCGTAACCGATGGGGTCGTCCTGGTCACAGCGTCGGAATTGAAGGGACCCGCGAAACTGGCGGTTTCCAAGAAGCATGTCTTCCGTTTGCGCGGCAAGGTGGTTGACGAGACAGGACTCACCGTGCCGCAGGCGACGGTATCGATCGAGTGGGAGCGGCCGGTCTACGGCATCGTCCGCAATCGCCTGCGGCCATTGCCAAATGGCTTCGCGCCGCAATTTCGCGGCTATACGCGGAGGCGAACGGAGTTCGAACAACTCGCCACGGATGCCGACGGCAAGTTCGAATCGAGCGTGCTCTGGCCGGGCGACAATTATCAGGCGATTGTCGCCGCCCCAGGATACGCGAATTTGGAAACGTCGATCATTCAAGGCGTCGCCGGAAGCGTCCACGATTTCGGCGAGCTGGTGCTGAAGCGAAACGACCTCGTCGTATCGGGCATCGTCGTCGATGAGGAAGGCCGAGCCGTGGCCGACGCTGAAGTTCAAGTCGTCACGCCGGGCCGTCCTTTCCGGGCGCCGCAGCACAGCGACGCCCAAGGGCGGTTTGCGATCGCCGACATCGACGCCTCGGTCCCGTTGGCTTTGCGGGCGCGAACGGCCGCCGCGGCGACCGGCGGCGCCACGGTCGTTTTGCCGGCCGATTTCGACAAGCCCGTCAAGCTCGTCGTTTCGGCCAAGTACGCTTTCCGGTTTCGAGGCGCGGTGGTTGACCGCCAGGGCAAGCCTGCGCCGAGCGCCAGCGTTTCCATCGTCTGGGACCGCCGCGGGCCCGACCGACAGGAGCGGCAGAGGCTTGTCGCTGGAAGGCCGTCGATCCCAAGCAACGGCCCCGTCACGTTCGGCCAGGTCGCCGCAAGGGCCGACGGCGTGTTTGAAACCCCCGCACTGTGGCCCGATGAGAATTACCATCTGGTCGCCTCGGCCCCAGGCTATGCTCCGGTCGAATCGGCGGCCGTGTACGGGCCGGCCGGCGAGACGACAACCCTGGCGCCGCTCGTCCTCACGCGCAACGATCTGACGATCGCAGGGCGGGTGGTCGATTCCGAAGGTCGGCCCTTGGAGGGCGCCAAGGTGTTCAACTCGGGCGACGCCGACAAGCCCCTCGTCTCGACGACCGGCGCCGACGGACGCTTCGCGCTCGAAGGACTTTACGAGGGGCCGCTGTATCTTTTGGCTCGACGGTCCGGTTGCCGCGCCGCTGGCTGGCGCGGGGCGGCGGGCGGCGAACCGGTTGAAATCGCCTTGTCGCCTAGCGACCAGCCGATTCCGCGGGCGCCGATCGCCAAAAGCGACGAGCGGGCGCGATTCGCCGCGGAACAAGAACTCGCTCGTCGATTGGTCGTCGATTTGTGGGCTTTACGCGAGCGATTCGACGACAACCCGCGCGCCGCATCGACATCCCGCTTCCGGCAACGGCGCAGCTCTTCGCAAGCCGAGACAGCCGTCCGGTTGTCGAAGGTCATGGCGCGTCTCGACCTGAATCAAGCTCTGGCCTGGTCGGTGGCGGAAGGCGGGCGGCTCGACGAAGCCGTACGCGTCGAGGCAGTCATGGGCGATTTCAAGAACGACGTCGATCGGGCCTTGGCTCTGCTGCGCGGCATGAAGACGTATGCCGCGCGTTCCGCGCTGTTGGCCATGGCCCGCCGTGAAATCGCCGCCGGCAAACAAGAGCAGGCGATTCGGCTGCTTGAAGCCGCACTGGCCGCTGCGCCGAGCGAGTCCGCATTTGTCGGCCCCGACGCCCGATGGCAGGATTCCGACCTCGCGTCCGCCCGAGCCCAAGTCGGGGCGCTGGCGATTCGCGCCGGCCGCGTCGAGTGGGGAGCCAAGCTGCTCGGGCAAGCCGCCGACTCGGCGGAGAAGGCGGCGCCCGAAGACGCGATGACTCGCGGCCGCGTGGCCGCGGCCCTCGCAGTGCTCGACCCTGAGCGAGCCTTGCGGCTGCTGCGCACCATCCAAAACGCTCCTGGCTTTGCCAGTTACTACAGCTATGCGGGGCATGCGGCCGCGATGGCGGGGGCCAACGACTGGAAGCGAGCGCGCGAGTTTTTGAATCTCTTGCAGCCTGGCCCGGTCGCCGATCGCGCGCGGACGCAGGTCGCCTGCCTCTCGGCGGACCGCGATTGGAAAGCAGCGCTCGAATTGGTCGACGAAATGAGTCAGCTCGACTTGTGGACCAAGGCGGACGCCCTTTGCTGGGTCGCCAAGGCTTTGGCTCAGCGCGATCCGGACCAGGCGTATGCGCTCATCGATCGCGCATTAGACCTGTACTTTGACGCTCCACCGACGGCAGGCTCCGTCTCCGGCGGGCGGCCGGTGGAAGCGGCGCGGGTCGCAATGGCTGCCTGCGACGTGGGTTACCCCGACGTGCCTGGCGTCATCGACCGCGTCCTGGCGTTGCGGGTGACGTATTCTGGAACCGCGTCGACTTCGCGGGAGATTGCAGCGACGATCAATACCGCGCGCGTGCTGGCGCTCGTCGATCCGGCCATTGCGCGCGAGCTGTTGAAATCCCTCGAGCCAAAGGCCCCACTCATCGGCGCCGATGGCGACTCCGTTCGCGGCGCCGTCGGGCGCGGCGAATGGCTGCAGGCCTGGGCCTTGGCCGATCTGGAGGAGGCAAGGCGACGCTGCGACGAGGAGTTGGCCGAACTTAAAAAGCAGTCGAAGATCGAGACAGCGAGCATCGCCCTGTTGCCGCTGGTGGAATTGCTCGTCGTGCCGCCAAGCGAGCGCGAACGATTCATGCTGCGCTCGATCGACCCAAGGTATTGGTTCCCGGGCGACGAAGAACCCTAGTTTTCGACGTAGCCTTTGCCCGTCTTTTCGTCGATCAGCTTCTGGACGTGTCGCGCGGCGGCTTCGGCGTCGGCGAAGGTTTTGGTTTGCGTCTGGCCCTGGGCGCCGATGCGGCCGAAGCGGACCGTGACCTGGTTTCCCGCGGCAGAGATCTCCCAGAATTTTGCCGACTTGCCCTCGATCAGTTCGAAATGACGCGTCGCTGGTTTTGTTACTCCCGAAGTCACCGACTTGCCCCGCTTGGCGGCCTTCGACGGCGCCACCGAATCAGCCGCGGCAGCCGCCTCTTGCCGCACGCGGACGAACGACGGAAACCGCGGCACGCCGCGATCGGAAAGTTCCTGGTAGCGGAACGTAATCACGCTGCCGATGCCCGGAGGGTTCTCGCGCTGGGCGTCGGAAAAACCCGTGCCTACGGAAAACGTCGTGCCGTCGGGCAGCTCCACCGCCAGCGCGCCCAGCCGGCCCTTGTGCCGGCCGGCGCCGGACAGGTGCTCGACGACGCGGGCCTCGGCGTCGTGGAACGTTTTGACCTTGAGCAACGTCGCCGAGCGGCCGGCTTCGTAATGCGAACCGGGCTGGCGCAGCATCAAGCCTTCGCCCCCCTGCGCCTCGACCTTGGCCAGCTCTTCGCGGAGATGGTCCAGGCCGCGGCAGCGATAGTGCTGGTGCACGTCGGCGAACTGCGGCCCGCTGGCGGCCAACAAGTCGCGCAGTTGTTCCAGCCGCTCTTCGAACGGGCCGCCCGCCGCCGGCAGATCGAACGCCAGAAAGCGGATCGACCGCCAATGCTCGCTCTTGTCCTGGCGGCGCACGACGCTCACGCACTGCTGGAACGCCTTTCGCCCCAACCACAATTCGCCGTCGAGCGGCGTCGAAGGCAAGCCCGCGGTGAAAAAGTCCGGGGCGTGATAGACGTTGCCCTGCCGCGAGATGAATTGCCGGCCGTCCCAGTAAGCGCGCACTCCGTCGAGCTTTTCGCTGATCCACCAGTCGGTCAGGTCGACGTCGTTCTCCCAGGTATGGGCCAGCAGCAAGCCGGGGGCGGCCGAACCGGATTCGCCGGCCGCTTTGGCGGGCTTGGCCGGCAGGGGGCCGCCGATGCGGTCTTGCTCCGCCTGTTCGCCTCGAAAGGCTCGCAAGTGTTTACAGGTCCGCCGTTCGATTGGAACCGATTGATTCCGCCAGGCCGGGCAAGTGCAGCTATAGACGCCGCCCGTGTTCTTCAGGATGTAGGGCGATTTGCCCGAGCCTTTGATCTCCGTCGTTTCACCGTCGTTCAGGTCAGGCATGTCGTTGTTCCCCTGGATGAAGTGTCGAGACGGCTGAATCACCCGCCCTGCCAGCGGCGGCGAAGGTCTTCCATCCGCCGGCGATTCGCCCCCAGGTCAGAATAACCGACGCGCGAGGCGGAACGAAAATGGATCAGTTTCGCGGCGGGATCGATCAGGAATTCGACGTCGTCGACGAAGTGCATCAGCGCGCTGGCGAACTCGGCGTGCAGGTAAGATTCGGATGCCGCGACGATTCTCGCCCGCGGCATGGCGCTGACGATCTGCTTCAGACGCTCCATCGCCGCTTGCGGCGAGCCCTCGAAGGGCCAGGGCGACATCCGCTGGCTTGGTCTGCCGCTTTGCGTCGCCACGCAATTCGGCGAGGCCGGGCAATCGGCCAGCCGGCCGTCGACCGCCCCCAGACTCTCGGGCCGGCGCGAGAAGGCGCTCAACAAGCCGAGCACGACCGCCGGCGCCGCGGCCAGCAGCGGCAAGCCGAAGAAGAGCCATTTCTTTCGCATCAGGCGGGTGCTGCCAGTGGTTGGAGTTCTTTAGTTCGCGCCGCCCGCGAGATCTCGCCGACCGGCGTCTCTCGCAGTGGTATCGCTAAGGGCTGTCTATTGTCAACTATCTCGATGATTTTCCGGCGCCCTCATATCCCTCTCCCTCTGGGAGAGGTTAGGTGAGGGCAATCGAACTGCGGAAGCTGTATTTGCCGCGTCCCTGAACTTATTACTGGGTCGCCCTCACCCCGGCCCTCTCCCAAAGGGAGAGGGAGTATCTTTTCCTGCCGCCTGTCGCCTCTCCTCCTACAGTCCCCTCATCAAAGCCGCGACGGCCCGCGAGTTCTCGTCGTTGCGGCGATCGAGCGCGGCAACGACCTTTTGCCGCCGTTCGGCGGGCTGATTCTGGCTCAGCTTCCATTTGCCCTCGATGCGGTCGATCGGAATGCGGAAGCCGACGATCGATTGCGTCAGCCGTTCGATGAAATCGTCCTCGGGCAACTGCCACGGCTCGGGCGTCGCGCTTTCGTAAAATTCGACGAAGTCTCGGACGATGCCGAGCAAGGCGGGCGTATCGTGAATCGCCTGAAAGCAGCCGTAGACGTGGACCGCCGCGTAGTTCCAAGTCGGCACGACTGCTGCGGCTTCGTACCAACTGGGCGAGATATAGGCGTGCGGGCCGGAGAACGCCGCCAGCACCGTTTGCCCGTCGGCCTGCCGCCACTGCGGATTGGCCCGGGCCATGTGGCCGAGCAGGCTGCGCCGTCCGCCGGCGTCTTGCTGCAAGAGTAGCGGCAAATGGCTGGCCAACGGTTCGCCGTCGTGCTGGGAAACGAGCATCGCGAAGCTATGCCGTTCGACGAAGGCGTGCAACTCGGCCGGGTCGGATTGCTCGAACGAAGCGGGGACGTACATCGCAGAAACGAGCCTTTCCTAAAGGGCAAGGGGGGGTCTGGCGCCCTCGCATGTTCATCGTGGAAGCCCGGGCGCCCTCGCCCGTTCTTCATAGAGGCCCGGGCGCCCTCGCCCGTTCTTCATGGAGGCCCGGGCGCCCTCGCCCGCTCTTCATGGAGGCCCGGGCGCCCTCGCCCGTAGGCGAAGAGGCGGACGGGCGAGGGCGCCCGGCCCTCCCTAACAATCGTTCCGCCGCATTTTTGGTTCACGGCATTTTACGCTTGGCGATGCAGTATGAAAGGCTGACGAGGCAGGCAAGAATGCCTGCCCTACTCGGGCAGCCGCTCCCAGCGCAAGTCGACGCCGGGAATCGAGAGGATCAGCTCTTTGCCGAAAGCTCGCGAGGGGGTGGAAAAGCCGTTCGGCGCCGCGCCGTCGAGCACGCGCCGCAGGCAGGCTACGGCCGTCAGCGAAGTCAAGGCGTAGCCTTCCGGCGTTTCGAGCGTGGCTTCGGCGATGCGCCCGCGGGCGTCGGAAACCTGGCCCCAAAACTCGGTTCGGCCTTGGGCGCGCTGGCCGGCCGAAGGGCCTCGGATCGTGCGCTCGATGTACCACGCGGCCAACCGCCTGAACAAACTGAAGCGCAACAGCGGGGCGATGCGGAGCAAGCGCCGCTGCTGCCGGACCAGCGCGGGGCTGGCGGCCGCGTAGACTTCGATGTTCGCAATGCCCGTCGAATGCCAAGCGCTAGCGACGTCACCCCAGGGAATCGTCTCGGCTAACTGCGGCCCGCCGCGAAAGGGGATTTCGCGCGTCTTCCAAGCGGGCGGAACGCGGCGGATTTCGCCGTCGATCCGCACTCGCCCGCCGCCGGGCATCGATTCCAGAGCCGTCTTCGCCGTGCCGGGGCTGATGCTCGCGCCGCCGCCGAACGCCAACAGCAGCGTCGTGGCGCCGGGCAGCTTTTCGGCCAGCATCGCCGCCAGGCAATCGCTGGGCACGACGTCGAAGCCGACGGCCGGCACGATCGCAATTCCCTCCTGCTTCGCCCGCTCGTCGAGCGTCGCGGCCGCTTCAATGACGTCGATCTCGCCCGTGATGTCGAGGTAGTGAACTTTGGCCCGCAGGCAGGCTTCCATCATCGTGGCCGCGGTCTTCGAAAAAGGGCCGGCACAGTTCAACACGGCTTTGGCACCTTCGAGCTGCCGCGCGACGGCGCCGACGTCGTCGAGCGCGAAGACGCGGCTCGGGCATTGCAACTCGCCGGCGAGCTGCTCGATTTCCCGGCGGTTGCGGCCCGCCATGGTCGGCTTGAGACCCTGCCGCACGCACTCCGTAGCGATCAAGCGGCCCGTATAGCCGTTGGCTCCATAGATCATTGTGTATCGTGCGTCGGACATCATTCAGTAGGGCAGGCATTCTTGCCTGCCTCGATATTCTTTTGGCAGACAAGAATGTCCGGGCTATCGAACAGATACAAGTCTTCGATCGCCAGCGGCCGTTTGGCCGCCGCGGCGGCCGAGGACGGTTGACTTGTCGCCTGCTGCGCGCGGATCGCCGGCGAAACGCCCCCCAATGCGAGCAACAGTACCAGCGGCGAAGCAATCCGGGCTAGCAGCATGTTCATTTCGCCCAGGGAATATGATATCCCTCGGCGTTCAGCCGAATGCGGTACAGACTGACGTCCACCGTGATGTACAGCACGTTGCTCTCGTCGCCGATGCCGAAATCGACATTGCTCGGCAGGCCGACGGGCGGCTTGCCGTCGGGCTGGGGTTTGCCGTCGGGCTGGGGTTTGCCGGCGGGCTGGGGTTTGCCGGTAGGGATGAAGGCCAATTCCTTGCCCATCGTCGGTTCGATCACCAAGATGCCCGGCCGCTTGGCGCTGCGCGAAGCGAGATAGAGATTGCCCTTCGCGTCGAGCGTCATGCCGTCGCAGCCGCTCTCGGCGCCGAAGTCGTAAATCGTCTTGCGCTGGCCCGCCACCAGGCCGTTGGCGCCCAACGGAAAGGCGTAGATCTTCATGGCGCCTTTTTCCGGCGGGGGCGCCGCCGGATCGATGCGGTCGGTGCCGTTATTGTTGTCGGCCACGTACAAGGTTTTCTGATCGGGGCTGATCGCGATGCCATTGGGCTTTTCGACGTCGTGCGTGACTTCGGTCACGCCCCCTTCGGTCTCGATGCGATAGACGGCCCGGTGCTCCAGTTCGCGCGGTTCGTCGCCCAGGTAGCGAGGGTCGGTGAAGTAGATGCGGCCCTTGAGATCGATGGCTAGATCGTTGGGGGCGTTGAAGCGTTTGCCCAGGTAGGCTTCGGCCAGAACCTCTTTCTTGCCGGTCTTGAGATCCCAGCGCGAAACGCAACGGCCGCCGTGGTCGGAGCCTTCGCAGGCCACCAGCCGGCCTTGGGCGTCGAACATCAAGCCGTTGGCCTTGCCGCTGTCGGCGCTGTACACGGCGGTCTTGCCGGTGGCAGGATCGAACCGCAGGATCTGGCCCTTGTCCTCGCCGACCGGGATATCGGAAAAATAAATGCTGCCGTCGGGCGCCACGGCCGCGCCTTCGGTCAGACCGCCGTTGATCTTCGCCGTTCGCGTGAAGAGCAGTTCCAGCTTGGCGTCGGCGGGCACGATGCCGGCGCCGCCGGCCTTGGCCGCCGGGGCGTCGCCGTCGGCGGCCTGGGCCGCAATTGCAGACAAGAATGAAGCCAGAGCGAGGGCGCTGACGGCGGCAAGACCAAGACGCATGATATCGGCTCCGGGCAAAATCGAACGGCAGACGAACGCACCAGCGGCGCACGAGACGCCCCTGGCTGGCTGTCGCTGGGCGCCTTTGTCCGCGACCTGGGCGGCAGGCCCTTGGAGTCTAATTCCTGGAAAAGTACAACTCAACCGGCTTCTTCATTTATCCTGACCCCTCGGCTGTGGGAAACGAGCATGCGGATCGTCGATTTGAGCGTACAGTTGGACAACGACTCGACCAGTTGCCGCCGACGGGCTTTACCGTTTGCGCGTTCCCCTTGAAGGTCAAAGGGGGCTCGGCTGGCCCGGCGCGAGTCGTGGCACTTGTGCCCGAGTGAGACAGGTAGGGTGGGGCGCCAGCCCCACGCGTCTGGTTCCCGGGAACGATTCGTACTACAAATGTTCTATTTCTCCGCGTCTCGCGAAGATTCATGCGGCGCTTTTGGCGGAGGCGAGCCACGGATGAAACACGGATCGGACATGGTGTTTTCCAATTCGGCTCCTCAGCGGCGTCTCACTTACCGACGTCACGTTTATTTGCCCGGCGATGCCTTGGAAAACGCAACCCCAACCCTGCTCAGGGGCGATAAAACCACCCATGGATTCTGCGGAAGAGCCTCGTTCTGCATTTCATCCGTGTTTGATCCGTGTTCCATCCGTGGCTCAATGGGTTGCGGCCGAAGGCCGCGCTGGTATTCCGCTTGCACTTCGGCGGCCGGCGAGTCGCTCAATGCGCCCGTTTGAAATATTGCACCTCGCGCTCGTGCTGCTCGGCTTTGGCCCGGCTGTCGAACGTGCCGAGATTGCGGAGCTTGCCAGTCCGCGGATCGACTTTGCGCGAATAGAGCCGATATTCGCCCGATTTTAGCTTGCGGATCATCGCGCCTTCCCTTTCGTCGCCTGAGACTTCTTTGCCCGGCCGCGGTCGGCTTCGCGCTGGCGGCGCGCTTGCAGAATGTGCTTGGCCTGCTCCAACTCGGCCTTTCGCTCGTCGGGTAAGTTTTTGCCGGCGCGATTGATGAAGAACTGAATCATGCGGATGCCCGAGCCGATGCCCTTGGGACTGACCTTCTTGCTGCCCAACGAATTGGCGATGGTTTGGGCGTCCTTGGTGAACACGTCCTCGGGCGGAAACGTCGAGACCGTCTTGACCTCTTGGCTCCACTTACGGCCCGATTTCGAATGGTCCGACTTCTTGCGCGCCCTTTTTTTCGTCGCCATGGCCGTCAACCTTCCTTTCCGCGAAGACTGCGGATACGCCCGAGCGCGTCGGCTCACGCCGTTTCACAATGCTGCAAAACGCATGCCTTTTAGCTTGGAAGGCAAGTCGCCGCCATTCGAGGCCGTTTGACGCCCCGGCGGCCGTTTGTCGTCGGCTTCGATCAGTCGGCGGTTTGAACCAACAGCGGCAGTTCTTCCGGCGAGACGATCCAGCCTCGACAGCCCGTAGCGCCGCAGGCGCAAGGGATGGCCGCGTCCGCCGGCCAAGCGTAATCGATCGTCAACTCTTCGCCGGGCTCGATCGCCGTCAACGCCTGCAGCCACAGACGGTCGTGCGGCGCGGGTTCATCAGTCTCCCAGGAAAACAACTCGCAGTTTGGCTGGCAACTGTGATTCAGGTACCGAAAGGGGGCGGCCGGCTCGAGACTCCGGCCGTCATCCAGTTCCATGCAATAGTCGGACGAATAGTCAGGATCGTCGATCACCTGGCCGCGAATGACGCCGACGATCTGTTGCGCTCGAAACCGCCGGCGAGCGAAAACGCCCCGGCCGATCGGCGTGCGGCCGACGCGCACCGCGGGGGCCCGCTTCCGTGTTGGCTGTCGCATGACTTCCGTGTTCGCCCCTCGCTCTGCTCGTGATGGACTTGTTCCGAAGCGAGGATCATAGCCCAGCCATGCACGGCGTCAAGCAGCGAGGCGCCCATTGGCGCTCTGTGCGACGTTCGAATCGCGAACTTCTTTCGCAGCCAGCGCCCATTCAGACGTAATAGTTCAGATGTGATATTCGAGTTCATCCGACGGCTTGGCGAGCGCCGCGCGAGACCGGTCGCGCTTCCTTCGCACGAACCGCGCCACCATCGCCGCGCCCAGCGCGGCGGCGCCCGCGGGCAAGGCGCTCGCCCGACGCAGGCCCAAGGGCGTCATCGCGAACTCGAAGCCGACGTATAATAGCACCAGCCCGAAGGCGACTTGCAGCGCCGCGGCCGGTATGTGGACGACCAGTTTTGCCCCCAGGAACGCCCCGATCGCGAATCCCAGGGCGATCCAGCCGACCACGGGCAACTTGACGAAGCCGTTTTGATAGTAGACGAGCGCCGCGAAGATGCCGATCGGCGGAATCAACACGGCCAGGCTCGTGCCCTGGGCCTGCTGCTGGGTGAAGTGAAACAGCATCATCAGCCCCGGCACCAACGCGATGCCGCCGCCAATGCCCATCAGCCCGCTCATCACGCCGATCGCGCAGCCGAACAAAAACAACTGAAAAAAATACATCGATTCGATCTTACCGCTTGTCGAATTGCTTGTCGGCGAAGTCCCAGAAGGCTTGCCAGTCGATTCTCGTCATGGAGTGTTTGCCCGGACGAATGAAATAGCCGAGCGTGCTGTCGACCAGTTTGCCGGGCTCGGGCATTTGCCGTGCGTCCAGCCCGCCGGCGCCAAGAAAGCGATAGACCGGATCGGCCGCCTTGATCACGTCGAACTGCCCGGCCGGATTAGCCCACTGGTCTTCGACCGCGTTGGCGAACAGCACCGGCCGCGGCGCGACGAGAGCGACCAGGCAATGCTGATCGAAGGGCAGCTTTTCGACCTGCTCGTTGAACGAGGGGAATTCGTCGTTGAACCAGTGCGGAAAAGCTTCGTTGATTCGCTTGACCGGCTCGCCGATCTTGCCGCGGCTGGGGGCCGTGCCGCCGCAGCCGGCTTGCAGCGGAATGGCCATCGCAATCCGCTCGTCCATCGCCGCGGCCAGCAAGGCCGTCTTGCCCAACCGCGAATGCCCGACAACGGCGATCTTCTGCGCGTCGATGTCTTTGTCGGTAACGAGATAATCGACCGCTCGGCTGATGCCCCAGGCCCAGGCGGCGATCGTGCCCCAATCGTGTTTCTCGGGCTTGGTCTGGCCGGGCTTGAAGTAGTGCGGGTGGACGCCGTCGGTGAAGTCGGGCTTGTCGGGATCGACGTCGCCCGAATAGAACGTGGCCACGGCATAGCCGCGGTCGATCGAACCTTCCAGGTTCCAGACGTCGATCTGCTTGCCGCGGCCCGCGTCGGTTGCGCGGTTGTCGACGCAGCCCGGGCAGTGCGGCGGCATCCAAGCGTCGGGCAGCGCCACGCTCTTGTCGGCCGTGAGCGCATGGTTGCCGCAAAAGTTGATGCCCACGAACGCCGGCGCCGGCCGCTGGCGATGGTTGGGCGTGACCAAGAGCAGATGAATCGGCGGCGTGCCCGGCGGACCGTAGGAAATGGCGACTTCCTTCTTGGTCGCCTTGCCGCCGAAAAACTTCGGGTTGACTCGCTCGACCTTGACTTCGATCTTCTCCGGCGCCGGGGGGGCAGAGCCGTACATGTAATACTGAAACAGCTCCTTTAACTCGGGGCGCCGTTTGGCAAACCACTCCGCTTTCGACTTTACTCGCTGGCCGTCGAGCATCACCAGCGGATCGGGCAGGTTGGGGTTCGCCGGCAACTCGGAGACGGGGGGAAACTTGTCCGCGGCTTGAATCAGCACGCCGTTGGTAATGATGATGCTTCCCAGCACCAATGCTCGTCGAGCTTGTGCGGCGAAATGGATGGAGCGCTTCATGGCAGTGCAAATCCGGAAAGAAAAGAAAGTCGCGGCTTTCAGCAAGAAGCCCATATCGTAGCACACGCGGCTCGACGAAAAGAGGGGCAGCATGCTTCCACAATTGCAGAGCAAGCGTGTGAGCACGTGGAATTGCTCTCGCGCGCAATCGCTAGATCGGCGGGCGCCGTCGAAATCACGTCGCCCTGAATCGTTGCTGAGCAGTTCTACGCCGGCAGCAGCTCGCTGATCGGCGCCCCGAAGGGCAGGATCGGCATCGGCCGGCCATCGTGGTCGGGGAAGGCGGTCTCGTAGTCGATGCCGAGATGCCGATAAACGGTGGCCCAAAGATCGTTGGGCGAAAGCGGGCGGTCTTGCGGGTGTTCGCCCTTGGGATTGGTCGAACCGATCGCCTGCCCGGTCCGCATGCCGCCGCCGCAGACGAACATCGACATGGCGTTCGGCCAGTGGTCGCGGCCCGGCCGGCCGTTGACCGTGCTGATCCGCGGCGTGCGGCCGAATTCGCCCGTCACCACCAGCAGCACTTTCTTGTCCAGCCCGCGGGCGTACAGGTCTTCGACCAGCGCGGTGACGGCCTGATCGTAAAGCGGGAAGCGGACGCGGGCGTCGTCGAAGATGTGGCCGTTGACGGCGTGCGAGTCCCAGTTGTAGATCACGCCTTCAGGCAACGGCTTGCTAGGCAGCGGATTCTCCATGACCATCGTCACGAAGCTGCAGCCGGCTTCGACCAGCCGGCGGGCCATCAAAGCTCGCTGGCCGTAAGCGTGCATGCCGTACCGCTCGCGCACGCGGGCGTCTTCCTGCGAGAGGTCGAAGGCGTTGCGGGCCTTGTCGCTCATCAGCAACTCGATCGCCCGGCGATTGAAACTGTCCATGGCGTCCATTGCGCCGCTCTTGTCGACTTCGCGCCGCAAGCGATCGAAGCCGCCGAGCAACTGCACGCGATGGTCGAGCCGGGTTTCCATCTCGGGCGCCAGCGAAAGATTTTGCACCTTGAACTCGGGCGAACTCGGATCGCCGCCAACGATGAACGGCGCGTAAGCCGATCCGAGATATGCGGCGCCGAAGCTGAACACGTCGACTCCGGTGCGGCCGTTGTCGGCGCCGGCCACGTAATTCGGCACGCCGACGCTCCGCCGTTCGCGCAGCTTGGCCACGATCGAACCGACGCACGGCGCGTCGTTGACGAAGCCGACCGGCTCGGCGGGCAACCGACCGGTGAGAAACCGCTTGTGACCGCCGCCGTGATCGGCGAATTCGTGGGCCACCGAACGCACCAGGTTGTACTTATCCGCACAGCGGCAGCAGTTCGCAAACGTCCATGCCCGTCACGTTCGTCGAGATCGGCCGGAACACGCCGCGGTATTCGGCCGGGGCGTCGGGCTTCAGGTCGTAGGTATCCATGTGCGGCGGCCCGCCAGGCAGCCACACGAAAATCAGCGACGTGTCGGGCCCCGCTTTGCCGGCGGAATTCGCCTCGGCCCGCAGGCGAAGCAAATCGGCCAGGCCCAGGCCGCCTACGCCCAACGCGCCAACCTGTAAAAAACTGCGCCTTGAGAGCGGACCGGGACAGCGTTTTGCAGGGCGATTCATGCTGGCGATCCTCTTCGGCGGCCTGTCTGGCGGGCAAATTTTGGGATCGGCTCGCGCTTGCGGGCAAATTCTCTTCCGCGAGCCTGGCGGGCATTTCAGTGTTCCTATTTTGGCGACGGCGCCAGGCGGAAGTCAATCGAACCACTTCTTGATCGCATGCACCGTCGCGGCCCGGCCGGCGCGAGCGATGGAAGTGGTCAGCGGGATTTCCTTGGGGCAGACGGCGACGCAGTTCTGAGCGTTGCCGCAGACTTGCAGGCCGCCTTCGGAGGTCAGGGCCTCCAGACGCTCGCCGGCCTGCATGCGGCCGGTCGGGTGCGTATTGAAGAGCATCACCTGGCTGATGGCGTGGGCGCCGACGAAGCCGCGGTCGAACGCCTCGCGCTCACCAGCGGCGAATTCGGCGTCGGTCTGGCCTTCGCGGCGATCCAGTTCGGTCTTCAGATACTGCGGGCAGGCATCGAGGCAGCAGCCACAGCTCATGCACTGGCTGAGCGGATAGGCGTGTTGCTGCTCTTCGGGCGATTGCCGCGGCCCCGGGCCCATGTCGTGATAGCCATCGACCGGAATCCAGGCTTTCACCTTCTGCAATGCCCGGAACAAGCGAGAGCGGTTCACGACCAAGTCGCGAATCACCGGGAACTTGTTCATCGGCTGCAATTCGATTTCGCCCGGATTGTCTTCCATCAGCCGGTCGACCAACGCCGTGCAAGCCTGTCGCACGCGGCCGTTGATGAGCATCGTGCAGGCGCCGCAAACCTCTTCCAGGCAGTTGCAATCCCAGGCCACCGGCGAAACCGGCTTGCCGTCGCTCGTCTTCGCCTGGGCCGCGATGCGCTGCAACACGCTGATCACATTCATGTCGTTATCGCGCGAGACGATATGCCGCTCCCAATAGCTCGGCTCGCCCGGGCCGTCTTGACGCAGAATCCGCACGCTGAAGGTCGCCGGCTGGCCGTGGCCGCCGTGCCCGTTGGTTTCATGGCCGGCGTGCGTCTCATCGTGGGAAGCGTCTGCGTGCGTTGCTGAATGGCTCATATTCGAAAGAGGCTTTGCTGCTCGAGGGTTTGTCGCCATTTCCGGCGCCGCCCGATTCGTCTTAAATCCCTTACCCAACCAGTCGTAGGTCAGGCTTTCCAGCCTGACGCCGTCAGGCTGGAAAGCCTGACCTACGTATTGTTCGCGCTGTTAGTGGCTGGCTGCCGCGACGGGCGTCTTCGCCTTGCTGCCGTTGCCGTCAGTCGCCGCGGCGGGCGATTTGGCCGCCTGGCGCTTGTTCCAGACTTCCTCGATCGCCTCGCCGCCGACCAGGCCGTACAACCGCGGCCGCGGCGTGATCAGCGAGGTATCGACTTCTTCGTAGACGATCTCCGGCTCGCCGTCCGACTTGAGCGTGGCGATCGTCGACTTGAGCCATTTCTTCGTGCTTTCCTCGAACTTGTCGCACCAGGCTTCCGCCTCGTGCAGGTGTTCGGCCGGCGTGGCGTCGGGCGTCAAGCCGGGCAGCGCAAAGTCGGGCTTGAAGTGCGCGCCGCGGCACTCGTCGCGCTGCAAAGCGCCTTTCAAGATCGCCTTGGCCAGCGGGAACATGTCTTTCAGCGCCTTGGTGAAGACAACGTTCTGGTTCGTCCAGTTGCCGGTGTCCGAAAGCGAGCAGCGCTCGGCCCGTTCGGCCAGTTCGCTCACTTTGCCATAGGCTTCCTTCAGCGTGGCGTTGAACCGCACGACCGCGGCCGCCTTGGTCATTACCTGGCCCAATTCTTGGTGCAACAGATATGGGTTCTCGCCGCCGCTCGCGCGCTTGAGCAAGGCGTCGTGCTCCTGTTGGCGCAGCTTTCGGGCGCCTTCGTACAGGCTCGAAGGCTGATCGGCCGCGGCGCCGCCGGGAACCGATTTTGTCCAGCTCTGCACGCTCGGCGCGATCATCAGCCCGCTGAAGATGCAGCTCAAGAGCGAATTGGCGCCCAGGCGGTTGGCGCCGTGATATTGGTAATCGCACTCGCCCAAGGCGTACAGGCCCGGAATGTTCGTCGACTGATTGCGCGGCGAACCGATCCGCAATCCGCCGGCCGCAGTGCGCTCGTAATCGCACCACAAGCCGCCCATCGAGTAGTGGATGGCCGGGAAGATCTTCATCGGCACGTCGCGCGGATCGACCCCTTGGAATTTCTCGTAAATCTCCAGAATGCCGGCCAGTTTCAGGTCGAGCGTGGCCCGCGGCAGGTGCGTCAGGTCGAGATAGACGCACATGCGGTCTTTCTCGACGCTCAGCCCTTCGTGCGTGCAGACGTTGAAGATTTCGCGCGTGGCGATATCGCGCGGCACCAGGTTGCCGTACTTGGGGTAGCGTTCTTCGAGGAAGTAATAGCGTTCGGCTTCGGGAATCTTGCGCGGATCGCGCGGGTCTTGCGGCTTGCGCGGCACCCACACGCGGCCCCCTTCGCCGCGGGCGCTTTCGCTCATCAACCGCAGTTTGTCGGCGCCCGGCACGGCCGTTGGATGGACCTGGATCATCTCGGGGTTGCCGTACTTGGCGCCCGCGCGGAAACAGCGGCTGGCGGCGCTGCCGGTGCAGACCATCGACATCGTCGAGCGGCCGTAGATCTGCCCGCAGCCGCCCGAGGCGACCAGCACGGCGTCGGCCGGAAAGCTGCGGATTTCCATCGTCACCAGGTCTTGCGCCACGGCGCCGCGGCACACGCCCGAGTCGTCGAGAATGGGGCCCAAAAAGTCCCAGAACTCGTATTTCTTGACCTTGCCTTCGACTTCCCAGCGGCGGACTTGCTCGTCGAGCGTGTAGAGCAACTGCTGGCCGGTGGTCGCGCCGGCGAAGGCGGTGCGCTTGAACAGCGTGCCGCCGAAACGGCGATGGTCGCGGAAGCCTTCGGCCGTGCGGTTGAAAGGCACGCCCATGCGGTCCATCAGGTCGATGATCCGCGGGCCCCATTCGGTCATTTCCTTCACCGGCGGTTGGTGCTGCAAGAAGTCGCCGCCGTAGACCGTGTCGTCAAGGTGCAGCCATTCGCTGTCGCCCTGTTGCCGCGTGGTGCTGTTGACGGTATTGATTCCGCCCTGAGCGCAAACGCTGTGCGAGCGTTTGACCGGCGTCAGGCTCATCAGGTCGACGCCGACGCCCAGTTCGGCCAACTTCATGGCGGCCGACAATCCGGCCAGCCCGCCGCCCACGATCAACACCCGTTCGTTTGCCATCGGGGAAATCCAATCACTGAGGAACTGCGGTTTATTCTTGGCGGACGATCGGTCAGAAGGTTCGCTATTCCACGTCCGCCGCCGGCACCATGGCAGTTTCGGCCTGCTTTTCGTGCTCTAGCTCGTGGACGCGGCGTTCGAGCGTTTCTTTTTCTTCAATGCGAGCCTGCTCGACCGCCTCCGCCTTGGCCACGTCGGCCCGGCCCACGCCGTACAAGGCGCCAAGGCCCACGATCGTGAACAGCACTCCGAACGCGGCGCAGATGTAGTCCGCTCGCTTCTGGGCCGCCGGCGTGATCCACAGACCCCAGGTAATGCCCGCCGTCCAGATGCCGTTGGCCAGGTGATAGACGCACGAGACGACGCCGATCGCATACAGAATTTTCGCCAACAGGCCGCCGAGCGCCAATGCCGCCGACGAGGTAGCGTGTTCGGGATCGAACTGCCCGCCGAACAGCGGCTGGGCTACTTTTTCCATCCAAAGCTGGTTGTGGAACCAGCCGTGCATGTGGAACACGTGCCAGAAGATGAAGAACAAGGCGATCCAGGCCGTGGCCCGCTGTAACGTGTAGCGGATGTTGCTGCCGTAACGGTACTGGCCCGAGTTCGGCTCGCACTTGACGGCGATCCAGACGCCCACTGCGGCGTGGAAGATGATCGGCAGAAAGATGAACGTCCATTCGACCAGGGGCAGGACCGGCCCGAGCCGGTGAATCGTATCGACCTGGTCCTGGAACGTGCTCGCGCCGGCCAAGACGCTGGCGTTGGTCAGCAGGTGGACGCACATGTAGGCGCCCACCGGGACGAGCCCGCTGAGCGAGTGCAAACGGCGAATCAAAAACTCATGACGCCCGAGAAAATCGCCGGGCTGGGAGGTTGACGACGAGCTGGCTTCCAACGTTAGGGCTCCCCTTCGCTCCACCCACAGGAAGGGGGCAGGGCATGAAGTGCTGCGTTAATCCGTATCCGCGGTCAGTATAAAGGGGTTAGAGCCGATGACAAGCGGCTCGCTGGAGTTTCACCGCCTCAGCCTCGTAGACTCGGTCTGCCTGCCCAAATGGCAGGAAAAATTGATTCTCTAAGCTTCCAAGCCCGCTCATCTTTGCCAACCTTTCTTCATTGACTCGAAAGTTCCTGGTAGAAAGAATTGTGGTATCAAGGATTTAGGTTCGCGTGGCTGGCTGCCGTCGTAATTAGGCAACGTTTGGTATTCGAGTTGCGTTAGGGAAGACACAACCTAAGCTAGCTGCAAATTTGCACCTTCCACCGTCATTCGCGCCTAAAAAGGCAAGAGAGACGAAGCCGTGCTGGCGCCTTCGATTCTGATCACCGACGACGACCGCGATTTCCGCGAAACGCTGCGAGGCGTGTTCGAGCCCGAGGGCTTTCATACGCTCTTGGCCTGCGCCGGCGACGAAGCGCTCGATATCGTGCGGCGGCAGGACGTGCACTTGCTGTTGCTCGACATGCACATGCCGCGGCTCACCGGGCTGGAGACCTTGCGGCTAGTCAAGCAGTTCAAGTCTCGGCTGCCCTGCATTTTGCTCTCGGCCAACGCCGACCAGACGCTGGTCGAGCAAGCGCGGCTGGCCGATGCTTTTTCGTTTCTCTCGAAGCCCGTCAGCCGGCGCGAGATCACCTCGACCGTGCGGCTGGCGCTTCACCGCACCTACAACTGGCCGCTCGACCACCTGCTGGGCGAACCGGGCGAGCCATTGCCGCCGCTGCCGCCGGGGGACGCGGAGCCGCGCAAGAATTCTTGAATTCGAGTTCTCTGGGGTTCACGCGGAGCCGCGGAGCCGCGGAGAGGATAAGAGGCAAATGCTCTCTGCGGCTCCGCGTGAGAGATTCGCTGCTCGCGAGCAGGGCATCGTTTTCTCTTTCGAGAGCGTGTGAGACGATTTGCAAGAGTGCTTCCCTGGCCGATTTCAGCTATGCTGGAATTCCTGCCAAGAACCCCTAACACAACCACTCGTACGCTCAGGCTTTCCAGCCTGACTGTCAGGCTGGAAAGCCCGAGCGTACGTATTGCTAGGCGCTTCAAGGAGCCTCGCCCGCCATGCACTGCCGCCGCTACGCCGCCGCCCCTCTGTCTCGCCGAGAAATGCTGGGCCGCTGCGCCAATGGTTTCGGAGTTGTGGCACTGGCAGCGCTGTTGCAAGAGCGGGCCTTCGGCGGCGAGATCGAAGCGGAAACGGCGAGCCGCCCGCTCGCACCGCGGCCGACGCACTTCGCGGCCAAGGCAACGAGCGTTATTTTCCTTTATATGGATGGCGGCGTGTCGCAGGTCGATTCGTTCGACCCCAAGCCGCGGCTCGGTCGCGAGCATGGCCAGCCGATCAAGATGAAAACCCCGCCGACGCAGTTCAACAACGTCGGCGCCGTGCTCAAAAGCCCCTGGGCTTTCCGTCAATATGGCGAGTGCGGCATGAGCGTCAGCGATTTGTTCCCGCACGTGGCCGGCTGCGCCGACGAGCTGTGCGTCGTCCGCTCGATGACCTCGAAGTTTTCCGAACACACGAGTGCAAACTACTTCTTGCACACCGGTTCGGGGCTGCAAGGCCGCCCGAGCATGGGCGCCTGGTTCAGCTACGGCCTGGGCAGCGAGTGCCAGGATTTGCCCGGCTTCGTGGTGCTCAACGGCGGGTTGATTCCGCCCGGCGGGCTCGATAATTTCGGCAGCGGTTTTCTGCCGGCGAGCTTTCAAGGCTCGATGTTCAAAAACGGGCCGATGCCGGTCGATAACGTGGCCCGCAGCGAACCCACCGCCGAGTTGCAACAAAGCAAGCTGGCTCTGCTCGCCAAGCTCGACCGGGCCGTGCTCGAGCGGCAGGGCCCGAACGACCAGCTCGAATCGGCCATCGCCAACTATGAACTGGCCTTCCGCATGCAATCAGCCGTGCCCGAGCTGATGGACCTTAGCCAGGAGACCGAGGCCACGAAGCGGCTCTATGGCCTCGACGCCGACTATGAACCGACGCGCGGCTACGCGGCGATTTGCTTGCTCGCGCGGCGGCTGGTCGAAAGGGGCGTGCGGTTTATCGAGCTGACCTGCCCAAGCGTCGGCGCCGACCGCTGGGATCAGCACAGCAATCTGAAAGACGGCCACGAGAAGAACGCCCGCACGGTCGATCAACCGATCGCCGGGCTGCTCAAGGATCTCCGCCAGCGCGGCCTGCTCGATACGACGCTGGTCATTTGGATGGGCGAATTCGGCCGCACGCCGATGGCCCAGGGCGCCGACGGCCGCGACCACAACCCGTTCGGCTTCTCGATCTGGTTGGCCGGCGGCGGCGTGCGCGGCGGCACGGTCTACGGCGCCACCGACGACTACGGCTACTACGCCGTCGAGAACCGCGTCGAGATCCACGATCTGCACGCCACGGTGCTGCACCTGATGGGGCTCGATCACACGCGGCTGACCTATCGCTTTGGCGGCCGCGACATGCGGCTGACCGACGTGCACGGCAAAGTGCTGCACGAGCTGCTGGCGTGATTTTATCGGAGGCGTCAGGAGGCGCCGGCGCACGAAACAAATGCGCCTGAAGCCTGTTACCTGACGCCCGACGCCTGTTTTACCTGACGCCTTTTCGTCACCTTCTCAACGGCGCCGGCAGCCCGCGGCTTTTTGAATTCGCCGAGGGCAAAAGCGGCCGCGCGGGCGGTTCTTCGGCGGCCGCGGGCGGCTTCTCGATGATCGTCTTGTAGCCCAATTTGTTTTCCGGCTTGAGGAAGAAGTTCTTCAAGCGTTCCAAGGGGCTGTTGATCGACGGCCGATTGAAAATATACATCAGCCGGCTCTCGTTGTTGGGAGCGTGGTTCGGCAAGAATTGGTTGATCGCAAAGATGGTCATGTCAGGTTCCAGGAAGATGATCTGTACCAATTGGAAATTGGCGGCGTCTTGCTGGGTCTTGGGCATGGCTTCCAGCAGGATCTGACCCGGCTGCAAATCGATTTGCGTATGATTCCTCTCGGGCGTCGAAACGCGAATCCAGAAGCGCCGCCGCATTTTGTCGGCCGTCGAGCCGAATACGAACGGCAGCGGTGCGTCGGCGATCGCCTGGCCCTGTAGGTGCTCGGGCAGCGGATGCTCGATGATCTGCTTATCCTTGTCCTTGACTTCGTAGACCGCCTTGCCGTCGCAAATCCAGTGCTGCCCGTCTTGTATTCCCTTGCTGGGGTAAACCTGATACATGCCCCGGTCAGGCGCCGCGTAGCTCAACTGTCCCTGGTGCTCGGTCGGCGCCACGGGCTGCGCGGGATTGATCCGCAATGCACCGTTGAATTCCGTTAATTTGAACTTGCAGGAAAACGTCTTGGTGTCGGCGTTTTTTTGTTCCCACTTTCGCAGCACCATTTCGACGACCGCGTCGTCCTCTTCGTTCAGTTGAAAGCCCGGCGCGAGGCGAGGCGGGGGCGGCGCCGCCGAGCCCCTCTGTACGGGCAAGCCGGGAAAGCGCGTCAGCGCGGTGCCGCCGCTGGGCGCCGCGGGGCGCTGATTCGCCGTCGGCCGCTGGTTCGCCGGCGAGCGCTCGTTGGGCGCCTGACGCTGCTCGGCTGGCTGGCGCTGTTCGATCGTCTGGCGCCGTTGGACAGGCTGGCCCGGCGCGGCGCCTCGCTCTGCATAGCCCGATGTCCGGCTCGGGGCGCGTTGAGCCAGCGCCGACGGCGCGAAAGCCGCCAGCGACCAGCCGGCGGCGAAAGCAATCCAAGTGCGAAGATGGCCACAAGGCATCGGAAATCTCCGGTGCGAGGTTGATGAAGGCGCGCAGGTGCGGCGCGAGGCGGGATCGTAGCAGAATCGCTTGCGCGAACCTAGGTCGGTTCCGCGAGCCATGCCAGCCATTCGTCGGCCGGTTCGAACGCCGACAGATAAAAATCGGCCGGCGGGTAGCCGGCGATCCGACCTGTCTCGCGCCCGCCGGCATACAGCACCGTCCAAACGCCCGCCCGAATGCCGGCTTCGATATCGAAGGCATAGTCGCCGACCATCGCCACTTCGCGGCGATCGAGCCCCCAGACCTCGCAGACCTTCGAGATTCCCGTCGGGTCGGGTTTGGGCGGGGCGTCCTCGCGCGCAATCACCACGTCAAGCTTCAAGCCGAGTCGGTCGAGGGTTGCCAAGGCCATTTGCCGCGAGTTGCGCGTGAACACAGCCGTGCGAATTTGACCCGATTTCAATTCGGCGAGCAGCGCCTCGACGCCCGGAATCACGCTCGCGCGGTCGGCGCCCGCACGTTCGTGCCGTTCCAGAATCTGCCGGCACTCACGGGCCCGCGCTTCGCTCAGCGTGGCCAGCGTTTCCAGGAGCGGTTGTCCGGGGGCAAGTCGCATTTCCTGTCGCATCAGGTCGAAATCAAGCGCGGAATCGACGAGCGTGCCGTCCAAGTCGAAGATCACGCCACGAATGGGGCGATTGCAGTGCATGCTCAGTTTTTCGCTCGCTCGAACCGTCTTGACGAAATCTTGCGGATCGCCGACCATCTCGGCCCTCGGCTTGGAGCCGTTTTCTACTTGGTCTTCTTCGTGGGGCGGCCTTCCAGGCCGTCAGCCGCTTGGCAATCGCCCTAACCCGGATTATTCATCAGCCCACACCAACCCGAAGCGCAAGCGAGGCGGAGCAAAGCACTTACCTCGCTGGCGCTTCGGGTTTGTATGGATCGCTTTGTCAAGTAATAACTGGGCTGATGAATAATCCGGGCTAAGACGGCCTCGAAGGCCGCTCCACGCGAACGAGTATAGCAGCGAGCGCCCTCACCTAACCTCTCCCGGAGGGAGAGGAATGTAAGTTTCGCAAGGATGCGATGCCTTGAAAGTGGCTTTGATTCACGACTGGTTGACTGGCATGCGGGGCGGTGAAAAGTGCCTGGACGTGCTCTGCCGCCGGTTTCCCGACGCCGAACTGTTCACGCTGCTGCACAGTCCGGGGAAAACTTCGCCGGCGATCGAGCGGATGCGGATCACGACCAGCTTTTTGCAGCATTTGCCGGGCATCTCGCGTCATTACCGCTATTGGCTGCCGCTGATGCCGCGGGCGATCGAGGCCCTGCGAATTCCGGCCGACGTCGATCTTGTCGTCAGCTTCAGTCATGCCGTGGCCAAAAGCATCCAACCGCCGCCGGGCGTGCCGCACGTGTGCTATTGCTTTACCCCGATGCGATACGCCTGGCAACTGCGGCGCGATTATTTTTCGCCTCGGCCCGCAGGGCGGCTTCGCGGCGTCAGCCTGTCGGCGGCCCGCGAAACGCTGCTCGATCGGATCAGGCGCTGGGACCGCGCCACCAGCGACCGCGTGACGCACTACATCGCGATCAGCGAGACGATCGCCGGCCGCATCGCCGAGTGCTATGGCCGACCGAGCACCGTGATTTACCCGCCGGTCGACACCGATTTCTACACGCCCGCGCCCGTGGCGCGAGACGATTTTTACCTCTGCGTTTCGGCATTGGCGCCGTACAAGAAGATCGATTTGGCGGTCGAAACCTGCCGGCGACTGGGGCGCCGCCTGGTCGTCATCGGCGCCGGACCCGAGCATCGCCGGCTGGCTCGCACTGCCGGTCCCGGCGTCGAGATGCTCGGCTGGCGGTCGGACGACGACATTCGCGATTACATGCGCCGCTGCCGAGCACTGTTGTTTCCGGGCCAGGAAGATTTCGGCATCGTTCCGGTCGAGGCCCAGGCGTGCGGGGCGCCGGTGATCGCCTACGCTGCAGGGGGCGCCACCGAAACCGTGCTCGCCGCCAGCGAGCGGAATCTTGGCACGGGCGTGTTCTTCGAGGAGCAGACGCCCGAAGCTCTGTCGGAAGCGATTCTGTGGCAGGAAAGGCACGCCCGCCAATTCTCTCCGGCCCTTGCCCGCCAGCAGGCGCTTCGCTTCAATGCGCAGCGATACGAGCGTGAACTCATCGGCTATTTGGAGCAGGTAATCGGCGACGGTCGATCGCTCCGGCGCGCGGCTTAGCACCGCCGGCTCCCAGCACAAGCCGGCTTGTGCGTAGATTCAAGCTGCATCTCGCGAGGGAAATTGCGGCTCAAGGCGTGCCTCTTGCCAAGGCGGCCAACCTCGCAGAAATTGTAGCCAACGATGCCACGGATACTTTTGACATTTTCAATCTGCGCTATCCGCGAAATTCGTGGTCTCTGAATTGCTCAATGAGTCCTCGTCCCGAGATGGCGAACTTGCGAGGCCTGGAGCCGGCTGCCTCGAACTTTCGTGGTTAGCCGCTCGGGGGGGGCTGCGGGCTGTGTGACGGCCCCGTAAAGAAGGCAAACGACATGCAACCCGCGACGCGAATTCTGATCGGACTTGGCCTGACCTTGATCGCCGCGGGCCTGATCTGGCAGTTTGCGGCTCGGATTTTGCTGCTGGGACGCTTGCCCGGAGACGTTGTCATCGAGCGAGGCCCGGTTCGGGTCTACTTTCCGATCGTGACCTGCTTAATCATCAGCGTTGTTTTATCGATTGCGTTTTGGCTGTGGCGGCTTTGGCGAAGTATAGCGTTTCGGGCGAGGGGCGTTAAGCTCTGCCACAGGGAGCAATTAGGACTTGCTAGAAGCCCGCATTCGGCTTAGCTTGAGCGGCTATGTTACAGCGTGGCGTCACACTAGGACGGCGGTTGCAAAGCGCGAGTTTGCCCCAGCGGCACGCCTTGGCGAATCCGCGAAATCGGGCGCCCGCGAGTCTGATTTCTGGCGGTCCGTCCGTCTATTGGTCGCCCCAGCGCTTCGCGGCGCCCGCGCAGTCGGCGACTGCGTATTTGCGCGACGCGCGCACCGCGCGCGTCGAGGCGGTCTTATTGCTGGCCAGCGAGCCTTTGAGTAGCCGAAAAATAGGTCAGTTTGCCAGCTTGGCGGACGGCACCGAAGCGCGTACATTAATCCGCCGGCTGAACCGATTATACGATTCGCAGGGCAGCGCTTTCCGCGTTGAGGAAATCGCCGGCGGTTTCCAACTGCTCACGCGGCCCAAGTTTGGAGGTTGGCTGAGACGGTTGCACCAGACTGCGGTCGAAACGCGTTTGTCGGGCCCGGCCCTGGAAACATTGGCGGTCGTAGCCTATCGTCAACCCGTGGTGCGGGCGGAAATCGAGTCGATCCGCGGCGTGCAGTGCGGCGAGATGCTGCGGCAATTGATGGAACGCGATTTAGTGCGAATTGTCGGCCGTGCCGAGGATTTGGGCCGGCCGTTTTTATACGGAACCACCAAGCGGTTCCTGCAAGTCTTTGGCTTGCGGAACCTGGACGAATTGCCGAGGGCCGAGGCGCTTCGCAGCGCCAAAGGGCCCGCGGAAAACCACAAACAACATCCCGCCGCGCGGCGGGATGCGGAATTAACCCCTAATAGCGATTCGAACGAGGAGCCTGAAGTGAAACTGGCAGCCACCCTGGAGTTGGCCCCCGAAGACCTGTTGAACCCCCGCACCGCTGCGGCGCTCGCCGGGACCGCCGGGCTGTTTGCCCGAGCGGAGGACGAAGGCGATCGTGATGACGACGAACTCGAGGACGAAGAAGACGAGGACGACGATTTCGAGGACGACCTCGAAGACGAAGACGAAGATGAAGACCTCGAAGATGATGAATGGGAAGAAGTTGACGACGAAGATGAGGATTGGGAAGAAGACGAAGATGAAGATGAAGACTGGGATGACGAAGACGACGAAGACGAGGATTGGGAAGACGAAGGCGAGTGATCGTCTTCAATAAGCCAGCCCTCGAACTCCGTTGGCTTGCGCCGTCAGGCGAACTGCCTCGGCGCTGCAGCCAGGTCCATTTCAGCCAAATTGATTCGTCGGCCCGGGCGATTCTTCCGCCCGGGCGCAGACTGTTCGTTGCGGCTGGCATCCTACGTGCGACGCTTACTGCGCGCCGACGGCCTGCACTTGTTGGCGAACCTGCTTGACGATCAACTCTTCGACCTGCGGGGCCCAACGACTTGGGTGGGGGGCGTGCAGGCAGTCAACGCTTCGAGGGCGCTGCCGTCACTTTAACCGCTCGTTCGCCCGGATGGCCATCTGGTAAGCCAAAAAACCGGAACCGCCGCAAAGTACGAGCCCGATCCACCGCGCGGCCGTTTCGCGGCGGGCGTCCGGCAGGGCGATCCAGGCCGCGGCGGCGATGGCCACGACCACGGCGAAATTCAACAGCCCCAGCCACGGGCGGCGCAGATAAATCAGCCCGGCGCCGGGCCAAAAGAAATTGATGGCGAAGGCCCAGGACGGCTCTTTGAAATCGGCCGGTGGTACGGATCCATCCTGCTCTTCGAGGTCCTCGCTTTCGTCGAGTCCCTCGGAATCGTCTGGCGGCGGCTCGTTTTGCATCGGCGAATGGCCCGCGAGAACGTTTTCTCCGGCGCCCTCAGCGGGTGCGCCGCGCGGTTTCCAGCAACACGGTTTCGACCGGGAACTGCTCGAACTGCTCGGTCGGCTCGACTTGCACGCGGCTCATCTTGTCGAGCACTTCCATGCCTTTGATCACCTCGCCGAACACGCAAAAGCCGAATTCTTCGGGCGTTTCGCCGCGATGATCGAGGTTCGTGTTATCGTCGAGATTGATGAAGAACTGACACGTGGCGCTGTCGATTTCGTCGGGCTGCCGCGCCATGGCGATCGTGCCGCGCACGTTCTTCAGTCCGTTGTCGGCTTCGTTCGGAATCGGATAGCGGCCGTCCTTCTCCGTCAAATCGGGCGCGTAGCTGCCGCCGAGGACCACGTAGCCTTCCTGCACCTGATGGAAAATCGTCTGGTCGTAGTGCCCGCTTTGTACGTAGTGGAGAAAATTATTAACGGTTCGCGGGGCTCGTTTGGCATCCAGTTTGAGCGTCAATTCGCCGAACGAGGTCTTGAGCGCGACGATTGGGTAGTATTCGGTGTTGGGCTCCTCGAGCACGATCGGCTCGTCCGCAGCCTTGGTTTTCGGCGCGGCGGGTTTTTCGCTCGAGGCGGTTGCCTGTTCCTCGGGCGGCGGCGCCTCGGAACTGCTGCAGCCCGCCAGCGCCAGGCACGCGAGTATGGCCAGTCGGAGTTGAGATTTCCAAACGCGTGGCATGAATTGCTTCGCCTCCGTGCGTAGAGCTTTCGTCGATTCGGCGCCTGGGGCTGCGCCGCTACGTTGGCCGGCATGTCTCTTGCACGCGAGCCCAGGCCGCCGCGGGTCCATGCGGGCGGGTATCATCTGCGGATTGCCCGTTTGACGCAAGCTCGGTTCTTGCCGTTTCGCCGCCTATGCCGGGCGGAAGTCCCGCCGCAACTGAGGAAAGCCGCAAGCTCGGACGCCCAACAAACGTTCAGCGTCGCTCAGCCCACGAACCGATTGGCGCCATGGCGGAAATTGGTTCGCTGGAAGCCCGCGGCCAGAGGAAGGCCGCCGCGAGGCTCGCTGCAATCAGCAGCCAGCCGACCAGGCTGGGCGACAGCCACAGCCACCAACAGATGCCGATCGCGGCGATTGCCGGTTGCGGCCAGCGGCGCACCAACTCGACGAGCACGCCGCGGCGTGCTGCCGTCATCAGCAACAACGTGGCCAGGGCCACGGCGGCCGCGGCGGCGCAGCGCTGCCAAAACCCGGTTTCGCCCAGGTGTAGACTTCGCACCCGCGGCCCAGGGCCGGCGCGATGCACGAGGAAATGCCTGGTCGCGCCGGCGCCGACGCCGGTACGGTCCCAAAGGTCGGCGGGCTGGTCGAAAGCAAGGTTTGCTTGCTCCAATTGCCGCACCAAATCGGTCATTCCGGCGCGGGCGACCATCTCGGACCATTCTTGGTCGAGAGCGGTCGTTTCCCGCGACTCGCCGGCCTCCGGCTTTCCGCGGGCCATCTTCCGGCGGCGGTCGAGAGACGCTTTCGCCGATGCCAGCCGGCGAGCCCACTTCCGGCGCCAATCCGCCAGTTCGACCGCAGGTATTGTCGCCGCCATGTCGCCCGAAAGACCGCTGACGAGCGATGCGATGCTCTTGAGCCGATAGCCTTCGTAGGCGATCGCGTCGATCGCAATGGCGCCGTCGCCCAATTCGACGCTCTCCCAGCCGGGCGGCGACGCCAAGGTCCACAGCGTTTGCTCGACCAGCAGCTCGCCCAGGCTGGGCGCTGAAAGCTCGAATTCGTTCCAAACATCGCTCGCCTCGCCTGGCGCCGCCAGGGCGATCACTTCCACTCGCTGCGGAAGGCGGTTCGGACTTAAGGGCAATTTCCAGCCGTCCGCGTCGGGAATGGGCGTGACCGGCAGGCCGTCAACCGAAAGTTGCACCAACTCCCAATCGGGCGGCAACCGCAAGGGACAGAACGACTGGCCGGTCGGTTCCAAATCGAAGCTCGCCGCGGCCTGGCGGCGGCCGTCGGGCCGCCAACTGACTCGGATATCGGCCAGGCGGACGCGGGCCGTGTCGCCGGTTCGCTCCACCGGGTTGAGCACGGCGCTGGGCGCATCGCCGGCGATGCGATAGACCTCGAAGGCCTCGGCGGCGACAAACGGCGGGGTGAATCCTTCGGGCAGTTCCGCCGCAATCAGACCGGTCGTTTCCCAGGCGACTTGCTCCACGCCGACCTGGGTCGGCAGCACGACGTATCGTTCCGGACTTCCCAACTGCAAGGGCCGAATATCGGGCGCCATGACTTGCGGGCTGCCGGCGAAATCGAGCCGAGTCCCCAGCGTCAGGCGATGCCGGCCTTTTTCGAACGCCGCGCGAGGACGCACGATCAAGCGGTTTTTTCCCGCGGCTCTATCTTCGATCGTCTCGACGGTCGCCTGCGGCGTCGTCGAGAAAGGCTCGTTCCATCCGGTTGGAATCTCGAACCGCAACACGTCGAGCACGCCTTGTTCGACGTTGAGACGATGCTCGATTTCGGCCTTCCAGCCGTTGTCTTCGTATTGGAGCGATGTCACTTGAACGCAGTGTACGAGCGGCTCGTTGACAGAGACCGAGAGCATGGCCGAAAAATCGCGCCTGTCGGCGTAAAACGCGGCTACGGCGCGGCCGAAGTGGGGAGGAGGGCTGGCGCCCAAGGGTTCGGCGATTTCGACGAGCCCTTGAGGATCTGCCAGCGAAACCAAGACCGAAGGCTGGCGATAGAGTTGAATCACGTTGCTTTCGGGCAGCGGATCGCTCCCCTCGATCTCGATCTTGGGCAAAGCGAAGCGGCCGGCAGCAGGCGTCGGCAAGCGGCCTCGCAACGAAAGACGCTGCGGCCCCGTGGTGCGCGTGTTGAGGAACACGTTCAGCATGCCCTCATCGTCGCGCGCCCAGCGCTGTAGACGCTCGGCTCCATCCGCTTGCAACGACACGGCATCGATTTCCAGCGCCGCAGGGACGAGCAAGCGGTGCTGAAAACAGTACCCGGCGGTCGTCATCAATTCGGCTTCGAACTGCACCTGGGCGGCGCCGTGCTGAAAGCTGAGCGCCAGCATCTGCTTGACCGTGGTGTGGGGTTCGCGGGGGCGCGTCGCCAGGCTCCAATCGCTTTCACCCGGCGGCAGCCGATAGGCCAAGAGCGGCGGCTGCGCGTTATTCGCCGACCACTTGGCGGTAAAGTCGGCGACGTCGACGCGTTCCAGGACTTCGTCGTTCTGCACCGCGACTTCCAGGCCCGAATCGACCGAGACGGCCAGCCAACGCCGCCGCGAGTGCGCGCCGGCCGGCTTGAGCATCGGCAGCCGCAAGTTGCCGATCCCCGACGTTTCGCTGAGCAGCAGCGACAGCGGCAGCGAAAGCTGGTTGGTCAGCGGCTGGTTTAACTCGAACTGAAACGTCTGGGGGCTGTCCGCCATATCGCCCGCGCCGGGCAGCACGCCGCGCAGGGCGACGGGCGAATCGGCGCCGGGCGGAATCAAACGCAGCCGCCGGTCTGCGGCCAGTTCCAACTGCCGCACCTGACCGCCGCTGACCTGATATTGCAGCAGCGCATCGACGACCACCGAGCCGGGACGCACCTTGAGCCACAACAGTTCTTCGACCTCGAGCATCGGCTGCGCCCCGCCGACCGTCTGCGGCCAACGCAGCGCCAGGCTCGCACTCGGCCCCAAGCGGGCCTCCGCCGACTCGCGATCCGCCGACCAGTTCAGCGGACCGACGGCCCCGGAGATCTCCACTCCCGAGAGACCCGCGGGCGTTTGCAGTTCCAGCCTGGCGGCGGGCACGGGCGGAATCGAGAGTATCAGGTTGTTGTGTTCCAGGTTGGCGTTGACGACCGGAAGCAACCTGAATTCCAACTCGTAGCTGTCCGGATCGAGCACGTCGCACAGCAAGGCCTTGCCGCCTTCTTCCCAGACTAGCTCGATCGGCTGGCCGTCGAGCGCCGCCGAATCAGGGACCAAGCTCGTGAGCAACCGCGCAAAGGGGATCCGCACGCGCGTGTCCGGCGACAAGACTTCCAGGCTGTAACGGACCGTAAAATCGGCGACCGCCACGCGCAAGTCGGCGTCGCTGCGGCCCAGCCGCGCCTGGTATAGGGCGCTTTTGATCAGCCAGCCGTGCGGTTCGCCCGTGGCTTCCATGGCGCGGCGGAGCAGTTCGGCCCGGAATTCGCGAGGGATTTGATAAGGGCGGCCCTCTATGGGCTTTCCGTCGGCGTCGCTGGGGATGAACACGCGGTACACGCGATCTTCTCGCGACGCCGCATTCGGCAGTTCGTCGTCGGCCCAAGCCATCGCCGCGCCGAAGACAAACGTCGCCAGCAGCGAATAAGCCGCCAACGATTCCGGCTTGAGCCACGGCGAGGAAGTGCGGCCGGCTTGTCGCGCCGCCGATCGAGGCGAGGCCAAGAGATCGTAGACCAGCGAAATCAGCGCACCGCTCAGCGCGCCCGAGCCGAGCGGAGCGGCGACCTCTGGAACGAGCAAGGCCGCTATGGCGAACAGGCCGACCAGGAAAACCAGCGTCGACAGCCGCCCGTGCAGCAGCCAGCGCGTCGCAGCCAGCACGAGCGCCAGCGTCGCCCAGCCGGCGGCGATTACGCTCGAGCGATCGACGAAGCGCAGTGCAGTCCAGCCGCCGTCCGCAGATGCGACCTGGCAATGCCTCCAGCCGGTATAATCGGCGGCTCGCGAGCCTGGTCGCGGCGCCCCGGTCCAGGGCCGCAACGACGAGCCGCCTTCCAAAGCGGCATTGTCGAAACCGGCATTGTCGAAACCGGCATTGTCGAAACCGGCATTGTCGAAACCGGCATTGTCGAAACCGGCATTGTCGAAACCGGCATTGT
>Ga0307372_10001443_pt1 | contig 41445 bp, 35 predicted proteins | sample OX1MG_FD_202533 | JGI IMG/M metagenome (GOLD analysis project Ga0307372, IMG submission 202533) | Soil microbial communities from Risofladan, Vaasa, Finland - OX-1 | ecosystem: Environmental > Terrestrial > Soil > Coastal area > Acid sulfate soil | place: Finland: Risofladan, Vaasa | collected...
GTTCAAGGCCCAAGCGGCGGCGCGAGGGGCGTCTCCCCCCACGCCCCTCGCCCTCCCAAAACCAGAACTAACCCAAACCGAGCAACTCATATTATGATTTGGACCAAAGAAGGGGAGCAGGTCACGCGCTTACGGTAGGCAAGGGCAGCCTGCACCGCTGTTTCCGTTTGGCTATGGCCTCTCTTACACCACGTTTGCCTTCAACCATTTGAGTGTTAGCCCCAGAACAGCCAGTGCAGCAGGGCCCATCGCGGTGAGCTTTGACGTGCAAAACACCGGCCAGCGCACGGGTAGCGAAGTGGCCCAGGTCTACGTCGGCGATCCCTCGGCCACGGTGCCGCGTCCAAAGGAAGAGTTGAAGGGATTCGAACGAGTCACCCTCAGGCCTGGTGAGACCAAGCAGGTCACGATCAGGCTGAACCGTCGCTCACTTGCTTACTGGGACGTCAAGTCCCATGGCTGGAAAGTTGATCCCGGCACTTTTGTGGTTTACGTCGGCGACTCCTCCGAAAACGTGCCGCTCCAGACAGAGTTAACCGTGCGGTAGCCTAAGGCGCAAGCCTTTGCTATAGCGCAAGCGTGTCTGGTCCTGAAATTACAGAATAATCCAAGCCCCGAAGGGAGTTGATCAACCGGGGGCGGTTTGTAGTGCCAGTGGCAGGTTTTTGTTCGCGAATTATAGGACCCCGCCCTGCGCCATCCCGCAATCACTGAGCTTGAAGAAAGTGCGGCGGGTGACCGGATTATTCGTTTCATTGCGGCACAGGTCAGCCGGAAAATGTTAGAACACTATTCGCAAGTGCGCTCGGAAGGGAAGCGGCGGCTGCAGTCCGAATCAGGTGGCTTTCCAAGCGGTTTGAACTTCACAAAACCCGAATCGGAAGGAATGCCAAACACCCTGGTTGTTGAAAAAGCTGGCGGGGACGACGGGACTCGAACCCGCGGCCTCATGCGTGACAGGCATGCGTTCTAACCAGCTGAACTACGTCCCCTAGACGATGCGCGAGAGAGAAAACTCGCGCTTCTTTCTGCTATTGCGAATTGTGTCACGCAAGAAGGGCAATCGCGAGCCGCGACCAATGGTGGGCGGTATCCGGCTCGAACGGATGACCTTCTGCTTGTAAGGCAGACGCTCTAACCAACTGAGCTAACCGCCCTTTGGGTGGTGCAACGTCTGGTGTACGCTGGACCCGCTGCACGCCTGCCTTGACACTTGCAACATAGAAACTATACACTAGCGGATTCGAGACGGTCAACTATCACTGTGCTTTCGAATGTACTTGCCACGAGAATATGTCGCTTATATGGCCCGGCAGCTGATGAAGCGCCTTACGGACGAGGGTCTCATCCAGTTTGAGCAGCCCGAGTATGTAAATGAGGTCATTGTTCAGGTGGTGCTTGACGAGTTGAGCGTCGAGGACCGTATCAACGATGAGGTGCGCAGAATTCTGGAGGAGCACACGGACCAAATGCGGCAGCTCGGCGCCACGTATGAAGACGCCTTCAAAGCCATCAAAAAGCAGATCGTCCGGGAGCGAAAGATTGTCCTCTAGACTTTATGCTGGTTCTCTGATCTGATGAAACTCTCCCACGAAAAAATTATCCAGCTTTCCCACCGCATCCTGTCGGCCATTGAGGATCTTGACGAGGTGGAAATTTTCGACGAGCCGAATACCATCCGACAAGGGATCGTTCGCATCCTGACGGATCTGCTGCGCGAAGAAGAGAAGATTGAAGAGACTGCCCGCCAGCGCATCGCGACCCACAAACGAACCATTCCAGAGGGCGGGGCGGAATGGGACATTTTGTTCCGGAAGTACTATTCCGAAGAACTTCGCAAGCTCGGCATCAGCCCTCTTCAACAACGCACCTAACCTAAGCGTTGTTTGTTGCGCCTCCCATCAGTTTTTTATCTAGAGAAAACAACGTGTCGGGGCAGACATCGCTTCGGTCGTCTGCGGGCATTTAATGGGCAGTTATGCACGCGACCGATCTGTTCCCGGTCCCAAAGTGCCAAACGCGGTAATCCGTGGGCCTTTACGGCGGGTCAATATGGAAAGGGAGCGGGTTCAGTCCCGGCGTTGCAGGACCGGCGGCTTATCGTTTTCCGGCTTTTGATTTCCACCCGGCTGCTGGCCTGGGCTGGTCGTGCTGGTGGTTGGCGCGCGCCTCCGTAAAGTCGGGCCGCCTTCAGCCTTTTCCAACTTCCTTTGCAGGGTCATGACGGTTGCTAGTCGTGTCTTCACGTCGCTAAATTCCGAGGTGCTTACCAGATATTCGCGGCGCTGGGGTAACAGGGTCTCGATTTCCTTTTCGGCTTTGATGATCCGATCTCCCGTAGGTGGATGGTCGGCAAAGATCGTCGGAACGCTCCCGGGATTGCTCCGTTGTTCCTGGACGATTTTCCCAAAAAACGCCACGTATGCGTTGGGATCGTAGCCTGCTTTATACATATACTGAATGCCAAGGAAATCCGCTTCGGCTTCGTCGTTGCGGGTAAATTTGAGGAAGGCCAGCGGCACTCCGTTCATATAGGCTTCCATGACCCCGTAATAAACAGCCGCGGACATGGGGGTGAAGATCAGCGGCAGCATTGCATACTGCAGAATCGTCTGTTTGGTCATCTGGCTCGCCCAGTGCCGGGCGGCAACGTGTGCAATCTCATGCGCCATCACGCCGGCTAGCTCGTCTTCCTCGTCTGCCGCCTTGAGCAGACCGGTATTCACGTAGAGAAAGCCGCCAGGAAGAGCGAACGCGTTGATGTCTGGGGAGTCGATAACTTTTACAGTTAGAGGAATCTTTAAGTCTGAATTCCGAGCTACGTTCTGCGCCACACGATTCACGTACTCATTGATCACCGGATCCTTGATGATCTTCGCGGAGCGATCGATTTCCTGGGAATAGCGTTTGCCAATCGCGATTTCCTTTTCCTCGGAAATCATGCTGCGATGAGCTACTTTCCGGTTTCCAATGGCGTTGACGTCGTCTTTTTGGTCGGAAGACCAGCCGGGGACGGTTGCTGCGATGAGTACAAAAAACAGCCCGATGGAGACGATCCTATGGTTTCTCATGGCGCGACTCCTCACTTAACCTGATTATACAACGCACACTCACAACATGCTTCCAAATTCCCACCGGGGTCGCTGAGCGCAGGTTACACTATTATAGATTAGTCTTGGGCAGAAAAAGTTGCATGAAAATCGGCGAAGGAGTTCTTCGGCCTGTGGTCGTAACTACCTGGAAAGACAGGCGATAATCATCGAGTACCGATTGCTTGTCGTGCTGCGGACTTAAGATGAGCCTTAACTTTGCCGTCTCCCATATTTTTTCAGCTGTTGACTCCGTCAACCAGGCACGGTAGATTGGCCTGTTTGCAGCCAGTGAGAAGAAGGTACTGCGGTTGTCGATTGTCTCTGGAGAAGAGGAATCTTCCGCGATGACGGTAGCGAAGATACAGCCGGGACAGCTTTGGCGTTTGGACGAGACGGGCGAGAACTGGTTGGTGACGAAAGTCTATTCAGAAGCTTTTGCTTCTTATGCCATGCTCCGCAAGGTTGGCCGCACCGAGGACGTCCGCCGCGTGAAAGTTACGAGCTCGCCTCAGGGGGCCCTCCTGCCCGGGTTTACATTTGCGCAGGGATCAGAGGAGTTCTAGTAAAACCATTGTCGGCGGTTTGCGATACCTGCTATTGTTTCGGTTGTTGTTTAGAATTCTGGCGCGCTCTCCCAAATGCTTTCAACTGTTCTCAAAATCGTAGCCGGTTTTATCATCTCATTCATATCGGGCTCAGGTTACCTGGGGATCGTCCTGCTGATGGCGATCGAGTCGGCGTGTATCCCGTTGCCTTCTGAAGTGATCATGCCGTTTTCAGGCTATCTGGTTTCCGTCGGGCGTTTCAGTTTGGTCGGAGTGGCACTGGCGGGCGCGGTGGGCTGTAATGTTGGGTCAATCGTCGCCTATTACATTGGGGCGGTGGGTGGCCGGCCGCTCGCGGAGCGATACGGCCATTACGTTCTGGTGACGCGTCATGACCTGGAACTGGCTGAGCGGTGGTTTGCCCGTTACGGCGACTGGGCCGTCTTTTTCGCGCGCCTGCTCCCTGTGGTTCGAACCTTCGTTGCGCTTCCGGCGGGTATTGCCCGCATGAACTTTGTGCGTTTCAATATCTATACCTTTCTTGGCTCGCTGCCCTGGTGTTTTGTTCTTGCTTACGCAGGAATGAAGCTGGGCGAACGCTGGAAGACTCTCGGACCGTATTTCCACCGCTTCGACACGGTTTTTATGGTCCTCTTGCTTGCCGGAGTGTTGTGGTTTATTCGCAACCGCTGGAAGAACCGTTTGCCTGCAGAGTGAATTCGCGCGCGCCGCAATTGTCGGGTACCCGCTACTAAATCAGAGTCAAGGCTGGGCTTTAATATCCCGGAATAGAGGGCGTCGTTTTTCGTCCGTTCTTTGGGCTGCTGGTCGCGTCGGGACAGGGTGTCTCCAATCTTACTGATGGTTGCAAAATATAGTGACGATGGCTACTGTAGCGCGGGTCCGTGACCCGCGTCTTTCGCCGCTCAGGCAAGCAGTGCTTGCCGCCGAGCGGCGCTACAAAAAAGATGTCACTATATTTTGCATCTCTCACTAGATCGACTTCACCGGAAGCGTGACGATATCTTCGACGGCTGCCACCTCGCGCGTGACAAACGGCTCGCCGTACCGGACGCCGATCATCAGCCCGAAGTGCCGTGCGAGAGAGGCCAGCCTTTCGCGAAGGTCTTTACGGGAAGGGAAGAGATTCTGTATGTCTTTTTGAGGTGAGAACTGCGAACGGTAAGCGAGGATGGCCTTTACCTTTTTTTCGAACTGGTTGGTGATATCCACCACGAAGGTCGGTCGAACTGCCGGCACGTATAGGCTTGAATAAACGATCTTGTGGGGACGATAAGGCTGGCCCTCCAGTGAAAGCTTGGCCAGCCCGGCCAGGAAGCACGCTGCATAACCGATTCGTCCCGTGGTGTAGTGATCGGGATGCCGGCCCTTCCAATAGGGCAGGATGACGGTGCGGGGACGCAACTCTCGAATCTTCTGGGCGATTTTTAATTTGTATTCCCGCAAGTCCTCGATGCCGGCGTCCGGAAGATAAAGGTTTTCCCGGTGTGCCACGCCCATCAGGCGGGAGGCACGCTTCGCTTCGCGCTCCCGCAACACGGCGTTGCCGCGCGTGCCAGTCTCTCCGGCAGTCAGGTCGAGGATTCCGACGCGGTACCCCGCTTGAACCATTTTGATAATCGTTCCGCCGCAAGTCAGTTCAGTATCATCACGATGGGCAGCGATCGAGAGAATGTCGAGTTGCATTGTCTATCAAACCTTTCGAAGGTTCCGCAAAGTCATAGGCCGGGGTGATTCGATGAAATGTGGTTTTCACGGCCCTCGTCGTCGGCTGCTTTCAGGAGCCTGATCAAGCGCCTTTCATCGAGGCGATACTTAAAAGCTTTTTTGCCGTTGACGAAAATGACCGGAATCTCACCTTTGAACTTCTCGTAAGTGGATGCGTCCTCCAGGATGTTGACTTCCTTCCATGCGAATGAGTGCTTCTCCCGAAGTTTTGCAAGCTGGGCCTTAACCTTATCGCACAAGCAGCAAGCAGGCTTGGAATAGACGACGATTTCAGGCAATGACATTGTTTGGCAGCGCCGGGCTGCGTCCCCTTTATTCAGGGTCAGCCACAAAATGGATTTTTGGGAGGGCTCCTTTAGGCACGTTGACCCGAAACCGAACTCAGCCGTTTTGTCCCAATAGAACGAAGATCACGCCACTCGCGCAGTTCTTCTCCAACCTTCGGATTCTAGGGGGAAGGGCAAGCTCTGGTCAAGCCTTTCGAGGCTGGCCTGCGCAGGCTGTCCAGGACCGCGCCTGACGGTTCTGGGAAGCGTTCCGCGAATCACAGTTCGGTGGCGGAATAAAGTATGGCTGCTTTCTTCGGGCATTTCGGATTAAACTACGGGGGCTATGAGCCAACTTACTTCTGCAATTACCCGGGTAGGGTTCGTCGTTGCATTGGGTTTACTCATTACGGGATGCCAGGCAAGGAAAGAAGCTAATTCCAACCAGCAGGCTATCGAGAAGTATCAAATAGCGCCCGCGAAGGAACCGAATCTCTCGCCACAGCAAATGACCAAGCTGCTGCGCCAGAAGATTAAATACGTATTCGTCATCTACCAGGAGAACCGGTCCTTCGACTCATACTTCGGGACGTTTCCGGGCGCCGAAGGGCCGTTCAGTCATAAGCCCCAGGACACGCCGGGATTTTATCAACCTCTGATGAATGTCGATGGGACAACCGGCACGATTCATCCTTTTCGGATCGGCCCGCAACAGTTCGCGGCCGATACCGATGACGTGGATCATTCGCACCCCATAATTGTTGCGAAAATGAACCTCGAAGGCGGCGTGCCCATGATGAATCGGTTTGCCTTGAAAGAGGAACAGGGGTTCATGAAGTCCGGCAAGCCTTCGCTCCAAGCAAAACAGATGGGCGAGTTGGCGATGGCCTACGAAGACTGCGACACCATCCCTCTCCTGTGGCGCTACGCCGACCGCTTCGTGCTGTTCGATCACATCTTCCAGGAAATGACCGGGCCCTCAACGCTTGGGAACATTGCCATCATTGCAGCGCAGACAGGCCAAACGCAGTGGGCTTTGCACCCTGATGAAGCTTATAAGGGTGACGGAGCCGGCTCTCCCGGCGTGCCCGTTATGAATGACAACGATCCGTTTTGGGGGTCGCCCTTGGACCCGACTTCTAAGTCCGAAAAGCTGCCTGTGAACCCGAGGGACTTTCGCCCTGGAGGCAAGCATCAAACGGCGATCAACCTGACGTTTGCTTCGCTCCCGCTTACCTTGCAAGGGCGTCACCTCAAGGCCGTCGCGCAGCAGGATAAGAATCCGCGACGTGACCTGGCCGACGTCAAGCATGACGTCACCTTCATCTCCAGCCGTGACAAGTCGCCTTTGGCTTTCGGGTGGTATCAGGAAGGTTATGGCGGAGGGCCGGCTGATCCCGATGATGGCCCTGTCGATGCGAACGGCCTCCACGCCTCCTACATCACGCATCACAATGGTCCGCAATACTTTGGGTACATCGCAAACAATCCCCAAATGAGCCGGCAACTGCATGGACTTGGGAGCCTTTTCAATGCTCTCAAGCAAAAAAGCCTTCCTGGAAGCGGCGGCGTTTTCTTTGTGAAAGGCGGTTTCAAGAATTTATTTCACCTCAAGCCCGCCGATCCCGATCCTGCGGTGCAAAAGAATTTTCAAGGAGACGACGATCATCCGAACTATTCCGACGCGCAGATCAGTGAGGCCCTGGTGGCCGAAACCATTAACAAGATAGCCGCCAGTCCCTATTGGCCAGAAAGCGCGATCATCATCACCTGGGACGATTCGGAAGGTGACTACGACCACGTGCCCCCGCCGATTCTTGCCAGGGGACCGGACGGCTCCCCGATCAGTGACGGCCCGCGCGTTCCGCTTATCCTGATTTCGCCGTACGCCCGCACTCACTTTGTTGCCCACGCGCAAGGAAACCAAGCCTCAGTGGTGAAACTCGTCGATACCGTCTTTGGCTTGCCGCCTCTCGCGCTCTTGCCGGATGAAGAGCGTGGCCGCCGTTTGGGCGAAAAAAGGTTCGGCCAGAAGGAGTTGGGTCCCCAAGATGCCATCACCCCCGGGGTCACCAACCTGACCGAAGCTTTCAGCCCGTCGCGGCTTCTAGGAACGTCGCCGCCCCTGCCCGCAAGCTACGTGGAAATCCCCCCGTCGCTGATTCTTCATTTGCCGGAAGAGACAGGCTATGGCTGCAAGGCGCTCGGGATTGTCACCACCGACCGGCAGCTCAAAGTTGTGAATACTATCCCCGGCGACTTCAATCCGCGCCCTAGTACGGATCCCACCGAGTGAAGTGAAGGTGCGGGGTGTGCGGCTTGATGCGATAGCCTTATCGGTCAACGGCAGCATCAAAGAAGTTGTGGCTGCGGCACCGTTCAGCTTATCGGAAGGCTGCCCGGGTGGCGAAAGCCCCCACATACTTGGAAGACAGGGCTGAAGCGCGCTATGATCTTAGGGGTTCGGGGGGCTTGCCCGCCGCGTGTTTCCTATCGTTCGTCGTAAAGGGTGCGCTGGGAATCCGGGAGCGATGCAAACTGGAAATTAAAATCTCGGGTGACGGCGTTCCCGCAAAGTCTAATCGAATTGAGGATTTTAATAATGACCCTATTGCGCTGTCGAACTTGTGTGTATTTGATATTGTCGCTCGCATTCGTTGTTTTCAGCTTACAGGCCCAAACTGGACCGGCCATTACCTTGGATGTTGATGCCACCGAAGCGCCTCAGAACATTATCCATACTCGGATGGTTATGCCTGTCTCGCCGGGCCCCTTGACGCTCTACTATCCAAAGTGGATTCCAGGAGAGCACGCTCCGGACGGGCCTGTCGTTGATTTGACGGGGTTGATGCTGAGCGCCAATGGCAAGACCATCCCCTGGAGACGCGACCGGTTGGATATGTTTACCTTTCACGTGAACATTCCAGCGGGGGTAAATTCTCTTAAGGTTTCTTTCGATTACGTTGAGCCCAATGTGACATCGGGATTTACCGCTGGAGCTTCGACCTCGGATAAGATGGCGGTGATCAGTTGGAATCAGAACCTGCTCTATCCTGCCGGGCGCCTTGCCCAGGATCTGACCTACAAGGCAACGCTGAAGCTTCCTGAGGGCTGGAAGTTCGGAACGGCTCTTCCGGTGGCCAATCAGAACGGCGATGTTGTCGAATTCAAGCCGGCCTCGTTAAATCGCCTTGTCGATTCACCCGTGATCAGCGGCCAATATTTCCGGGTCGTTGACGTGACCCCGCCCGGAGAACCGATCCATCACGAGATTGATTTGGCTGCTGACAGTGAGGCGGCGCTCGATATGAGCCCGGATCTCGAGCAAGACTACACCAACCTGGTGGCTGAGACAGGGAAGTTGTTCGGCGCGCGACACTACCGTGACTATCATTTCCTGCTCAGCCTGAGTAATCACGTCGCTCACTTCGGGCTTGAGCATCACGAATCGGATGACAGCCGGGTTGGGGAATTGTCTCTTATCAACCCTCAGCAGCGCGAGCTCATGGCCTTTCTGCTGCCGCATGAATTCGTACACTCCTGGAATGGAAAATTCCGCCGGCCCAAGGACCTGAGCCCGCCTTATTACGAGGCCCCTCAGAAGACCGACATGCTCTGGGTCTATGAAGGCTTAACGGAATACCTCGGTGACCTTCTGACGGCCCGCAGCGGCTTGTGGACCCCGGATCAGTATCGACAGGATCTGGCGCTGACGGCTGCTGCCCTCGGCCCCGGACGCCCTGGCCGCACCTGGCGCCCGTTGCAGGATACCACCGACGCAGCTCAGCTCCTTTATTTCGCTCCCGAGGAATGGATTAACTGGCGGCGCGGCGTGGATTTTTATGACGAAGGTTTCTTGCTGTGGCTGGAAGTTAACATGATCATCAACAAGCAAACCCATGGCCAGAAATCACTGGACGATTTCTGCCGTCTGTTTTACGGAGGGCCGAACAAAGGACCTCAGTTGAAGACCTACACCTTCCAGGATCTCGTCGAGGCTTTGAATCAGATCGCGCCTTACCCCTGGGCGGACTTCTTTCACAAGCGCCTTGACTCAACCTCTCCCGACGCTCCTTTGGGCGGGATCGAAGCGAGCGGCTGGAAGGTTGTCTACACGGATATTGAGTCCCCGCTGCTGAAAGCTGAAGAGGATGTTCACAGCACGATGAACGCGGCCTATTCCATCGGTCTTCTTCTGAAAGACGACGGCACGATTGCAGATTCCATCGTGACGATGCCGGCCTACAAGGCGGGCATTGCTCCAGGGATGAAGCTTGTGGCGGTTAATGGGCGCAGCTTTACGCCGGAAGTGCTCCACGCCGCGCTGAAGGCCGGCGTGAATACTTCCCAGCCGCTCCAGTTGCTGGTTCTCAACGAAGACTACTACAAGACTTACGATATTGACTACCACGGAGGCGAGAGGTATCCACATTTGGTCCGCGAGTCCGGCCAGCCGGACCTTCTCGATCAAATGCTGAAGCCCCTCGCGGCACACTGACTCGGGGGCCCTTGACACCAGGGCAGAAACAAGGGCCTTTCTTTGTGGGAATCCCCTTTCTCCCATCGAAGGAATCTAAGGGGTGGTGATATGTTTCTCTCCGCTTTGCGGAAACACAGACGGCAATGCGTTAGGCGACCAGTTGGACATTTCGGTTTTGCGTTCCGGGTTGTCGTGCTTTGCTCGCTGGGTGTTTTCGCGTTGCCGTTGCACGCGCAAAGTCCGGCGCTGTTGCGGCCGCCAGGCGTTAAAATTATCAACCTTACTCGTCACGCCGGATATTTCAACGAGCCCTCGATTGCGGTCAATCCCCGCAATCCTCAGGAATTGGTGGCGGCGTTCCAGACGGGCGCTCACATTGCTTACTCGCGAGACTCGGGTGAGCGCTGGAACTTGGCCTCCGGGACCGGGCCGCGCAACTACGCGGTTTCCGGCGACGTGTCGGTCGCATACGACAACTTTGGCCATGCCTTCCTCTGCTACATCGCGTTCGACAAGCTCGGGACTGAAAATTACTGGGGACATAATGCCACTCGCAACGGGATCTTTGTGCGTCGCTCTGTGGATGGAGGAAAGACTTGGCAGGGCAAAGATGTTCCGGTGGTCGAACACCCAACGCAGCCGGGTATTCCTTTTGAAGATAAGCCCTACATCGCGGCCGATAACACCCGGGGCCCCTACGCCGGCCGTCTCTACGTGGGGTGGACAGAGTTTAGCCTGACTCAATCCATCATTTTGTTCTCACGCTCTGCCGATGATGGTGCGACTTGGTCCACGCCTCTTCGCATCAGCACGCACGCGGGACTGCCTCGGGACGATAACGGTTCAGTCGAAGGCTTTACGGGTGCGGTCGGCCCGGACGGCACGATCTACGCAGTGTGGGCCGATGGCTCCCACATTGTTTTTGCTTCCTCGCGGGACGGCGGTCGCAGCTTTGCTCCCTCCCGCGACATCATCGATATTGCTCCGCCGTACTTCCACATAACCGGCGTGGACCGGACGGACGGCTTTCCTGTGATTGCGATCGATCCCCACGGGGGGAATGGCGCGGGCGTCCTTTACGTGGCGTGGACTGACTACCGCAACGGTGACGTGGACGTGTTCTGTTCAACCTCGCAAGACCGCGGCCGTACGTGGACTTCTGCCGTCCGGGTCAATTCGGACCCCCTTCACAACGGCGCCGACCAGTTTTTCCAGTGGCTGGCCGTCGATCCGGTTTCGGGGGCGGCGAATCTGGTTTTCTACGACCGGCGGCGAGATGCTGACAATCAAAAGGCTTTCGTTGTTCTTGCCCGTTCCACCGACGGGGGCAGGAGCTTTCGCAATTACGCCTGGACACAGAAGCAATTTGAACCCGATAAAGACTTTCTGGGGGATTACACAGGGATTGCAGCCTACCAGGGGCGTGTCTATGGAGTTTGGGCCGAGGAGCGGCCTCGCTCCGGCAAGCACTCAGCGGGCGGCGCGGCCCACCATACGATTGTGCGTTTAGGTTTGGCAGACTTTGGAAATCGAAGCGGTTCCCATTAGAAATCGATCCTCCTCAATCGCAAACCAATCTTCTCAATTTCCCGGCTTCGTGGATTCGATCCGGCACGTTGTGCAGCAGGCGGATGGGAAATATTTCTGCGGAGTTCGATGCGGAACCGACTACAGATGCGGCACTCGGCGGGAGCGGATCTCCTCGATATGCCGCCGGAGCCTCTCCAGAATTTCCGGATCTTCTCCGTCACAAAGCCTGCGTTGGATCTCCCTCAGGGCAAAATGGATGATGTCGTGGTGGTGGATTTCCTCCGGCTCCAGGCGAGCGCTGCACTCAAGCCAGATTTTGTGAAGGAGGTCGATTTCGTTCGGAGTCAGATGAGGAGCGTGCGGGCCCAGATAGAAGACGTCTTCCTGCCTGCTCGGGGTGTAAATCTCGACGGTCAATTGGGGCTTGGGTTCAGACAGTTTTTCCCATGCCAGCCCGGCGCGGCGCGCTTCCTCTGTCGCCGACATTTTTGAGGATGATCCGAGAACCAACGCAGACGACTGAAGGTTCTGAGCCGCGCGCAACATTCCGTCCCAGGCATCGGTAGCGGCGACGACGGCCAGTTTCACGGATTTGCCGTATTTTTCAGACAAAGCGAGCGCGCGGGTAAAAAGTTCCTGCTCGTTGACCGTAAAAAGTTGTTCCGGGGCCAGACCGTGTTCGCCGGAACCCGCCCGCAGCAGGGCGCGGATGTGAAGAACCACAACATCCTGCCGTTCGATGTTCACATGCTCCAGGACAGCGGCCAGATGGTAAAGCTTGTGGTAGTCAGGAATCGGCACCAGGATATTGCCGGGTCGGGAGCCGACCGCCAGGGTGGTGATCTCCTCGCTCGGTTCCAGATTAAACTGGTCCAGCTCGGCACCCGCTGTTCCGCGTCGGTTTAATCTTTCGGAGACAGTGAAAATCCCGAAAAAGATTATGGTGAAAGCCACGCCGGATATGGTCGCGATTTGCTTGGTAAATAGATTGATTCCTGCCAGCGCGAAGAGCGTCAGGGTGATGAGGGAGAGCCCGACTGGGATTTCAAGGCTTCCGATGCGGAGATTTGCCGGCACGCGGAATTCGCGCACTCCGGGTTCGGTAAAACGAAGGACAAGGACCGCCAAACCCTTCGCGGCAAAACTCCACATCACGCCGAACGCATAGGCTTCGCCCAACACGATGATGTTTCCGCGACTTATAATGATGGTGAGGAGCTGCAAGGCCACAACAAGGTTGATGATGCGGTACGATGTGCCGAATCGAGGGTGCGGACGCCGGAACCAATTGGGGAGAATGCCGTCTTCAGAGACCCGATTCAAGACGCCGTTTGATCCCACAATGGCCGTGTTTACGGCCCCGGCCAGCATCAGGATACCGACCAGTACCACGAATCCCTGGAATGCCAATCTCAGGTCGTAAGGCCCTACTTCGTTCATTGCCAATCCGCTGATCAGGTTGCCGAAATACTGCGGCCGCTTCGCGTCCGGGATAATCATGAAAGCGAAAAAGGAAACGCCCGCTGTAAACACGAGGCTGTAAATGAAAATGATGAAGCCGGCTTTTTCCAGGTTACGCAGCTTGGGGTGCTCGATCTCGCGGTAAACTTGTGCCAATGTTTCCTCGCCGCTCATGGCCAGCACGGAGTGGCCTAACCCGATGAAAATCCCGATAATCCCAATGGTGTAAGGCAATCTCGAATGGCTTAACCATCCGAGTGCCTGGGGAGAATACACAAGGTGCGAGAGGATTGGTGTCGGAGGCAGGGAAGCTCCGCGCACCCATATCGTGTAGCCGCACCACCCGATCATCAGGACGACCATTACGGTTGTAACCTGCATTATCCGCATGGCCTTGTCGCTCGATTCCTCGATCCCCTTGACGTTTTGCCACCAGAAGTAGAGGGTCACAATCGACGCGAACAGCGCGGCGGTGAAATTCATGGGCAGATGGAATTGCAAGTGCGCGTAACCAAATAAATCGTTGACGAAGCCCACCAGGTACTGGCCGGCGGAGACGCCGCTGATCGGGCCGGTGAGAATATAATCGAACATCAAGGCCGACACGGAAAACTTGGCCAGGGTGCTCCCCATGGCCTCCTTGACAACGCGGTAGACGCCGCCGCGCACGAACATGCTGCAGCTTTCTATGTAGATGGAGCGAACGCCATACGAAAACAACATGATGCCCAGGATGAACCATGGTGCGGACTTACCGATCGCCTGTTCGGCGATACCGCCGGCGTAAAAAGCAGAAGAGCCAAGGTCGTTCAGGACAATGGCCGCGGCGCGCCAGAAAGAAATAAACGTCAGCATGGCCGTGGTGGCCACTATGACGCGCGGCAGCGTTACGGTGCGCTTGGAACCTTCAGGTTGTTGTGGGGGGGTGGTTGCCATCGGTGGGTATCGTGCTATGCGTGTCTACCGAATCCCTCGGCGCGAATCATGATTCGACATTTGGATTCTTCTCCAGGGAAATTCTAGATGTTCTCACAACTGGATGCCAAATTGGAAGCTTTTTCTGTTTTGGGCAGTGGTACGGTTTGCTGTAGCGCCTGGTCTATGACCGGCGGCCTTTCGTTTTCAATGGTTTCGGCCCTCAGACAAGCAGCGTTTGCCGCCGAGCGCCGCCGCGGCCAGGGGCAAGTGGTAGGTATTTCGCTAACGCGGCCCTAGTGTTTCCGAACGGTACCATATAAGAACGAACCCCAAGAAGCAGATTCATTGATCGAATGGAGAGAGGCGCAAATCTAAGGTCGAAAAGCGGGGAATATACACGTTGGCCGTTGCGGAGGCGCCTCAAATAAGCCTTCTTCCGGCATAAGTTGTTAAAAGCAGCAATATTGGGAAACCCTGCTAAGGTATCGGCCTTTTTGGCGAGGGCCATTTTGGAGAAGCACCCGGCTCTCCGATTACCTTGCTCAACTGAAACCACGGCTCGAGCAAGCGCCGCCGCCCGATTTGGAGGACGCTCCAGAAGCGGCAAACGACGAAAATTGTTCCTGTGTCCGGGGTGAGCCGCAGTGAGGACACTTCATTGCCGCGGGCTTTTTCCCGAGAACTAATTTCTCAAAGACTTTTCCACACTTCTGGCAGGCGTATTCAAAGATAGGCATCGGACTCCGTTATCCCTTGTTTGGCTCGTCCGGCGCCTTAATGTGCTCCGACCTGGAGCGGGGGTTCACCGCTCATGTAAACCGAGACAACCCCGGAATTCGCGGTAACACCAGGAACCAGACAACCAAGATGAGGAGGAAAATCAGAATATTCTCCATCACCATGTATTATACGCCTTCTGCCCCGCGTTTTTGAAGAGCACAAACCTCCTCGCCATCCTTACTGGAATCCTTAGTCCTTGTTCACCGCAGAGCCATGAAATACGATTCCCCACACCGTCATGAGTTATTGTGCTGAACGATTGCACCGAAGGGCGCGAGAGTGGCCAAGAAAGCGCCTCGCATATGAAGTCTGCAAAGGAAGTGTGCTCCAAGGTGGGCGTGCTTTGTTGCTTTAGCGACGACTCCCGTTGACTGCTTAGACCGTGGCTGATATATTTGCACCCCGAGGTGACATATGCGTAAACGAAAAGTAGGCTTGCTGACATTCTCAGACGGCAGGAAGTTCGCGCACGACATGTTGCGGGAAATGAATTTGGACTTTCAGAAGAAGTTTCGGGAGCGGCTCGAAGCCACCGGCGAGTATGAGGTGGTGGCCGGCGAAGAGATCGTTTGGCATCCCGAAGTTGCCAAGCGGGAGGGACGCCGTTTGCGCGAAGCGGGCGTTGAAGCCACCATCCTGAACTATGCCGTCTGGTGTTTTCCCCACCTGACGATGATTGCCACGGAGTTTGCTCCGGGTCCCTACTTAATGTTCTCCAACATCAATCCCGCTTATCCGGGCATGGTGGGAATGCTGGCGGCGGCCGGAGGAATGGACCAGGTGGGCCGCCATCATCAGCGCGTGCAGGGTGACATCGGAGACGACGCGGTTTTTGAAAAGGTGCAGAAGTTCCTGCGCGCCGCGGTGGCGGTCAGCCGGCTCAAAGGAGAAAGTTTTGGCCTGTACGGAGGCCGGCCGATGGGCATGTATACGGCCGTGGCCGCGGCCGATCAGTGGAAGCGCGACTTTGGCATCGACGTCGAGCACATCGATCAGTACGAAATTATTCGGCGCTCCGAGTTGGTGGACGGGAAGAAAGTTGAGAATGCCTTCCACTGGCTCGAAAAAATGATGGGCAAGAACATCCACTATGATGGCAAGAAGCTCACCCCGGACTTGCTGAAACGCCAGATTCGCAGCTACTACGCCTGCCAGGAGATCAATCGCGAAAAGGCCATCGACTTCTTTGGCGTCAAGGCGCAGCCCGAGCTGACGGATAACTTTACGACCGAAGACATCATCGATGCCTTCTCAAATGATCCTTACGATTTCGACGGCCCCAAGGAGCCGGTCGTCTGCGCGACGGAAGCGGACATGGATGGCGCTCTGACGATGGAACTGTTTAAGCACGTCACCGGCGAGCCGGTCCTGTTTGCCGACGTTCGGCACTACGACGCGGAGGACAACTTCTTTGACCTTTGCAATTCCGGCGCGCACGCCACCTTCTTCGCGGGACGATCGAAGCGCCCGGAAGATAATCTGCCCCACGTGCACTTTTGGCCGGAGATTTTCTATTTCCCGGCGGGCGGCGCTTCCGTGATGCACTTTGCGCAACCGGGTCATGTGACCCTTGCCCGGCTTACCCGGCAAAACGGCAAATACTGGATGGCCATCGTCCCGGCGGAGTTTGTCCTTTTCGATGACAAGAAGAACTGGAAGAAGGCTGAAGCCACGACGAAAGAATGGCCGCACGCCTTCGCCCGCTTGAAGGTCTCGGCCGACGAGTTCCTGGCTACCTATGATTCCAACCACACCCATGGATGCTACGGCAACTGGGAAGAGGAATTGATTGCGATCTGTAAGATTTTGGGGATCCGCTACCACGTTTATGCCTGACGCGGTTTTGCATTGCTGATGTTTACAAAATATAGTGACAACTATTACTGTAGCGCGGGTCTATGACCCGCGTCATTCGCCGCTCAGGCAAGCAGTGCTTGCCGCCGAGTGGCGCTACAAAGAACGGTGTCACTATATTTTGTAACTCTCAATAGGCGGGCGATTTGCGGCATTTTTATTTGCCGCGCAAGAACTCGACCGAGCAGTAGCAGGAATGGCATTTCTTAAGATTTCTCACCTCGGCACCCGCATCGAACGCGGACCATGGCGGAAAGGTCCGCGTTCGATGCGGAACCCGGGCATTAGGGGAGAATAATGGCGCCACGACAATCCATCCAGGCAAAGGACAAATTTGTACTCGGAATTGATTTCGGAACAGAGTCGGGCCGCGTGGTTGTGGTTCGAGTCCGCAACGGCGAGATCGTCGAGAGCGTGGTCGTCGGTTATCCGGACGGCGTGATCGATGAACGGCTTCCCGGCGGTCCGAAGCTCGATCCGGACTGGGCCTTGCAGAACCCGAAGGATTATCTTCTGGTGGTTGAGAAAGGGGTTCCCAAAGCGCTCAAAGCGGCTGGAGTGAAGGCTGAAAACATCCTCGGAGTGGGCACTGACTTTACCGCGTCAAGTCCCCTCCCCGCCAAAAGCGACGGCACTCCCCTCTGCTATCTGCCTCGGTTGCGCAAGCAGCCGCACGCCTGGGTGAAGCTCTGGAAGCACCACGCGGCACAGCCGGAGGCCAACCGCATCAACGAAATCGGCAGGGAGCGGAATGAAGAATTCATCCGACTCTACGGCGGAAAGTATTCCTCGGAATGGCTCTTTTCAAAGCTGTTGCAAATCGCGAACGAGGCGCCCGCGGTCTATAAAGAGGCGGACCGATTTATTGAAGCATCGGACTGGATCGTGTGGCAGCTTACGGGCAGGGAAAGACGGAATGCCTGCGTGGCCGGCTTCAAGGCGATGTGGGTGAATGGCAAGGGATTTCCGTCGCCGGAGTTCTATCGCGCATTGCATCCTTTGATGGAGGATGTGATTGGCACAAAACTGCCCGAGGACTACTATCCTCTCGGCTCCTCCGCCGGAGGGCTCACGCCGGAATGGGCGAAGAAAACGGGTCTTAAGGAAGGAACGCCGGTCGCGGTCGGTAACGTCGATGCTCATGTGGCCGTGCCGGCCTGCACGGTGGTTGAGCCGGGGTCGCTGGTCATGATCATGGGCACCTCCACTTGCCATATGCTGATCGGCCGACAGAAGCAGATGGTGGAGGGCATGTGCGGAGTTGTCGAAGACGGCATCGTGCCGGGACTTTGGGGCTTTGAAGCCGGGCAGTCGGCGGTGGGCGACATCTTTGCCTGGTTCTTTGAACACGGTGTTCCGGATTACATCCATCGAGAGGCTCGCAAAGAAAAGAAACCGTTTGCACAGGTGATCGAGAAGCGCGCCGCGGCTCTCAAGCCGGGTGAATCGGGCCTGGTGGCGCTTGACTGGTGGAACGGCAACCGTTCGGTTCTAGTGGATGTGGAACTTAACGGCGTGCTGGTGGGGATGACGCTTGCGACCCGCGCCGAGGAGATCTATCGCGCCCTCATCGAAGCGACGGCTTTCGGCACGCGGACGATCATTGAGGCCTTCGATTCGAAAGGGGTCGAAGTCAAACGCCTGGTGGCCTGCGGTGGCCTGCCGGAAAAGAATCATCTTCTGATGCAGGTCTATGCCGACGTGACAGGCCGGGAGATCAATCTGGCGGACCCGCTCCAGACCTGCTCGGCGCTCGGTGCGGCGATGCACGGCGCCGTGGCTGCGGGGAAAGCCGGCGGTGGATACGACACCATCTACGAGGCCGCCCAGCGCATGGCGAAGGTCCAGAAGCTTTCCTACAAACCACGGGGGCAGGCGCACGAAATCTATAACCAGCTCTTTAAGGAATATCAGACGCTGCACGACTATTTCGGCCGGGGTTCGAACGACGCGATGAAGAGGCTGAGAGCCTTGCAGCGCGGGCAGCGCGGGTCAGTTCGCCGGCCAGAGTGATTCCCAAATCTTGAATTCGTGGTGGAAGCCCGTTTGTTCGGCTCGCGTGAGCTTATGGCCTGAGGCAACGGCCAATGTTTCCTCAAAGATATTTTGCCCCACTTCTTCGATGGTTGCCTGCTTCTCCAGAATAGCGCCCGCATCGATGTCAATATCCGCGTAGTTTTGGGCGAGCTGCGGGTTTGATCCGATTTTGATCACCGGCCCCAAAGCGCATCCGATCCCGGTTCCTCTTCCGGTGGTGAAGAGGGCAACCTGCGCGCCGCTCAGAAACAGCGCCGGCGTTGAGATCTGATCGTAACCCGGCGTGTAGAGCACGAAGAGTCCCTTGCGGCCGTTCAACCATTCTCCGTACTCGATCAGGTCTTCGACGATGGAGGTTCCGCCCTTGGCTTTTACGCCGCTTGATTTCAGGTAGATGTTATAGAGACCGCCCTTTTTATTGCCCGGCGAGGGATTGTCGCGGAAGTCCTCGCCAAACATCCTGACGTATCTCTCGTAGCGTTTGAGCGCCTGCATCAGCTTGCGGCCCACTGCCCGCGTCCGAGCGCGCCGGACCAGGTCTACCATCGCCGCCCCCTGCAGTTCAGGAATCTCAGGAAGCAGAACGGCCGCGCCGGCCTTGACGAACATGTCGGCTGCAACTCCCACGGCGGGATTTGCCGTCACGCCTGACCAGCGGTCTGAGCCGCCGCACTTTGTCCCCACAACAAGTTTCGAAATTGAAACCGGCTCCCGCCGGAACCGGTTTGCGTCATGAAGAAGTTTCTCGACGATTTCAAGGCCGCGATTGACCGTCCGCTCGCTTCCGCCCAACTGCTGGATGGTCATGTTGACAACGCGCTGGTTATAGCCGGGTACGCCGGTTTGGAAGACCGGGCCGGAACATTCGACGCAGGTTTTTCCGCATCCCAAGTCAAGATAGATTGCGGCGCCCAGGTTCGGGTGGCGGAGCGAGTCAGCGAGTAGTTGATTGAGCAGATTGACCGCATGGCCGTCGGGCATGCCGCACCCGGACTCGTTCACGACGGGGACCACGCCGTCAACGTTCGGATATTTCTCGAGCGAATAAATCTCGCGCATGGCGCGGGCGGCGATTTCCCGAGCCTCGGTGGAAGAACACATTCCTGAAGTGACAACTCCCACAAAATTCCTCGTTCCGGCGCTGCCATCCGGGCGCAGGTAGCCTTCAAACGTTCTCGACGCGAGGGCCGGGTCCCGTGGAGAGGCTTGCGGGTTATCGCGATAGCGCACGGGAATGCGCGGCAGACGGTTTTCCAGGTTCGTAGCGTCAATGGGCGCACCGGGTAAGGCCGTTCGGGAGGCCAGTCCGATGGGGTCGCCGAGGGAAATGTAAGGCTTGCCCTTTTCCACTTTGCGGAGGGCGAAACTTTGCCCCCTCACAACCCGGCCTGAAATGGTGATGGGTTCTTTACCATAGGCGAGCACGGTTCCTCGCTCGATGAAGTCCACGGTTGCGACGGCGACGTTATCTTTTTCACGGCGAATGACAATCGCCACGTCCTGCAAGGGTTTCATTTTCATGGGCATTTGCTCAGTCTAACCATGCTTAATTCAAAAAGGCAATCCCAATCACCGAACCTGCTTGTTGGAGCGTTGGAATCGTGATAGATTGCCTCCTTTGCTTGAGGAGCGGACGTTCTGGAAAACTCTCACCTCCTCTTAAATCGATAAAGGAAGAAGCCAGTGGACCCCTCGTTCAAAACTCAAATTGGAAGAACTTCTCTGCGAGTGGCGCGGCTCGGTCTCGGATGTGCGCCGCTGGCGGGCCTTTTTACGGACGTGCCGGAAGATCAGGCCCTGGCTACCGTCCGGCGGGCGCTCGCGCTCGGCATGAATCTGTTCGATACGGCGCCTCTTTACGGGTACGGGAAGAGCGAGATGCGGGTGGGCATGGCGCTTGCTGGAATCGAACCCGCCTCCCGAGTCCTGGCGACGAAGGTCGGACGCTTGCTTCAGCCGGTCGACGCATCCGCCCAGGGCAAGGATAGCGCATGGGATAGCCCCGCTCCTTTCCGCCCGGTGTTCGATTTTAGTTATGACGGGATCATGCGCTCCTTTGAAGAAAGCAAGAAGCGGCTGAAAGTCGATCGGGTGGATATTCTCCACATCCACGACCCCGATGACCATTACGAGCAGGCGATTGAAGAAGCGTATCCTGCTCTCGATAAGCTGCGCCGTGAAGGCCAAATCAAGGCTGTCAGCGCGGGGATGAACCAGGCCGAGATGCTCGCTCGATTCGCCCGAGCGGGCGATTTTGACTGCTTCCTCCTTGCCGGGCGCTATACCTTGATCGACCACGCGGGCCTCGAAGAGTTGTTGCCGCTGTGTGTTGAAAAGCATATCAGCGTCATTATCGGCGGGACTTATAACAGCGGCATTCTGGCCACCGGGGCGCGGCCGGGCGCAACGTTCGATTACGTCGACGCTCCGCCTGCGATTCTGGACAAAGTGCGCAAGGTTCAAGAGGTCTGCGACCGGCACCAGGTCCCGCTGAAAGCTGCGGCGCTGCAATTCCCGCTGGCGCATCCGGCGGTGGCGGCAGTGATTCCCGGGGCGAGGTCGATGGCCGAGGTGGAGGAAAACTTCCGGCTCATTGGCCATCCCATCCCTCCCGATTTCTGGGCCGAGCTGCGGGCGAAAAAGCTTATCCCGGACGAGGCGCCCGTTCCGCAGTAGGCAGCCGGCCATAAGGGAGGGTCGTTCGCCGTTGCGGGCGCCGCCTGCTCCCCGGAATCTACATCCTGTTCGCAAGTCCCACCAAACCTGAGGCGACCATCAACACAACCAAGCCGAGCAGCATATACTTTTTGGCTTGGGCGCTCGAACCTTTCCATTCTCCGGTAAGAAAGCCACAGACGGTCGATATCAGGATGATGGTTGCCATAAAGAGAGGCCAGCCCATGACGGCCCCAACTTGTCCCATGAATGCGGCTCCGCGGCCGTAGAGAACCACGCCCCCGGTCCAGAGCACCGCCATCCCCAGGCCGTAGCCCCAGAAGCGGCCGGTTCCCGGAAGCGTGAAATAGGCCCAAGTTCTGTTGCGGGTCAGGAGATAGCCCGTGTAAAGGCCGTTGGCGACGAACCCTCCGGCAAGCGCGGCCATCCAGACGGCGTTCATGGCTCCGAACTGGCTTGCTCCGATTTCCGTTCCGGCATTGACCATCGGCTGGCTGAAGGCAAAGGCGAGATTGAGCATGGCGGAGAAAATGCCGCTGAAAATACAGATCGCCAGCCCCACGCCAAACTTTCCCTGCTGGACGGAATTTGACCCGCCGGCAAGGGAGGCGTCCCGCTTTTTGCCGGCGACCGCGACCAGGCCAACGCCCAGAAGCAACGTAAGCACCGAGAGAATTACGACCAGCCCTTTTTTTGTGAAGGCCATCTCAGGGTTATTGGCCACCAAAGGAACGAAGGTGCCGACGGCTGCGGTCACACCGAGCAGCACGGCGACGCCCATCGCCATCCCCATGCGGGCCACGCCCAACCCGGAAAGCACCCCGCCAATCCCCCAGCCGGCGCCATATAAGACCACGACCCAAAGGGTTGAACCCGGAGTGCGCGCAAAAACTTCTCCGATGTGGGGAACGGTTGCCACGGCTAAACCTATCGGCAGGACCAACAAGGAAAGTGCCGAAAACACGGCCCAGATATTCTCCCACTTCCAGGGGTTGACATACTTCAAGCCGAGGAAAAATGTGCCTTGCATTACACCACCCACGACGACCAGAGAAAATCCCAGCCACGAGTTCATCGCGATTTTTCCTCCACAGAAATTTACTTCCCCGTCTTCACCCTCGAGGTTTTTCACCGGATGGGTGTCTTCAAAAACTTTTCCCGGATGTGCGCATGAATCAGTCTATGGCTACTCGATGACCAATACGCCTTTGATATAGTCTTCGCGTTGAAAATCTTCTTCGAAGGCCCGCCGGATGTCTCCAAGAGAGTGATAACGATGCGTGATGAACGGAGCTACCTGCAAGGTCTGCGAATTCACCAATTCGCGGGCACGGCGGTAGGTTGTGGGACGTCCGTCGGGATCGAAGCCTCCTGACCCGCCCACCGGCACCACGAGGATGGGCTCAATGAAAAAAACATTTGCGAGCACGCCAATGTCCCGTCCCTTGTACCCGTGTGCGTAAAGGAGAATGGTGGCCTGCTTGCGAATCAAGCTCGGGATCTGCTCAAAAACCACAGAATTCCCGGAGGCTTCGATCAGATAGTGGATTCGCTTACCTTGAGTCAACTCTTCGATGGCCTCGCGCAGGTCCTGCCGGGTGACATTAACGGGCGTGCCGCCAAATTTGCGCGCCAGTTCGAGGTTTTTTTCCCGGACATCCGTGACCACGATGAGTCCTTCGAAATGTTTCACGTTGCGGAGATACTGGAGGAAAAGCAGGCCTGCCGGGCCGGCCCCGGTGATCAGAACATTTTGAATCTGCTCTTCGCCGTCGAAGGTGTAGCGTGCGGTCGTGCGCTCCGCAAGCTCATTGGCGTGCAACACACAGCTTGAGGGCTCAACAAGCGCCGCCAGGTCCATGGGCATTCCCGGCGGCAGAACCAGGCAATTCACAGCCGGCATGGCAATGTATTCGGCCAGCGCCCCCTGCAATCCCGTGATGCCGTGTTCTCCATAGAATTCGCATTGGTGGGAGTTTCCGGTGGCGCAGTACGGGCAGAGCGGCTTGCGCCCCCGGCTCTTGCAGCTCATTCCCTGGTCACACAGAACCCGGTCGCCGGGTTTGAGGTCCTCAACTTCGCTCCCTGCTTCCACGACCTCGCCGCTGAATTCGTGCCCGAGAATTTGGGGCTCTTCGCTGAGGGGGATGGGACGTCCCCGGGCGTCCAGGTGGTAGTTTCCGTGCCCCTTATACAAGTGCAAATCGGTGCCGCAAACGCCGACGGCCTTGACGCGAACCATGACCTCGTGTGGAGAAAGGGACGGATCGGGAATCTCCTGGAGCACCAACTTTTCAACATCCTGGAGGACGACTGCCTTCATAATCAACCTCGCGGTTTTTGATTTTGGACATGGCTCCCTGTAACCAGCCTCCCGTCGCCCGAGCTCGCGGCCCGGGTTGGGCCGGGCGCCGGTGATGCCGTCCTCCGGGTGGCGCCACATTATCCACCCAACTGCGTGGCAGTGCACTCAATTATTGCGATCCGCATCGACCCGGGACCTTGGCCCTTAAGAGTCGAGGTCTGCCGTATCGAGTTGATTCTCACTCAAGAGGCGGCTGAAAATCTCCGCCGTCTCACGCACCCCGTTCTCCAGCGGCGTGCGCGGCGCGCTACCGATGTCACGGACCAGAGCGCTGTCGTCAAAGTCATAGGCGATCGGAATGGGCTTCCCTTCGGCGTGGATAAACTCCCGCGATTTCGGCAACAGGCGATTCAGCGTCTCGAGAAAATCACCCATCTGAATCACGGTTCCGCGCAACGTGTAGGTTTTGGCCCCCTCCACCTGCGAGGCTGCGCACCGCAAAAAGATCTCCGCCGTGTCTCGCGCGTACTGCATGTCAAAGCCGCCCGTGAAGCGGATGGTATAGGGACGGCCGGCGATAGCGGCCTTGATGGCCTTGGTCGGCCCGGAAGTGATCCCCCGGTCGCGACCCACGCCATAGACCGTACCCGGCCGCAGGCCCGCGCTCGAGATGCCGTCGTTCAAATAGTAGACGCGGGCGTTGCCTTCATTCGCCTGCTTGAAAACCCCGTAGTGGGTATTGGGCAGCAACGGCGCGCCTTCGGGAACCGTGGTGTGGCCGTAAAACTCCTCCGGCCCAAAAACCGCCCCCGAACTCGCATAGACGATTCGCTTGATCAAGTCCCGGCGCTTGCGAACCACTTCGAAGGCGTTCAGCGTTCCCAGAACGTTCACGCGCGCTCCCAGCAGCGGGTCGGCGGCGCAGAAAGGAACCTGCAAGGCTGCGAGATGCAGTAAGTGGGTAATGCCGTTTTCTGCGACGGCGCGGTCCAGGTCATCAAAATTCGTGACGTCGCCCGTGACAAAGTTAATCCGTTCAAGCTGCTCGTCCGACAGCAGGTGGCGCAGCCGGTGCGATTGCGTATCCAGGTCATAAATCCACGGGATATCGCCGCGCTCGATCAGCATCTTGACAATCCACGCGCCGATGAAACCTTTGGCGCCGGTCAGGAGATAACGGGAACTGCTTTGAGGTGTTGTCGCTTCTTGAGTCATGACGAAAATTATAGTGTTTTGCGGGAAAGTTTCAATCAAAAGAACTTTGGCATCCTGAGCGTCCTGCTTGATCTGCAAGAATTGCCAGGGAAGCTTCCGAGCTTGAATCGCTCCGTATGGATCGGCGGAAGATGTCTTGCGTCTCCCGGCGAACGCTGGCCCAACCGTTCCCATGCATCCATCTACTGCTCCTGGACAAGGATTCCGTGGCCACGCGGCAAGGTGCGAAAACTGTGATAGACTTTGGGCGTACCTGTTCGATGAGAAGCCGGGAGTTCAGCCGCCCCGCCAAGGACATTCGCGTAAGTCTTCCATGGAAACCAAGAGAATCCTGCTGACCAACGATGACGGCATTGGAGCTATGGGCCTGAAGGTCCTGGAGCAGTGGATGGCCTCGCTCGGAGAGGTGACGGTGGTCGCGCCCGACAGCGATCGGAGCGGCGCCAGCCAGTCGCTCACGCTGCACCAGCCGCTGCGTGTCAAAGCCATCGACGAGCGCCATTACGCCGTGGGCGGCACGCCGACGGATGCGGTCATCCTGGCCCTCTATCAGGTGCTCGGCGAAAAGCCGGACCTGGTGGTTTCCGGCATCAACCCGGGCGGGAATTTGGGAGAAAACCTGATCTATTCCGGGACGGTTGCGGCCGCGCAGGAAGCGGCGCTGCACGGCGTGGCGGCGTTTGCGGTTTCTCTGGCGGCGCGCCAGCCGCAAGATTTCAACGGCGCGGCGGCGTTTGCCGTGGAGCTGGCCCGAAAGATTCTCAAGGAAGGATTGCCGCCTGGCGTGGCGCTCAATGTGAACGTGCCGCCGGGCGAGATCCGGGGCGTGCGGCTGACCCGCCAAAGCCAGAAGATTTCGCAAAACCTGGTGTGCGAAAAGAAAGACCCGCGCGGCAGGCCCTATTACTGGCTCGATGAAACCCTGGCCCATCGCAACGTCGAACCTGACTCCGACTACGCCGCCATCTTCGATCATGAGATTTCGGTCACCCCGATCGAGGTTGACCGCACCCACTACGCCAGCCTTAACCACCTCTCAGCCTGGCTGCCTGCTTTGCAGCAGACCGTTAAATCCTGAAAGCCTTTTCCCGCTCGGCCGGCGCTCGACAGGGAAGGGAAGAAGCCGGTTGTTCACGCGAAGCAGATCGGAGCCGGAAAGCTGAGATTTTTTGGGATTTGTTTCCGGTTCGTTTTTACGGTCCTTTATATTCAACAACTTGGCTAGCTTAGTTTTTTAGCCTGTTGTGTATTTTCAACAACTTGGCTAGCTTCGTTTCCGGTTCGTTTTGGCTGTTTTTTCCACAGTCGTCCTTTGTTTTCAATAACTTCCTAGCTTCGTTTTTGAAAAAAAGAATTCTTTTTTCTGCTTTTTGCGCACTGAAAAGAAAATCTGCCATATTTATCGTTATCTTCGCTCGCTTTTCGGTCCTTGCGGCTTGGGGTTCCTCCGCCAAGTCCGATCTGTATCCAAAAACCCACTATACTAGCCTATCATAAGAACCGGCCGTGTCAAGAGCAATCTCGCACGGCGCGCGCAAGTTGCGCTGCTCCAGCCAGCGTGGGCAGCGTGAGCGAAGGCGAGTTGATCTCCGGGCCTGCGGTAGGAAAGCGCCCTCGGCGTCAAAGACACGGCGTGAGGGCCGCTCGCGCGCGGTCAGTGCGAGCTGGGCAGGGCGATATCGATGCCGTGCTCTTCGTTCAATTGCCGGGTTGCGGGAAGGTTGAGAGCGGAGAGCGGAATTCTTCGGGTGGTTTCCCGGCCGAAAAGCCAAAGCGTTTGGCCGAAAATGGCGTAGTTTTGCGCTTCCACCACGCGGCCGTCACGATAGACGAACGCCGTTGAGATATGCTTTGTTTGAACCGCGGGCTGCGGAGTTGCCGGAGCCTGGGATGTGCTTTCCTGGCGCAGCGACTCGACTTGGCCAGTGAGCGCTTGAACCTGGCCGGCGAGCAGTTGGTTTTGCTGCGACGCGACTTCTCCGGCGACGTCTCCGTGAGCGATCTGCCACGCCTGAAGGTATTGCTGATCGAGCGGCGGCCACAGAGAGGGGTAGAACGCCAGCGCATCAGCACCGTACTGATAGGAGAAAGGATAGCCGAAGGGAAACGGATTGAGGAGAAAGAAACCCTGGCCATGCGAACGTCCTCTGCCTCTGCCGATTCCATGCCCAAATCCTCTGAAGGGGGACGGTTTGCTCCAAAGGGAGCTTGTTGAGGTGGGGAAAGGAGGAACGACGGAAAAGTTCCCGCCTGTGGTGTCCGGAGGAGTTGGCATCGGAAGCCGTGGAACAAACTGCCGGGCCGGCTTGGCCGGAGCCGCGCTGAATGAACGCGGAGCAAGGCGAAGCTGCGCGGAAACAACCGGCGGGAAAAGAACGCCCGCCAGCAACGGAATGGCAAGCAGGGCTCTCATAAAAAAACTCTACCACACTTCCGGGCTTTCGGCGCGGCGCAAACGGTAGCGGGTCATTTTGACGGGTAGAGGCGGCTTTATGCCGCCACAGGGCGAGGTAAACTCGCCGCTACCCCAGTCCAATTGACCCACCACCGCACAAACCTCCGCCTGCGGGACCCCGCGGCGCGCGGCGGCCCCGAGGCGCAAGAACCGCAGAAAGCGTGACGTGGCTGCCCGCCATAACTCCCCGGCCTCAGACCTTCAGGAAGATTTTCTTCCGGTAGAGGAAATAAAGGAACAGCCAGCCGGTCATCATGACGCTGACCGCCCAGAAGATGGGTTGCGCCGGCCCAAGATAACCAATGAATCCGTGCACGAAAATAGTGGTAATCGTTTCAAATTTGAAGAGATGCCAGACCAGGTAAATGGTGATGGCGTTGACGCCGATGACGGTGAAGAAAAAGGCCCAGCGCCGGTAGCCCCGCACGTCAATGATCCAGTAGAAGAGCGCCAGCAGGAGCAGGCTCCAGCCGCCCGCGAAGAGTACGAAGGAGCTGGTCCAAATGTTCTTGATGATGGGGAAATTGAAACTCCAGACGATGGCCACCCCCAGGCTTGCGACACCCGCGAGCGCAAGGCCCAGGGTTTTGCGGTTGGGAGAACGGTCCGAGCGCAGCCAGTGTCCGGCCAGGACGCCCGCGAGCGCCGTGCCGATGGCGGGAAGGGTGGAGAGGATTCCTTCATTGTCGCCGAAAGCGAAACAACAATAAGGGTGCGGGAGGAGATGGCGGTCAATGAAGCTGGCCAGGTTGCCCTGGGGCGTTATCACGCCGGCGCCGAAGCCCGGAACGGGAACCAGCATCATCAGCGCCCAGTAGCCCAGCAGAATTCCGCCCAGAACGTATGCCTGGCCGCGCACGCTGGTGTTCATGACGACGAGCGCCGCGACAAAGTAACAGATCGCGATGCGCTGGAGGACTCCGGCAATGCGCAGGTCGTGAAAGTTGAAATCGAGCAGGTGGTTGTAAACGAGGCCCAGCAGAAGGAGCAGAACCAGACGCCGGACGAGGTGGCGGTAAAGCTGGGCGCGGTTCGCACCCGCTTCCAGGCGTTTGGTCAGGGAGAAGGGCAGCACCGCTCCGACCACGAAGATGAAGAGCGGAAAGATAAGGTCATAGAAATGAAAGCCGGCCCAGGGCATGTGCTGGAATTGCGCGTCGAGGGCATTCGTGGCGGGGCCGGGCAGCGTCTTGTGGATGGCGTGGATGATTTCCTCGCCACCGGTGATCCAGAACATGTCGAATCCGCGCAGCGCGTCAATGGAAGCGATACGCTTTTGGAGAAAGGACTGCGTTTTTGCATCATCAGCCATAAGAAGCTCCTGAACAGTTGCCGCGTGAAGTGGCGGCTTGATTGTCTGACCAAGAGTACAAGCGTCAAGGCGGAAAAACAACTGATTACAGCGGAAGCGAGCGGGTTTGCGAAGGGCGCTGCGGTTGCGGGTTTTGGGCGGGCTGTGTTAGCTTTCGAGGGAAGGTCTTGAACGGATGGAAAAAGTACGCGTTCGGTTTGCGCCAAGTCCGACGGGCTACGTCCATGTGGGTAACGCCCGCACGGCGTTGTTCAACTGGCTTTTTGCGCGGCATCACGGCGGGACTCTCATCCTGCGCGTCGAGGACACCGACGTCGAGCGGTCCGAGCAGCGCTATGAGGATCAATTGCTCGAAGACCTGCGCTGGTTTGGACTCGATTGGGATGAAGGCCCGGACAAGGGCGGGCCTTCAGGCCCTTATCGCCAGTCCGAACGCCAGGACTTGTATCGAAAGTTTTCGGCGGCGTTGATCGATCAAGGGCACGCTTATTATTGCTTCTGCTCCCCGGAGCAGCTTGAAGCCGAGCGCCAGGAGGCGTTAAAGGCCGGACGCCAGCCGCGATATTCCGGCCGCTGCCGGAAGATTGCCGCGGAAGAAGCCGCCCGCCGGGCGGCATCCGGTGAACCGGCGGCCCTCCGCTTGAAGATTACCGAGTGGAGTTTCCGCTGGAGAGATCTTGTGCACGGAGAAACCAGTTTTCCGGGCGAGGTCATCGGCGACCCCATCCTGGTGCGCTCCGACGGGCACCCCGCTTACAACTATGCCGTGGTGATCGACGATCACCTGATGCAGATCACGCACGTGATTCGCGGCGACGATCACATTTCCAACACGCCGCGGCAACTGGCGCTTTATCATGCCCTGGGATGGAAGCCGCCGGAGTTTGCGCACCTTTCGACCATTCTGGGCCCCGACCGCTCGCGCCTCTCCAAGCGTCACGGCGCGACTTCACTTGAGAGCTTCCGCGCGATGGGCATTCTTCCCGAAGCTTTGCGGAATTACCTGACGCTGCTCGGGTGGTCGCCCGCCGACGGGAAGACTGAAATTCTGAGCGACGCGGAAGTGATCGCGCAGTTTTCCCTGGACCATATCACCAAAAGCCCGGCGGTGTTCGACCAGGAGAAATTGAACTGGCTGAACCGGCACTACCTGAAGCAGTTGCCTTTGGCGCGCGTGGCGGAGCTGAGCGTTCCGTTTTTCGTCCAGGCGGGACTGCTGATGGAGCCTTTTGGCCAGCCCGTGCTTCCCTGGCTCGCGCAGGTGGTGGAGGCGGTGATCAATAAGATCGATTGCCTCAGCCAGCTTCCGGAATCGGCCCGGCTGATCTTCGAGTACGATGCGCGGAAAGCCGTGCAATCGCTGGGCAACGAGGAGGAAGATGGAGTCCTCAGGCGAGTGATTCCGAAAATTCTCGCTGAGCCCAAACTGACCTATCCGCGATTCCGCGAGATCCTGAAGGAAGTCCAAAAGGAGACCGGGAAAAAAGGGAAAGAGCTGTTCCATCCGGTGCGCGTGGCGCTGACCGGTTACGACTCCGGCCCTGAGCTTGAGAAGTTGATTCCGATTTTTGAGGCGGGCTCCGGACTGGAACTGGCGCGGCCGGTTCTGAGCGTGGCCGGCCGTTTGCGCAACTTTGCGGAGGCGGCGCACCTGCTCTGAGGGCGGGATGCGCCCTGGTCCCCCTTCGAAGCTTGCTGAGCTTTCATGAGCGAACCTCGAAATCCCCCATCGCAAGACGTGCTGTACGGGATTAACGCCGTCAAGGAAGCTGTGCGCTCCCGGCCGGTCGATCACGTGCTGGCGCGCGAAGGAGCCAGCGGCCGGCGCTTGCAGGAAATCTTGAGCGAATGCCGGGCGCGCAACATTCCCTTGCGTTTTGTGCCCCGCGCGGCGCTGGAACGCGTGGCGGGAACGGTCCATCACCAGGACGTGGTGGCCGTCTGTTCCGAAAAGGCCTACGATGATCTGGAGGCCGTGGCGAGTTCCAGCAGCCCTGCGCTGCTGGTGGTGCTCGACAGCGTGGAGGACCCTGCCAACCTGGGAGCCATTGTGCGCACCAGCGTGGCGGCAGGCGCAAGCGGCGTGGTGGTAGGGGAGCGGCGCGCGGCGGGGCTTTCACCGGCGGTGGCGCGGGCTGCCGCGGGAGCGCTCGAGCACGTGAGGATTGCCCGGGTCAAGAACCTGGTTCGGGCGCTGGTCGAACTTAAGGAGAAGGGAATCTGGGTCTACGGGTTTGAGACGGGGGCGGACAAGAATTATCTGGAACTGGATTATAAGCTGCCCTGCGCGCTGGTGATGGGGAGCGAGGGACATGGCCTGCATCGCCTGGTCCGCGAGGCGTGCGATCAACTTGCTGTCATCCCCTTGCGAGGTCCGGTCGATTCGTTGAATGTGTCGGTCGCGACCGGCATCGTCCTCTATGAGGCGCTGCGGCAGCGCTCGGGAGGCCGGGGGACTTAGAGATGCAAAACATAGTGACGCCGTTCTTTGTAGCGCCGCTTGGCGGCAAGCACTGCTTGCCTGAGCGGCGAAAGACCATAGACCCGCGCTACAGTAAGAGTTGTCACTATATTTTGTAAACATCAGTAGAGGACCGGGAAGGATTTCCACACGGGTTGTAACGCGTTTGCGATTGGGTACATCATAAACTGTTGGGATGGAGGCGTGGATGCAGGGGAAAAGAAGAGGCGAGCCTAGCAGAATTATGTTGCGCATTGCCGGTATCTTTTTCGTGGTTCTCGTGGGCTTTTCATTCGCCCTGGCGCGGAGCGGCGCAGGCGGGAGCACTGCTTCCGCTCAATCTCCGGGGGTTCCCTCCAGCTCCAAGCCCAAAGAGAATGCTGAAACCCGTGCCCAGATTCGCGTGCAGTCCAATCTGGTTACGACGCCCGTGACCGTCATCGACCACACGACGGGTGACTTTGTTTACGATCTGGATAAAAGCGATTTCGAGATCTACGACGACGGGACACGCCAGCGGATCGAGCGCTTTGACCGGGAGCCCCACAAGATTGCCGCGGTGATCGTGATCCAAACCAACGACGCCGTGGCCCCGCTCCTTAACCAGATCAAATCGCTCGCTCCGCTGTTTTCAGAATTGATGCTGGGATCAAAGGGAGAGGCGGCGGTGGTTCTTTATTCCGACCGGGTCCGGGAAGGCCAGAATTTTTCAAGCTCCGCAGGCGTCCTGGACAAGACGCTGCAGAGCGTCGCGCCGGATGGCCGACGCGCGCGGCTCAACGACGCTCTCATGCAAGCCATGAATATGCTTGAAAAACGCCCCAGGAGCGAACGCCGGGTGATTGTGGTCTTTTCGACCGGGTACGATTCAGGGAGCGGGGCGAACAAGGATGATGTGATCCGCCGCGCCACTCATGCCGAAGTGGAAATCTACGGTTTAGGCTTGAGCCTGACCAAAGCGACCTTGACCCGCAAACCCGAGCCTCAGGTGGCCCAGAACCCGCAGGATGCGAACGTGGCGGGCCCCAGTCTTCCCGGCAGGCCTTCAACGCCGGGTTCCTCCCAGCAATCTTTCGGAGTGCCCGCCAACATCACCCAGGACCTTTCGACGGCGGCGCGGGCGGCAAAATCCTCAGTTTTTGGAAATGATATGGAGTCCTATTGCCGCTACACGGGCGGCGTCTTTTACACCCAGTGGTCTTCCAAAGCGCTGCAGGTTCACCTGAATGAGATTGCCTCCGAGCTTCACAGCCAGTATGAATTGGCTTATGTGCCTGATGATCTCTCGAAGTTGGGCTTCCATCGGATCGAGATCAAGGTCAAGAAACCCGGTGTGCAAGTGCGGACTCGACTGGGATACTTTTACTTCGGGCCGCCCCAGTAATACTGCTTGTCCCCGGTGGGGTCTTCTGCCTTCAATAATAGCGCTCGACATCAACCCGGCGACCCACGCGGAGGTCGATTTCGGCCAGGTAGGGCCGCATGGTTTCGGGAGGAACCTTTAGAACCATGGCGTGGGTGCCGCCCTCCACTCGATAGAGAACCGTGAAAAAAAGGTTGTGCTTGCTGCCACCGGAAGGGGGCTTTAGCGCCCATTTCAATTTCATCTTGCGAACTTGACGGCTGACCTTGGAGCGATATTCCATGAGGGTAATGGAATCGTAAGGCACGGAGACGCGGCTTTCGCGGCATTCAAAGACCAAGGCCGTTTGGGTGATCTCGAGATTGCCTTCACATCGTTCCGGCACCGGTTCCGTCCCCCCTGCGTATTCGAACTGCGATTTGCTGCGGGAGCGCCCATCGGCCGATGCGGCGAAGATAAGCGCCGCGATCAAGTTTAAGAAAATGGCCCTTCTAACCCATGTGGACTTTGTCATGGCTGCCTTCTTTTGGGCGTACCTGCCTTAAGTATAGCGGAACTTGCGCTGCTTGATTCAGCGTTCGAAGGGAACGGCCGCAGGAACCTAACGGATATCTGGACTGCTCGTGTCGCCATGAACCAATGCGCGCTCAATAGGGACCTTGACTACCAGATACCACGGGATTCTAAGTGCGCCCCAGCGCGCTGCGCGGAATTTCCAGCTCCGCACCTTCTGCCGGGCCTCGTGAAGATAACCGTTCGCATCGCCCAAGGGTATCGAATCCAAGACTTGCCCTTTGGGTCCGACCAGGATCCTTAACTGTACGGTCCGGGAAGGGAATCCGTTGCCGGGTCCGGTGATAACTTCGGGAGGATGCACTTGCTTTTGGAGATACTCCTCAGCGTTTCCGGGCAAGCCTGCGACTTTTCGAGCGTGTAGGCTGAAATTCACATTGACGTAGGTCCGAAACGGCGTGGCGCCGGTGGAATTTACGAGAGGCCGGTATCGCCACTTCCGAACCGCCTCGATGGCGGCTGCGGCAAGCAACGGCTCTCCGTCAATGACGTGGGCCTCGGCGACTGCGCCTTCGCGGTTTACTTCGACTTCAATTTTGACGCGACCCTGGATGTAGTTGACCTTGGCGACCGGAGGGTATTCGGGCTTTACGAAATGGACAATAAGTCTGGAAGCAGACTTGCCATTCAAACGCACTATTTCGGGGCTCGAAGCGGCGGCCTCGCCGTGCGATGAGCTTGCTCCCGCCAGCAATAAAGCCAGAAAGCAGGAGAGGAGGGCCGGACTTCCCGGCGATACCGAAGTCAAACTAAGGACCGGATTCAAGAATCACCTGCGCCACCACGTAACGGTTGGCGTGGGAAATCGACACCACAGCACGCGTTACGCCAAGCTGGTTTGCCAGTTCCCGAGCGCGCCCGGAAAGCAACAACTCGGGCTTCCCGCTGGGCTGGTGGCTGATCTCAACGTCCAGCCAGCGAATCCCGTTCGCCCAGCCGGTGCCTAGAGCTTTGAACGCCGCTTCCTTGGCCGCAAACCGAGCTGCATAACGCTCCGCCTTGTTCTTGAATCTCTCACAATAAGCAATTTCAGAGGGAGTAAATATCTTTCGCGAGAACCGCTCTCCGTGGCGTTCAAGAGCCTGTTCAATTCGCTGCGTTTCAGCAATGTCAATCCCCGTACCGATAGTCATTCCGACGCTTCCTGCGGCCCGCTCGCGGCAAGAGAGATTTACGCGCGTTCCCTCGCCGCCGCCCCCACCGGCCGGGCCTTTTGTGCTTCTTCGTATCCCTTCACCGTGTAATAAATAGCCTTATCGAAGAAGCTGCCGATCAGGTGAGTGAAAAGCTATGAAATTCGCCCACTTCCACCATACCAGAGCGAAAATCCAATTTCAAACCGCGACTTCATCTCCAGCCGCTACGGTATCGCCCGAAAAGCTTCGCAAAACGCGCCAGTGTTTCCAACCATGCCGCTGGCCCCGGATAGCCTGCCGGAGAGGGCGCTCTCCGCATGTTGCAAACCGCCTTCGGCCGGAGGAATTAAAAATTGTGGTTGTGAGGGCGTGGATAACGAACCCTGCGGGGCGTGCTATATTGAAGGGTTGAGGCGCAAAACTTTCAAGCTTGTTTCCTCCCGAGAGCATGGCTGGGTCGAGTGCGAGGCGCTCAACCGCATCCCGTGGCTTCTTCACGCCTTTCCCACCAGAACCGGCGACAAGAAATCAAGATCGAAGCTGGGCGGAAGTGGCACGGCTACCACGGTGGGCGGTGACCAGCGGCGCCTCTTGTCAGCGCTTGGCGCCGGCGGTTTCCATCTGGCTTCCCTTCGGCAGAAGCACTCGGCGATTATTTATTCCGTGTCTCCGCGCCGGGATTCTACCACCCTCCAGTACGATCTTTCCGGTTACCGTTCTCCCGCACGGAGTCGTAAACAGCCCATTCCCTCGGGCGACGCGCTGATCACAAACCATGCCCAAATCCTGCTGAGCGTGCGGGTGGCCGACTGCATGCCGATTCTACTCGTCGATTGCCAAAACCGGGCCGTCGCCGCCGTGCACGCAGGCTGGCGCGGCGCGCTGGGCCGCATTGTTGAAAAAGCGGCGGGCGAGATGCGGCGAGTTTTCCATTCCAGACCGGAAAACCTTATTGCCGCGATCGGCCCCTCCATCCGGGGTTGCTGCTACGAAGTGGGGGAAGAAGTTGTGGAGGCATTCCGCGGACGATTTGCGCGCCCCGAGAAATTCTTTCGAACCGGCCTGCCCGAGGCGGATGATCTGGGGGCGGGCAACCGTCGCTTCCCCCTTTTCTTTTCGCAGGCGCCTCCCGGTCACCAGCTTAAAGAGCATCCGGGGGCTCATCTTGATCTGGTCGCCGTGGCGCGCTATCAATTGGAGAGCGCTGGTGTCCCGCCGGAGCAGATTCACGTTGCCGATTACTGTACGGCTTGCAGGAACGATCTGTTTTATTCCTACCGGAAAGAAGGAAGCCTTGCCGGACGCATGATGGCCGTGGTCGGAATTCGGCCGGCCTCGTCCGGCTAGCCTGGAGAGAGCGTCTGGGCAGCCTGAACCTGTGCGGTTGCGCTTTCCGTTCCTGACAGCCGCAACTGACCGCACGCCGCCATAATGTCTTGACCCCGGGAAATACGAATGAAGACCGGGATGCGGTGATCCTGAAGAATTTTCTGAAACGCCAGCACGCGCCGAAGAGGCGAAGGCCGGTAGGGCAGGTCCGGTCCGGGATTGTAAGGGATCAGGTTCACTTTTGAACGGATTCTTCCGAGCAGCGCAGCCACCCGCCGGGCGTCGGAATCGGTGTCGTTAATCCCGTCGAGAAGCACGTACTCAAAGGTCAAACGCTCGCGTGAGCCGAGCGGAAATGCCCGGCATGCTTCGAGCAGCTCGCTTAAGGGATATTTGCGATTCAGGGGCATTAAGGCGGTCCGCTGTCCTTCGGTGGAAGCGTTGAGAGAAATTGCAAGTTTGGGCCGGGCCGCTTCACGAGCCAGATCATGAATTTTGGGAACAATGCCGGCAGTGGAAATCGTGATCCGGCGCAAAGCTATCGCGAGGCCGTCCGGGTCCGCCATGATCCTGACCGCCTTCATCACGGACTCGAGGTTCAGCAAGGGCTCGCCCATCCCCATAAAGACGACGTTCAAGGGTGTTCCGGGAGGAAGCTGCTCGGCGCCGGTTACGGCGATAATTTGTCCAACAATTTCGTCCGGCTCCAGGTTGCGCTTGACTCCCAGCAGCGCGGTAAAACAAAAACGGCAGTTGACGGCACAGCCCACTTGGCTCGAAAGGCAAAGCGTGACTCGGCCTTCGTCCGGCATATAAACGGTTTCAACACTTTCGCCATCCTGAAGGGAGAGCAGATAGCGAACCGAACCATCGCCCGACGCCACCCGGCCTTTGATCTCAGGGTAATCAACCCGGTACTGAGAATTCAGGAGATGGCGGAAGTGAGCGGGCAGTTCCGTACACTGGGTGAAATCGCGCTGGCGCCGCGCGTAAATGTCCCGGAACAACTGGGTGCCTCGAAACTGCGGCTCCTTGTAGAATGTGGCGAGGTGGCGCAGATCGGACTTGTCCAAACCCAGGAGGTTATCTCGCGAAGCAGGGATTGCAGGTTTCATGCCGTCCATAGCCATCGTACCATTAGGCTTCTCAAGCGTTCAACTTGGCTTATAGGTTGCTGAAAAAGAGTTTGCAGCCCGTCATTCCCAGTGAAGCCAGTCATCCTGAGCCCGTTCGCCCTCCGCTTGCTGAGCGGAACGCAGATTCCTCGCTGCCCTCGGAATGACAAGCGAAAAGCCTGCCCTGAGCGAAGCGAAGGGGCTCAGCATGACAACATCGATTTCTTCAGCAACCTCTCGAACGATGCAACTTCAGGATCAAGCTCCCGCGACCAAAACGAACGAAACCTTGCGGTATATCGTTGAGGGGATTTGACCGCCGCCGTCCAGATAACTTACGATAAGCCGTCTGGTCGATTTTAGAAAGGCAAGATTATGAGCCCACGCCGAGTTGATCCGGCGCTTACCGCCCGGCGCCGGGAAGCTTTGATCAAAGCAGGTTACGCTGAAATCCTGGAGAACGGCCTCCCCGCAACGAGTATCGACTCTGTTGTCGCGCGGGCAAACTCCAGCAAGGGCGGGGCGCTTCATTATTTCCACACCAAGGAAGATTTGCTCTATGCGGTTTTGGAGTGGCTGCTCGCTGAACTCACCCACAGTTTGGACCAAGTGGCGGCGACCGCCGAGTCTCCTCGTGCCCGCCTGGCCGCTGAGCTGGAGCTCTTATTTCATAGCACTGAGGTGAATCGCAAGCTCTACCGGGTGCTTTTCGATTACGTGAGCCTCGGCAGCCACGCGCCCCGCTTTCGCGGCTTGTTCGCGGATTTTTTTGCGAAGTGCCGAGCCCGGGACCGGGAGATTATTGCTGAGGGAATACGCCAGCAACAGTTTCGGCAAGTCAATCCGGAGGAAGCTGCAACAACCATTCGCGCCCTCGTCGATGGGTATTGCCTGCAATGGCTTATGGACCCTGGAAACCTTTCCGTGGAAGTCTGCCGCGACCGTTGCCGCGCCGTCTTGGGAGCATACTTGTTGCGCGCCTGACCGTTTTGAGGAGATTCCGGAATGCTTCCAAAGCTGGTACGAGTCATCTTTTCCTTGTTCTTGATCGCAGGCATCCCCGCGCTTTCCTGGCACAGCGCGCGCCCTTCTCATCTCCGGGGGATTCCGAAGACGGCTCTTTATTTTTCGGCGGTGATGTCCCAGTGGGTTCTGGCCGCGATCGGCGTCGTTGTCGTGATCGTGGCTTGGCCCAACTGGTCGAGCGCGGGTTTTCACCGGGTGGCGTTCTCTGGGTTCCTCTATTGGACCCTGCTGCTGACGGTTGTGTCCGTTGTGGGGCTGGGCTTCTTCCTGCTGCTCGAACACTGGGGCTGGTGGCCGGAAGAATCGGAAGTGGTTCGCCTTCTGATGCCTGAAACCACCCGGGAAAAGCTGTGGGCGTTATTCGGTCTGGCGCCCACGGCGGGCTTATGTGAGGAGTTTTTATATCGCGGGTTTCTTCTGGCGGAGGCTTCCGGATGGTGTCATTCTGTCGTCTGGGGTGTCGTGGTGTCTTCCGCGGCCTTCGGTCTGGCGCATCTCTATCAGGGTATTAACGGAATGGTGCGTGCTGCCTTGCTGGGAGCGCTGCTGGCGTATCCGGTGGTACAGGTTGGGTCGCTCTACCCTTCGATGACCGCGCACTTCTTGATCGATGCTATAGCCTTCCTGTGGCTTGGGCCCAGGTTTTTGGAGCAAGAAAAGTCGTCAGAAGTAGCGCCTTGAAGCTCGATATGAACCCGGCCGCCGAACACGGCTCAAGCTAATGTGACGTAAGAAAAGTTCGCAGCTTAAGCAAGCTCCGGAGGAGCGGCATAAGTTGGCCCACGGCGCAAGCCGTGGGTTGATGAGCGCTCCCTTACCCCAGCCCTCTCCTCGTGGGAGAGGGGGGACCGCGAAGCGGTGGGTGAGGGCCGTTAGACCCCAGAGATCACGCCCTGGGCGCACATCCTTCGCCCCTGCGGGGCGTTTGAACGCGGCTTCGGAGCCCCAGATTTTACGAACGAACTTCAGGTACGCCACACTAAAAATACTGGCGCTGAACGGGGAGTCAAGGTAAGTTATATAGGGCGCCATAAGTCGGCGACGGTCATTTATTGTAGCGCCGCTCTATGAGCGGCGAAATCCGCCGGTCACAGACCGGCGCTACAGTTTTGGAGCGTTGCCGACTTATGGCGTTACGTATAAATATTGCTCAGTGGGAACCATCGGAAGCAATTTGAGGAAATGGCATTCAGGTTTGGAGGGGTCCTCTTTGATCAGATTTGCTGCGTTGTGTAGTGCTCTGCTGTTGGTTGTTTCGATGGCCGCTGCCCAAGGCCATCCGGTGGCAGGCCATGCAAGGTTGGTGGCGCGGGGCAAGTATCTGGTGGAAAACCTGGGGATGTGCAGTGACTGCCATTCGCCGCGCGATGAAAAGGGCCAGTTTATTCCCAGCCAGTATTTCGAAGGCTCGAATCTGGATTTCGAGCCTATGCATCCAGTCCCGAATTGGGTTCCAGCCTCGCCACCTATCGCAGGCTTGCCGGGCTGGACCTCGGCAGAGGCGGTCAGGTTCTTCATGACGGGTGTGGATAAAAACGGTAAGCACGCCCGCCCTCCGATGCCCTCGTATCGCATGTCACGGCAGGATGCCGAGGCCGTTGTCGCTTACCTGAAATCGTTGCGCGCGGGGCAAAAGTAACCTGGCAGTGGAGCCGGGTTGGATCTCAAATTCGAATCTTTCTGTGGTATTTGGGGATTCGCGGTAGAATATCAACTGCATGGAAGAGCGAGACTTTTTCGACGAAAAAGAAGTTCTGAAACCTGCCAATCTCTCCTGCCTTTTCTGCCGGCAAACTGGCGCCTATCAGATCCGATGGCTTGAGCGCACCAAGAAGCGGGCGCTCAGGGGCAACGCGGACGAGCGGGACCGGGCGCGATATCAGAAGGCGAGGTCCTATCTGCTGCGGCGGGATGACTTCGTGCAATGCCAGAATCCGCGCTGCCGAAAGAGGTTTGAGATCTCCAGCCTGCAATCGGTGGTATTCCTGTAAGGGGCATGGTCCGGTTTCGAAATGGTTTCTACAGGCTTGCCGGTACGCGCTTAACTTGCGCCTTCAACAACCGTTAAGCTGATACAATAATCTTTTTTTGGTGAAGATAGCTCATGACTCTGGAAGGATTACGTCGAATGCGCAAACGCGCTGGCGGAACAGCAGGACTGCTATGCCTCGTCCTAGGCGGCCTGATGGTGCTTGCCTTTGGACGCGCGGCGCCGCGCGACGGCCATCGGGATCTTGTGGCCCGGAAGGCTTCCGCGCCCGTGGTGGCGAACTACTTAAAGCTTCCCTTGAACTTTGTGCGCAATCTTGGACAGGTTGGGAATGATCCGCAACGCAAGGTCGATTTCTTTTCTGCCGGCCAAGGTTACACCCTGTTTCTGACCTCCAGCGAAGCCGCGCTGGCTCTCGAGAAGGACCGGGGAGGGAAATCGCTAAGGCCCCAAGGAATTGCAATCAATGGCGGCTCGGCCGAGCCCCGGCGAGCGGTGCTGAGGATGAAACTCGCGAATGCAAATCCGCACGCGGCGCTTACGGGAATGGACGAGTTGCCGGGGAAGAACAACTACTTCATCGGCAATAAGCCGAGCGAATGGCACACCCAGGTTCCCACCTACGCAAAGGTGAAATATCGAAATGTGTATCCCGGCGTCGACCTGATTTTTTACGGCAACCAGCGCCACCTGGAATTTGACTTTGTGGTGTCTCCCGGGGATGATCCCCATCGTATCGGGTTTGATCTTGAGGGAGCTACGAAGGTCAAATCCGATCTAGAAGGGAACCTCGCCGCCGAGATTGGCGGCGGGACCGTATGGTTCCATAAGCCTTTGATTTTTCAGCCGGCGGCAAGATCCGGGGATGATCCTGCGGGGAAGCGCATTGTGGAAGGCGGTTACGTTCTTGGTCCCAGCGGACGAGTCAGTTTCCGGGTGGCGGATTACGACAAGAAAAAACCTCTCATTATTGATCCCACGCTCAGCTATTCGACGTTCCTGGGCGGCAGCGGCGACGATAGCGGGTCCGGTATCGCGGTAGATTCTTCCGGGAACGCGTACGTTACAGGCTCCACGGCCTCGGCGAATTTTCCCACTGCCAGTCCCCTTACGGCGGCGCTTTCCGGCAGCGTGGATGCTTTTGTCGCCAAACTGGATCCTTCGGGCACGTCTCTCGTCTACTCAACGTTCCTGGGCGGAAATAATGTTGATCGAGGCAGCGCGATCGCCGTGGATTCTTCGGGCGACGCTTTTGTAGCCGGAACGACTTCATCCCCTGACTTTCCGACGACGACGGGCGCCCTTCAAACCAGCTTTGCGGGGGGGGCGACGGATGCCTTCGTGGCCAAGCTCAATCCGGCGGGAGATACGCTCGCGTACGCCACCTACATGGGAGGAACGGGAAGCGACACCGCCCACACGCTTGCATTGGACTCGATCGGCGACGCCTTCGTGGCCGGCGATACGCAATCCACCGACTTTCCAACATTAGGCGCGTTTCAGGGAGCGAGTGGAGGGCAGGGAGATGCGTTCTTGAGCAAGCTGAAGCCGGACGGTTCCGGTTTGGTCTATTCCACTTACCTGGGAGGAAGCGGCGCGGACTCGGGGCAGGCCGTTGCCGTTGACCCTTCCGGTGATGCCTACCTGACCGGTTATACTTATTCAACGGATTTTCCCACCGCGAGCCCTTATCAAGCCGCGAACGCAGGTTCCGCCGACGTCTTTATTACCAAGTTCAACCCGGCGGGAACCGCATTAGTCTATTCCACGTATCTTG
>Ga0307372_10001446_pt1 | contig 41368 bp, 38 predicted proteins | sample OX1MG_FD_202533 | JGI IMG/M metagenome (GOLD analysis project Ga0307372, IMG submission 202533) | Soil microbial communities from Risofladan, Vaasa, Finland - OX-1 | ecosystem: Environmental > Terrestrial > Soil > Coastal area > Acid sulfate soil | place: Finland: Risofladan, Vaasa | collected...
AGACATTCTCATTTCCATCGACGCCATTCGCAACTCTCCCGAGAAACTCAGCGGATGCATCGCGCAGTCCGAGTTGCCTTTTTCTTTGCGTTAAATCGTTGCATTATTTATGCAGCAGTCAATAGAACGGAGCGAATCAGATCGGCAGCCTCTGGCTCCGGCCGTTTTCCCAGCGCATCTAAGGCGTTAAGGCGCACTACTTGCCAGTTCTCCTGATCGAGTGCTGCACCCAAAGGACCTATTGTCGAAGGAGTTCCTATTGATTCCAAAAACTTCACGGCATCGAGCTCGATCAGCCCGCTCGGCTTAACATCCGGCTTAACGTAGGCTGCAAGCGTTGGCACCGCCTTCTCTCCGAGATTTGTGATGATGGCATAATCTTTCGCCGTGGGGGGTACCCAGGAGATTCGTCTCACGCCCCTCATCGCCTGGTGATTTGCGCCCCACCCGTCCACTACGCTGTAACATCTCCCCACGGCTCGATTCATGACTTCAACGACGACCCTGCGTGTTGCGTTGGCATCTATAGTGGGGGACGTCGTTGCGGCGACCGTCTGGGCCCCAATCCGCTGCCACGGCGCAATCCCGATGCATCCGGCCACAAGAAGAAGACGACAAATCAGCCCAGCTTTCATATTCATTGACTCACCGTTCCCGACGTTATTGTCTGATTTTGCGCGGGCAGATTGCCCGTGATCGTTACCTGTTCGCCCTCCGTACATTGAACGGAGTCGTAAACGGTCGAAATGGAATAGTTAGTCGTTCCGACGGTTGCAGCATGTGTGTCGGTAGGCCCGTTCGTACAAAATTGCCCGCTCGCTCCAGGATAGCAAGCACCGAAAGGCGTGTCGCTAAAGGTCCCTTAAGAGCCCGTTGTGGCGGGAGTCGCATATCCTGCGGTTGTCATGGGACCTCCATTCTCCGATTCCTGTGGTGTAATCCCAGCGGCGGAAATTTGATTCCCATTTTGATCGGCGGCAAAATTATTCAGGCTAAGGAAGTATCCGGGCGCCGACCCACAAAATCCAGGGTTAGCGATATGTGGAGCAGAGGTCGTGACGAAGTAGGTCGGCAGCTGAACGTAGAAATTCTGCGAATCACTTGTTTGGCCGGAGGCGGTCACGGTGACGCCCTGACTTCCGCCGGCGGAGGTGGAATTTGACGGCGTGAAGGTCGCGGTGATTTGCGTGGAGCTAACCACGCTCACGTTCGAAACCGTGATTTTCGACCCGGCGCTTACTGTGTCACCAGAGGCGAACCCGGTACCAGCCATTGTAATGCTAATTGCTGTGCCAACCAACCCTTGCGCGGGGCTTATGCTTGTGATACTCGGCCCTACACTCCCCGCGGATTCGACGCTCGGGTCGTAGTAATAAATCGGACACGAGGGGAGGTAATACCCACATTCATTTGAGTATCCCGGCTCAGTAACGCTGTCTACCACGTCCATCGTCGCCGAGCCAACGCTCACGCCGCTCACCCATCCCGAGTTGACCGTTGCGATGTTCGTCGCGGTGCTGCTCCACCGACCCTGGCCGGTCGTGTCGTATTGATTGCCGCTATTATAGGTTTCATAAAACGTGAGTCGATGAGTTCCGTTCACTACCGCTGCCCAAGGATCGTCAAAAATTGAAGCGCTCGCAACCCCGTCACAGGTCTCGCACAAGTAGGTTCCGCAGGTGGCCTTCTGCACGTTATAGATGGCTGAATCCATGGCTGCGAGTACGTGTTGCACTTCACCCTGCGATCCCATCAGGACAGCACTCCCCTCCGTAACGGACAGCGGGATCACGTTGCCTTTGGAATCAGGAGTCTGGCTGTTGACGGTCTGAGAGATGTTGAACATCTTTGTTGCCTTTGGGCCCAGATGGATGGGATAGCCGCAATGACCGCCCTGATAATTTAACTGAAAAATGAAATCCTGCGGCTCGTCAGCCGGATTCCATATCGTGACCATGGTGTCGTCGCCATTACCGATGCTCCAATAGGACAGGCTCTTGCTTGCGCTTGGCTGCACTCCCCTTGGAACTACGGCGAAGACATACGATTCGCTCTGGTCGACGGCTCCTCCCGCGGCAAGAAGCGCGCCCGGAGTTCCTTGGGTGTCGAATACCAGATTCACACTTTCAGTCAAGCCTTTCAACCCGGCCGTCTCCAGCATTTTCGCGACATCCAAACTTCGACTCTCATACGGCGCCAGCGTTTGCTGCGGAAGGGAGGCAGATGACGGCCCTTCACCGGCCATCCACTAAAGGGTTGGCGCTATCGTCAAGGGGGCGCTCGAGATATTTCGCAACACGGTGTAGGGCGTGAAAATAATTCCCTGTGGGAAATGCAGCATCGGGTCAACTGGACCGGTCATCATGCCAAGTTCGGCAACGGTCGATTTCGATGCGCTCGCCGAAGAGGGAGCAGGCACAAACGGAATGACTGCGGAATACCCAATACTTTGATCCTCAAGCCCCCCATTGATCAAGACGGGGCTTGTGTGGCTGTTTGCGGTATAGGCAACCCGAATTCCTCCTTGTTGAGCGGATGCGGAGTCGAGTTCGCTCAAAGTGACTGGGACCGTCTGGTGTGACGGCACCTCGACCGTGTGATGCGCAAGAGCTACGCCCAGATTGTCGCTCACATCGACTTGAACGCTGATGGACTCGCCTCCGGTGTTGGACAACGCCAGGAAGCCGGTCACGCCGGGCTCTTGTTTCCACCACACTCCCTCCACAGCATTGGTCAAGGGACCAGCGGCGGGTAGAGGTTGATTTGGCAATTGGATCGGAGTGCGAGATCCATAATAGAAGATGAGGCTGTCGGCCGTATCGAGGTCCTTGATTGTGGCGCAAATCGGAACCCACGGCCACTGGTAGTGAATCTCCATGTAGCCCGTGAGCATGGCCGTCGGCGTAACACCCAATTTCTGGAGTGCCGCATTCACGTCGACTTCTTGGATCGCTCCCGGGCTCAGGTCGAGGTCGGCCAGCACATATCTGGCTCCATTGCTCAAGTAAAGAATCGGCGTTACCTTAACCGCCGCCGTTTCCACAAGGTTCTTCACATAGATTGTTGACTTAAAATTTGTGCCAACCATCCAAGGTCCACCCACAATGGAACTTGCGCTTGAAGCTGGGAGAGCAAACGGTTTGTCAACCTTTGGGGGAACAGGATCATGTGGCGCGGAGACGCGCTGCTGTGCGTAGGCCAGAATTCCGAAGAAGCAAATTGCAAGAGACGCGAAAGCAACACGAACGAATCGTGGCGACGGTCCACCATCATTCATTGTCATGTCATCCAATCCTGCATGAAGCGCGGTCAAATTTTCATAAGATTGCGCAAGGAAGACATTGTCTGACTCATTGTAGCTTTGCAGGAATGGACGGAGCCAAGGTTGTCACAAGGATGAAATGGCGTCAAGTAAATTTTCGCTAATCCTTATTGGATCATCCGATGTTGATGTCACCTGTTGACTAAGTACGTAATAAACTTTGCAGACGGGCGGGGGCGAGCCGCATCTTGATTCTCCCCCAATGGGTTCGCGGCGCCCGGCTCTAAGCGCGGTCCGTGCCTTCAGACTCCAGCAACTGGCGCTTGCGGTCCACTCCCCAGCGATAGCCGGTGAGCGAGCCGCCGGCGCCCACTACCCTGTGGCAGGGCACCAGAATCGCCACCCGGTTCACGGCGCACGCCCGTGCAACGGCCCGCGTCGCCTTCGGTTCACCCATCTCCCGCGCCAGTTGGCCGTAGGTTCGCGTCTGGCCCCGCGGAATCTGCCGCAGCGCCTGCCACACGCGCAGTTGGAAGACCGTTCCGCGCAGGTCCAGTGCAGCCGGGTGCCTGGCGCTGTGGCCAAGGTCCTCGCCCTCGCGCACGCGGTCGAGGGCCGCAGCCACCAGCGCACGCAGCGAGGCGTCCCTTCGCAGCACAGCCTCGGGAAACTCCCCGCGCAGGGTGGCTTCGGCCTCGCCGGATGTGTCGCCCAGCGCCAGCCAGCAGAGCCCGCGCTGCGTCGCGCCCACCACCATCCAGCCGAAGGGCGTGCGCGCCGTGGTAAACCGAATCCGCTCGCCGTTGCCGCCCCTAGCGAACCGTGTCGGCGTCATTCCAAGCGCCGCGCTGTCATACGCCCGGCTCGACGAGCCGAACCCTGCCTCGTAAATAGCATCCGTCACGCGGCCTCCCTGCCTGAGCGCGCTGCGAAGCCGTCCTGTGCGCAGCCCGCGCTGATATTGCAACGGACTCACGCCCATCGCCTTCTTGAAGCTCCTCTGCACCGTGAAAGCGCTCAAGCCGGTGACGCGCGCCAGCTCGCTCAAAGAAACGTGCCTGTCCGCATGGCGCTCGAGATACGCCCGCACCATTGCAATTGGGTCCCTTGGCGTCAAAAGTGGCTTGCAGCGCTGGCACGACCGAAAGCCTGCCGCCATTGCCGCTTCTGCCGACACAAAGAACCGCACATTCTGCCGCCGCGGCCGCCGGCTGGCGCAGCCCGGCCGGCAGAACACCCCGGTCGTCGTCACGGCATAGAAGAAGCCTGCATCGGCATCCCGCGCAACCACATGCCGCCAGGCCGTCTCCGCATCCATTGTCGTTGCTTTCTTCTCACCCATCGCCGGCAGAACACTCGTCGTCATGTCTGCATCGTCGCTCATCCGCGCCCGCAGCACACTCCGATTCTTGCACGCAATTCGCTTTCTCCGCGGCTAACTCCCACTCCGTGCCGCGAGCTGCCTGAGCAGCGCGTCCGCACGCGCCAAATCTTCTTCTGTGTCCACGCCAATCGTGTCCCGCGGAGCCTCCGCCACATAAATCCCCACGCCGTTTTCCAGCAGCCGAAGCTGCTCCAGCCGCTCCGTCCGCTCCAGCCGCGAGGGTTCCAGTTCCGCGAACCGTTCCAGTGCCTCCTTGCGATAGGCGTAAATCCCCAGGTGCTTCCAATATCCGGTAAACCCCGTCGCTTCGCGGTCAAAGGGAATGGTCGCGCGGGAAAAATAGAGCGCCCGTCCATCCCGCGCCGTTACCACCTTCACCGCATTGGGGTTTGCAACATCCTCAGCCGGGCACGGCACGGCCAGCGTGGCCACTTCTACCTCCGGCCGGTTGAACAAAGCCAGCAGCGGCGCGAAGAACTCCCCGGTCAGCGTCGGCTCGTCGCCCTGGATGTTTACGTAAATGTCGGCGTCGATGATCTGCGCGGCCTCCCGCACGCGATCAGACCCGCTGGCGCACTTCGGCGATGTGCGCACCACGGGAATTCCCCGCTCGCGGCAGGCAGCCTCCACTTCGTCAGCGTCCGTCGCCACCACCACCGGGTCCATCAGCCCGCTTGCAGCTCCCGCGCGCCACACCCACTCCACCATCGGACGCCCGGCAATCTCGCGCAGAACTTTCCTGGTCAGCCGCGTCGAACCCAGCCGCGCCGGAATCACTCCGGCAATCCGCATTCCGTGCATGGAACGGAGTCTACAGCAGCCGCGGGCCCACTTCCATCCTCGCCATGGCTGCCCGCACGATTGACCCCGAATCCAACCCCCCGTATCATCAAAAAGGTGCGCCGCTTGCGGCATCCCTCCCTCCGGCGGAGTAGCTCAGATGGTTAGAGCGTGGGATTCATAACCCCAAGGTCGGCAGTTCGATCCTGCCCTCCGCCACCACTTCCAGCCCATCCCTTCGCCCTGGGCCACACCGGTTGCGGTATCATTGCGTCTATATGGTTGGTGGCCTGTCTCCCCATTGGGCCGCCACGGTGGTGCGAGTGTCTCGATTCTTCCAGCGACTTTTCTTTGTTCTGGCCGTCGCAGTCTTTGCCGTGCTCGGTCTGGGATTCACTCTGGGCCAGTTTGGCTGGTTCGGCGTGCACGCCGGCGGCGAGCAGGACGGCGCATACGACCAGATGCATGTCTACGCCCAGGTTCTCAAGCGCATCCAGAGCGATTACGTCACGGTCCCTGACGTCTCCAAGGTAACCGACGGCGCGCTGCGCGGCCTTCTGCAGTCGCTCGACGCCGACTCCAGCTACCTGACGCCCACCGAGTACAAGATTTACAAGGACCACCCCACCACCGACATTGCGCAGATCGGCATCACCGTGTCCAAGCGCTCCGGCTACGCCACGGTCGTCAGTGTCCTGCCCGACTCGCCCGCCGACACCCATCTCTCCGACGGCGACATCATCGAGTCCATCGGCCCCAAGTCTACCCGCGAGCTCTCCCTGGCCATCATCCGCATCATGCTCGAGGGCAAGCCCGGTTCCCCGGTCACGATGTCCGTCATCCGCCCGCGCAAGGAGGAGCCGGAAAAGCTCACCCTCACCCGCGCGGTCACGCCGCTACCGACCCTGGACGAACAGGAGTACGACAACTCCAGCATCCTTTACCTCAAGCCGGATGCTCTGACCCCCGCGCGCGTGGACGAGATCGCCGCCAAGCTGAAAGCCGCCAAGAAGAATCAGAAGATTCTCCTCGATTTGCGCGACTGCTCTCACGGCTCCGAGCAGGAAGGCCTCCGCCTGGCCAACTTTTTCATCCAGAACGGCACCATGGCCACGCTCCAGGGCCAAAAGTTCCCCACGCAGACCTTCACCGCCGATCCGGCAAAGTTCCTCACCTCGGCGACTCTCGCCGTCCTGGTGAATCGCGGCACGTACGGCGCGGCTGAGCTCACCGCCGATGCCATCGAGGGGGATCATCGAGGCCAGATCGTCGGCGAGCGCACCTTCGGCGAAGGTTCGGTCCAGAAAACCATCGATCTGCCGGACGGCGGCGCGCTGCTGCTGACCGTGGCCAAGTATGAGGGCCCGGACGGCAAAAAGATTCAGGATGACGCGGTCACGCCGACCGTCGAAGTGGACCAGAACGTGGAGAATGCCTTTGACATTCCCACCAACACGCCCAAGGCCGACGAAGCGCTGACCAAGGCCCTTCAGCTCCTTAAAGGGAACAGCTAACCTTAAAGGGAACAGACCGCCGGGCGGATTCCCTTTCCCTTATTCCGCGTGGTTCGTAACCGCGCCCCGTGCCCTGCCGTGGAGCCAAACGGTGCTAGCCTTAGCCTAGGCGCTCCCGGCTGCCTGCCGGCGCAGCTCCCATGAGGCCTTAAGCCCTTGGCTGTCACCCACCATCAGCCTTCCCGGCCGCGCGGCCTGGGCCGCACCCATCGGCTCGAGCCGGAAGGGGCGCCCGCGCACCGCCGCCTCAGGCTTCCATCCTTTGGCCGCTTCAAGATCGCCGGCAACCTTGCCCTGGTGGTTCTCGCCCTGCTCGCCATCGTCACCGGCTTGCTCGCCGGCCTCATGCTCGTTTACTCCGTGGACCTGCCCCAGATTCACGATTTGGAGCGCTACCGGCCCTCAACCACCACCGATCTCTATGACCGCAACGGCCGCATCATCGGCTCCTTCGCCCTTCAGCGACGGATTGTCGTCAATTACGAGGGCTTCGCCCCCATCCTGCGCAAGGCAGTCATCTCCATTGAGGACAAGAGCTTCGAATCGCATTGGGGCGTCAACGTCTTTCGCATCCTCGGCGCGCTCCTTCACGACCTGCGCAGCCACAGCCGCGGCCAGGGCGCTTCCACCCTAACCATGCAGCTGGCACGCAACCTCTTCCTCACGGACCAGCGAACCCTCACCCGCAAAGTCCAGGAAGCCTTCCTCGCCATCCAGATTGAGCACGCTTTTACCAAGCAGCAGATCTTTACTCTCTACGGCAACCAGATCTATCTGGGCAGCGGCATGTACGGCTTCGAAGCCGCCTCGGAGTTCTATTTCGGCAAACACGCCAAGGATCTCACCCTGCCTGAAGCGGCCATGCTCGCCGGTCTGCCCAAAGGTCCCGCCGCCTATTCGCCGATTCTCAATCCCCACCGATGCCTCCGCCGCCGCAATCTTGTTCTCGACGAAATGGAGTCTGACGGCGTGATCACGCACAAGCAGGCCGAGGAGGCCCGCAATTCTCCCCTTGGCCTCCACATCACCGAACCCGATCAATCGATTGCTCCCTGGTTTCAGGAGGACGTCCGCCGGGAGCTTGAGAAGCGCTTTGGACCCGAAGAGGTGCATGAGGCCGGCCTCCGCATCCAGACCACGCTCGACCTGAACCTCCAAAGGGTTGCCAACCAGGCCGTCGAGGACGGCCTGGCCGCATACGAGCGAAGGCACGGCTGGAAGGGCCATCTCGAAAATGTCTTTGCCGGCGGCATGTCCATCGCCACCTATCGCCATCCAGACTGGGCCACTACCGCCCATCCCGGCGACTATGTTCACGCCGTCGTCACCCGCGTTCTGCCGCTTGAAATAAGCGCCCGCATCGGCGAGCAGCCCATCCTCATCCTCCCGCAGGATTGGGCCTGGACCGGCGAACGCTATGCCGACGCGCTCGTCAGGCCCGGCGACATCATCTATGTGCACCTGATCACCCAGTCCGAAGGCGGCGCGCACCGCGCTGCGCTCGAGCAGGATTCCGGCGCGCAGGCCGCGCTGCTGGTCGTCGACAACATCACCGGAGACGTTCTCGCCATGGTCGGCGGCCGCGACTTCCAGCTCTCCCAGTTCAACCGCGCCACCCAGTCCGAGCGTCAGGTGGGCTCCAGCTTCAAGCCCTACGTCTACGCCACCGCGATGGAGCAGGGAGCCAACCCCACGGACATCATCCTCGACACCCCGGTGAACTTTAACGGATACGCGCCCCACGATTACGAGAATGACTTCAAAGGCCCCATGACGCTGACCACCGCCTTCGCGGAGTCGCGCAACGTTCCCGCCGTCAAGCTCGCTGCCCGCGTGGGCATCCGCAACGTAATCGCCATGGCCCGCCGCTTCGGCGTCACCTCGGACATCCCGCCCTATTTGCCCATCGCCCTCGGCGCCGCCAGCATCAGCCTTGAGCAGCAGGTGGCATCCTACGCGGTCTTTCCCAATGACGGCATTCGCGTCGCTCCGCGGCTGATCCGCAAGGTCCAGAACTACGAAGGCGTCACCCTCTGGCAGGATCGCCCGGAAATCGATGAGGTCATCAGCCAGGAAACTGACCGCAAGATGATGGTGCTTCTCCAGGCCGTCATCGCCCACGGAACCGGTGCCGTGGCCTCCGAGCTCCACCACCCCCTCGGCGGCAAGACTGGAACCACCAGCAACTTCACAGACGCCTGGTTCCTCGGCTTCTCACCCTCCATCACCTGCGGCGTCTGGGTCGGCTATGACAATCAGCAGTCTCTCGGCAGCAAGGAGACTGGCGCACGCGCGGCTCTTCCAATCTGGATGGACTTTATGCACGCGGCCATCGCGCTAAGCCCGAACGAGCAGTTTCCCAGCGACCTGACGGCTGAGCCGCTCAACCAGGCCTCCGCCCAGTCACCCGGCCGGCCGCCTGTCCAGTCCACCGCGCCCGCCAATCACGCCGCCCTAACTCCGCGCCCGAAGCCGCACGCGCCGCCAGCCCATCCGCCGGCCGAGCCCGCGTCGCCCTCGCGCGTATCGCAGCAGCGCGTCGTGGTGCCTATTCCGCGCTGACCCGGCTTTGGGTCCCGTTTGGCATCCGAATCCGCGCGGCCAGCCGGAAGTACCGCTTCGCCCGCGCTACATCCTGGCCAATCTGCGCCCGCAGTGCGTCCACAGAAGGCCAGCGCTCTTCGTCGCGTAGCCGAAGCAGAAATTCGAGCTCGAGCGCCGTGTGCTCGCTCAGTTCCATCGGCTCAAAGTCGAGGATGTGCGTTTCTATGCCGAAGCCCGCGCCGTCGAATGTGGGCCGGTCGCCCACATTCGTCACCGCGTCAAAACAGCGCTCGCCAATCCGCAGCCGCGTCACGTACACGCCATGCGCGGGCAGCAATTCCCCATACTCCGCCAGGTTCACCGTAGGCACCAGCAGCCGTGTTCCCTCGCCGCGCCCGCGCGCGGGCCGCGAACGCACGCCAAAGGGCCGCCCCAGCATCCATCGCGCCTGCTTCATCTCGCCCGCCGCCACGAACTTCCGCACCACCGAGCTTGAGACCTCCAACCCGTGCACACGTACAGCCGGGTGTACATGCACCACGAAGCCCATCTCCACGCCGAACGCAACAAGCTCCGCAACCCCCGCCTCGGCGCGGTACCCGAAGCGGAAACTCGCGCCCTCGTGCAGCGCCTCCACCCGCAGCCCCCCGGCCAGCACATGCCGCGCAAAGTCTTTTGCACGCATCTGCGCCAGCGCCGCATCGAACCGCAGCACCACCACCGCAGCCACGCCCGTCTGCTTCAGGAGCCTGACGCGTTCGTCGAGCGGCGTCAGCAGCCTCGGCGCGTTTGCCGGCCGCAAGAACTTTTCCGGATGAGGCTCAAAAGTGAGCGCCACCGACCGCGCATTCTTCTCCCGCGCTTCCGCAACCGTCGCAGCAAGAACCTCCTGGTGCCCGCGGTGCACGCCATCAAAGTTTCCGATTGCAGCCACGCTCGGCCCGAAATCCGCCGGAATCTCGTCGAGCGAGCGATACACCGCCGCCTCTGGCCTGGAACGTTTGCTCATGGCACCACCGGACCCAGTTCCGCGGCAAAGCTCAACCCGTCGTGGGCCAGCGCCATGCCCTGGGGCAGCGCCCGATTCGTCTCCGCGTGCCCCAGCTCGTGGGCAATGTGCGTGAACCATGTCTGTTTCGCGCCGATCCGCCGCGCCCACTCCATCGCCTGATCCAGCGTGGCGTGGCTCGGATGCGGTTTGTGACGCAGCGCCGACACTATCAGCGCATCCAGCCCGTGCAGCAGCGCAAAACTCTCCTCGTGAATCGTGCTCACGTCCGTCAGGTAGGCCGTCCGACCGAACCGAAATCCCGCAATCGACATCTTTCCGTGCAGCACTGGCACCCGCAGGAACTCCACTTCATGCACCTTCACCCGCTCGCCCAGCTGCTCCAGCCGCACACGCGCGCGGTTCATATAGGTCGCATCGGGCGCGAACGTGTAGTCATACACACGCCGCATCACCTCTGCCGTCTCATCCGAGGCGTAGAGCGGAATTTGCCCGCCTTCGCGCGCCGCGGCATAGCTGAGTGGGCGCAGGTCGTCCATGCCAAGGATGTGGTCCGCATGGCCATGCGAGTAAAGCACCGCATCCACGCGCGTGAGCCCGGCACGCAGCGCCTGCTCGCGAAAGTCCGGCCCGGTGTCGATCACCACGGTCCGCGTGCGCTCGCCCGCCTGCCACTCCACCAGCAGCGAAGGCCGCATCCGCCGGTCCCTGGGGTCGGTGGATGTGCACACGGCGCACCTGCACCCCACCGTTGGGACCCCCATCGAGGTTCCCGTCCCCAGAAATGTAACCTTGCCTTCCATCCCCGGGTCTGCCCCCGCCTAGTGCTTGGCTGTCGGCGGTGGCGGAGCCGGCACACCCTGCAGCGTGATCATGTTGGTCAATTCGAGGAAGGCCATCCGCACCTCGAAGAGCACCGTCTGCAGCGTTTGATCCTCGGCTGCAGTCAGGTTTCCCTTGGTCTTTTCCGCCAGCACGCCCATGAGGTCGATGGTCTGCTTTGCCCCCAGGATGTCCACGCGCGGACGCTGGCCCTCTGGGCCGCCGGCGCCCATTTGGATCATGGCCGAAAGATAAAGCTGCTGCACCAGATGCTCGAATCCCACCGGCGGCTGCGGCCCCATGGCCGGATTCTGCGCCCGCACCAGATCCTCCAGCCTCTGCGCGCTGGCGTCATAGGCCGACTTCTGCTGGCTGCTCTCCTCGGCCGTCGGCGCAGGCGGCATCTCAGGATACGCACCTTCCTCGGCTGTGTCGGTCGGCACCGCTTTCTGCGGCTCGGGCGGTTCTTCCGGCACCACCAGCCGAGGTCCGGCGGCGAGCGCGCCCGTCTCTTCAGGCTTCGTTTCGGCTCGCGTCGTCGCGCTCTGCTCCTGTTCGCGCTCTTCCTCCGCCTTGAATTTGCGGCGGTCAATCACCTCGAATTTCGGCGTATCGCTCATTTTTCCTGCCCTCTTATCGCTGTTCGTTCCACGCCGGCGGACCCGTCAATGGTCTCGCCTCGCCTGTTTCCGATCCTGCCTGATAGTTGAGCGGAGCCCGGTCGGTTTCCGCCTCGGCGCGCAGCATCGCCAGGGCAAACTTCCGCGCGCCCTCAGCCAGAGCCAGCTCCGCCGCGCTGGTGATGTGTCCCACGGCTACGCCTTCCAGCGTGAGCTCCGTGCCCGTCTCCGGCACCGGCCCACTCAGCTCGAGCGACCGAAGGTGCCGGTGCACATTTCCCCGCGACCGGATCCGTTCCACAATCTCCTGGCCCAGGTAACAGCCTTTGCTGAAGTGCAGCGCCCGCATCTGCGCCGTCTCCTGCGGCAGATCCCGCTCCACGATGTCCACGCCGTAGGCCGGGATTCCCTCGGCAATCCGGAAGGCCTCCAGAGCGCGGCAACCGACCGGTGTGGCGCCCCCGGTGGAAAGCGTACGCCACAGCCGCATCAGTCCCGCCGCCGGCGTCCAAATGGTGAAATGCGGCGCGAGCACGCCGTGGCCGCGAAAAACCTTCAGGTCCAGTCCGTTCCACTCGACGCGGGTCGAGGTCATCGCTTCGGAGATTGCAGGCAATCCGATCCGCGCCAACACCGCCTCTGCCTCCGGCCCCGTGACGCCCACTGCTGTTTCGCCCGCGCCCGGCTCTGCGCCCATCGGATGCAATTCCACATCGTCCATGATGATGAAGTGCTCGAAGTGCGCCATGAGCCGATCATATTGATTCGCGGCGATTTCGAGTTCCAACTCCTCGCCCTCGCGCCACACGGTCAGGTCGCCCTGGATGCGCCCCTGCGCATTCAGCACCAGGTTCCAGGCCCCGGCATTCGTTCCCAGATCCTTGACCGTATTTGTCACCATGCCGCTCAGCCAGCGGAAGCGATCTTCTCCGTGCACTGCCACCCGCCGCATCCAGCCCAGATCATGCACCGCGGCTTCGTGCGCAAGTGCCGCTATTTCCCTCTCCTGCGCGTCTAACTCGAGGGGAGTCATCACGCCCCGATACTCCGCCAGCGTGAGAGGTTTGGCCGATGCCAGCGTCGCGGCAAGCAGCGTGGCTGGCGTCGTGGTTGCAACAACAGATTCCGTCATCATCACTGCGATTCCCGGCCTATGCGTGTACTTTTCATGCTCAAATCGCGCACGGCGCCGCTTCCTGATTATAGCCTTGAGAGTAGGATGCCCGGCCTCTTCCCAGGGAAGCACCGGCATCTGTTTCTTCACTTCGGAGATTCCATGATGAAACCCCGCACGGCTGCGGCAAGCTCTTTCGGCCGATGGATTGCGGCGGCCCTGCTCGTGCTGGCTGCGGCCCTTGCCCCGGCACAAGCCGCCGTCCCCCCCGCCGCTCCACAGTCTCCTCCTACCGCTCCGGCCGCCCAGTCTCCAACGACGCCCACTCGCATCACTCCCGAGCAGTCCAAGCAGCTCTTCGGCATGGTCGATCAACTGCTGAAATTCGCCTCAGACGAAACCGGCCTGCCGATCAAAAGCGAGGTCAAGCGCCAGCTCACCACCCGCGCCGCCGTCGAAGCCTATCTCCGCAAGCAAATGAACGACGACCAGGACGCAAAGCGCTTCCAGCGCAGCGAGCTGGTCCTGAAGAAATTCGGCCTGCTGGACCGCGACTTCGACCTGAAGCCCTTCCTGCTCCAGCTTCTCGGCGAGCAGATTGAGGCCTATTACGACCCGAAGACCAAGACGGTGAATCTGCTGGACTGGGTGAGCCCCGACGAGCAGAAGACCGTTCTGGCCCACGAGCTGACCCACGCCCTGCAGGACCAGCACGTGGACCTGGTGAAATGGAGCGACCAGACCCCGCCCGACGTCTCCACCACCTTCGCCGAGGACAATGTCCACATTCAGAAAGATGAGATGGACACCGCACGCGAAGCGGTGACCGAGGGCCAGGCCACAGCCGTGATGATGGACAACATGCTCAAGCCCATGGGCCGCAGCCTCATCAAAGACCCCGAGGTGGTTGAGATCCTGAAGCAGCACATGAACGGCTCGGCGGATTCGCCGATCCTGGCACGTGCGCCGCTGTTGCTCTCTGAATCCCTGATGTTCCCCTACAGGGAGGGCCTCAGCTTCGAGCAAGACATCTGGATGGACAAGGGCCGCGAGTCCGCCTTCGCAGGCACGCTCGACCATCCGCCTTCCTCGAGCTGGGAGATCATCAATCCGCGGATGTACGAGCAGGGCCTGATTCCTCCCATCCCCCTGCTGCCCAACATTCATCCTCTCCTGGACCCGCTTTACCGGCCGTATGACATCGGCCAGGTGGGCCAGCTCGACGTGCAAATCCTGACCGGCCTCTTTGGCGGTGACAACGCCGCGCGGGACTTTACTCCTGCGTGGGACGGAGGCCTCTACTGGGCCGGCCAGCTGCGCCGCGCCACACCGGCAGAGCAAGCAACGACCAAGTCGATCGCAATCTTTTATCTTTCCCGCTGGAGGAACTCGGCCTCGGCCGTGAACTTTGCGCACCTCTATGCCTCCGAGCTGGGCAGCAAGTACTCCGGGCTGACGGAGGACAAGGCCGCCGAAGCCGCCGCGACCGCAAACGGCGACATGCAGCAGGTCTTTTCCACCAATGAAGGTCCCGTGGTGATCACCACGCGCGACAAGATGGTCTTCGTGTCGGAAAGCTTCCCGCTCGAGCTTGCGCGCAAGCTTACACAACTTGTTCTGGACTCGCAGGGCTCCGGCGCGCTGAAGCTGGCCGCGGTGCACCCGGCGGCCAGCGAGGCGCTAACCCCCGCATGGCCGACGCAAAGCCTGTCAAGTGGCTTTGTCCGCTTCTTTGCCCGCTGCGGCGTGGTGAAGGCGGCCGTGGATGCGGCCCTGCATGCCGCGGCAGCTCAACCCGCCCGCTGATCCGCGCGGCTGGCCGACAGCAGCCCCTGCCACGCCGCCAGGTAGCTTTACTTTTGCTCTGTCTTTACCAGCGCCAGGAACAGCACCGTGCTCGGGCCGAACTCGATCTTGCGCTTGGTGCTGGTCAACCTCGCGCTGCAGGACGGTCCGCCCTGCGGATCAAGCGTGAGGGCCGGCATGCCGATGACTACGCCGGGCTTGATGGTGCCCTGCTGCCCCCCGGGGTTCAGCCGTTGGTCCCAGCCGTTGGTCTCGGCCGCGGCATCGGAGATCTGGCGGCTGCCTCCGGCGACTTCCGTGGGGACGGAGTCGTGGATCGAGCCGGCATTTGCTTCCGGCGTCCACACGCCCAGCAAAATCATCTTGACAGGCGCCTTCGAGTGCCCCTCGCAATCCGCGCGGTCAAAGGAGAGCGTCAGCTCTGACGAGTCCGGCTTCTTGGTCGAGGTCTGCGCAATCACGCGTGCGTAAATCGGCGATCCCTGGTCCACAGTACATCCCGGGAACGCCTCGCCTGTGGCCGCTTCAAACCAAATCTCCTTGCCTGGCTTCAGGTGTCCTGAGTCCAGGAAGCCGACCACCTTCCCGCGCAGCGTCTCGCTCACCGGAATTCCGCCCGACGGCAGCACTGAACACGGACTGGCCGCCGGCGAATTGGCGGTGCTCTGGGTTCCCGCCGGTGTCTGGGCCGCGATCACTGCCGCGGGAAGCGCAAGCAGAACTGCCAGCTGCACTCCCGCGGCGCGAAGGAATGAAAGACTACCGAGATTGTGCATCGATCCCTCTCCCGTCCGCCCATTGCGGACACAGGGAGTATACAAGCCCACCTGGGTATCGTTACCATCCCGGTTTTGCTCAGGCCCGGTTTGGCTCGGACCGGCTTCGCTCAGGCCGCTTCCTTCTGCACCAGGTATTCGTCCACCAACACCGAGACCAGCACCGCCGTGGGCACAGACACCAGCGCACCCATGACTCCGGCCAGCGAAGAGCCCAGCAGCAAGGCCGCCAGAATCCCCAGCCCCGGCAGCCCCACTCGGTTCCTCATGATGTGCGGCACCAGAAACGAGTTCTCCACCTGCAGATATACCAGAAAGAACGCAGCCACGCCGACCACGCGTCCCCAGGAATCGATTGCCGCCACCAGCAGTGCCAGCACAAGACTGACCGCCGCGCCTACCACAGGAATGATGTTCAGGATCCCGGTGAGCACGCCCAGCGCATACGCGTAACGCACGCCCAGCAGCACATAGGCGATGGTGCTTGACACGCCAAGAATCAGCATCAGGCTGCCCTGGCCCAGCAGCCACTTGCCCATCTGCGTTTTGGCCCGCTGCAGGGTCGCGTCCAGCCGCGCGCGGCTCTCCGGCTTGAAGAACGACAGGAACCAGTGATAAGCCTGGTCACCTTCCACCAGGAAATAAATGGTGAGGACAAATCCCGCGATGAAGGTGACCAGCTTACCCGCCCAGCTCCGGATGGAGACCAGCATATAGCCCGCCGCTTCGCTGGCGAAGCCCTGCAACTTCGCGCTCAGCTCGCCGGCTTGCAGCCGGTCGGCAAAGGGAATGTGCTGCAGTTTCGCCAGAATCTCCGGCAAGCGCGTTGGCATCTCGCGCCCGAACTCCTGCAGGTCTTGAATCACGGGCGGGATCGAGAGAAACCCGAAGGCTGTTACCGCTCCGGCCAGCAGCACCAGCAGTATCAGGATCGCATACCCCTTGAACGGCTGCCACCTGCCTACGCGCAGAGTGGACACCCACCGGACCAGCGGGCAGAGCGCCACCGCCAGCAATCCGCTGACATAAAGCAGCACCAGCACTTCGCGCGCCAGCCAGGCCACGTAGCAGGCCAGAAGCAGCGCCAGACTGAAGACAATTTCCTTGCGGAAGTCTCGACTTCCGGTCTGTTCTTCATGCATGCCACCGCTCATCCGCGTCCCTTTCGTTCCGCCCTTGGCATCGCCCTTACTGGTTTCCGCCCAGAATCGATCCCACAATTCCGCCCAGCAGTGCGCCGCCGGCCGCCGAGCCCACCTGGCTGCGGCCCTGCTGTGGCAGATACTCACTAATCTGGTGCGCCAGACGCGAGATCGGCAGGGTTTGCAGCCACGCTGTCCCAGGCCCCGTGAGCACGGCCAGGAACAGCCCATCTCCGCCGAAGATCATGTTCTTGATGCCCGGCACCGTGGTGATCTGGAAGCCCACCGAGGACTGGAACGCGCCGACGTGCCCCGGATGCACCCGCAGCATCTCGCCCGGCGCAAGGGACTTCTGGATCAGCTCGCCGGAAAGCTCAAGCCACGCCGTGCCCATTCCGCTCACCTTCTGCAGCAGGAATCCGTCGCCGCCAAAGATGCCCGCGCCCAGCGACTGCTGAAAACCCACGCTGATGTTGACCTGTGGCGTTGCGCAGAGAAAGCCGTGACGGTGCACCATGTACTCCTGCCCGGGACCCACCTCCACGGGCACAATGTGACCCGGCACCTTGGTGGCGAATGACACCTCGCCCGGGTACTGCCATGCGCGGTACTCCGTCATGAAGATGCTGCCTCCGCCCGCCACGCGCTTGAGCACGCCGAAGAGCCCGCCGCCGCCGCCCATTTGCGTATGCGTCGTCATCTGGATGGACTGCGTCATCCACGAGAGTTCTCCGCTCTCAGAGAAGACGCTCTCGTTCGGGTCAAGCTGCACGTTGAGCACGGGCATTGTCGTGCCCTGAATCTGCACCTTCATACACCAACCTCCTGTTCGCACTCAGTGTACGGTACTTCCGCCCGCGGGGTTCCCTCACCACGTCTCAAAGAGCACGCGGCCCTCCATCGCCGTGCGGTTTTGCCCGGAGTGCTTCTGGAATCGCCCATCGTCGCGGCCGGAAAAGTCCGTGCGAAAATGGAGGCCGCGGCTCTCGGTCCGCGCCGGTGCCGCCGCCTTGCGTGTAAGCTGTCTGCCAGGCCGTTTCCGGGCATCCGCCGGAGCTGCCACCGGAGGCTCGTCTCGCATGGAGCTCTACCAGCACCTTCCGCCGGATGCCGTGAAAATCTTCCTTGTCCTCTTCCTCTCCTTCCTCATTGGCCTGGAACGCGAGGAGCAGAAGGCCACGGGCGCTGCGTACTTCTTCGGCGGGGTCCGCGCCTTTCCTCTGATCGGCCTCCTCGGCTACTCCCTTGCGCTGCTTTCCGGCACGCAGTTGCTTCCGCTCACAATCGGATTCCTCGTTGTCGCATCGTTCCTGCTTGTCTCCTACTGGCACAAGCTCAATACCTCACAGACCGCCGGGGTTGCGTCTGAAATCTCCGGCCTTGCCACCTTCCTGGTCGGTGCGCTGGTGTGCGACGGCCACTTCTGGATTGCCACCACGCTCGCGGTCGCGAATCTCATCCTTCTTGACCTGAAGACTGCCCTCGAAAAGCTGGCCGGCCGCATTCCGCCGAATGAAATTTTTACCTTCGCCAAGTTCCTTCTTCTCTCCGGCGTGATTCTTCCCGTTCTTCCCAACCAGACCTTCACGCAATTCCAGATCAACCCATTCAAGACATGGCTGGTGGTGGTCGCCATCAGCACCATTTCCTATCTGAGCTATGTGCTGCAGAAGCTGACGAAGGGCGGAGTGGTGCTGGCGGCGCTGCTGGGCGGGGCCTACTCGTCCACGGTGACCACCGTTGTCCTTGCACGGCGTTCGGCTAAGGAAGAGCACCCGCATCTGTTCTCCGGCAGCATCCTGATTGCTTCCGGCGTGATGTACGTTCGGCTCATCATCCTTCTGGCCCTCTTCAACCGCCAACTGATGTTACGCCTGGCCGCGCCCTTCGCGGTTCTCACGGTGCTTGCCGTTCTCGCGGGCTGGCTGTGGACCCGCCGCGCCGACCCCGCCGCGCAGACCGTGCAGCGCGCTTTCGAGCCCAAGAACCCGCTCGACTTGCTTACCGCCTTCTTCTTTGCGGGCCTGTTTCTGGCCATGCTGGTGGCAGCGCACCTGGCTGTGACCTACCTTGGCAGCGCAGGCCTGAACACGCTGGCCGCCCTGATGGGCGTAAGCGACGTGGACCCCTTCATCATGGGCCTGACGCAGTCCGCCGGCACCCTCACTCCGCTCAACGTCGCCGCCATCGCCATCCTCATTGCCGCGGCCAGCAACAACGTCGTCAAGGGCATCTACGCCTACTCGCTCGCGGACCGCAGAGCCGGCCGGGAGAGCCTGGAGTTTCTGCTAAGCCTGGCCGCCATAAGCCTCGTTCCGCTTTTCTGGCTTCTCGCCTAGGTGCCCGCACTCACCACGCCGATGCCCGCGCTTTTAGTAGGATGAAAGCAGCGTGCAAACCATCCGTGTCGTCACACCATCGGCCCGATACAACGTGCTCACCGGCAGCGGCCTGCTCCGCTCGCTCGCGCCGCGCATCCAGCGCGTTGCCGGGCGTCTTCCCCGCCGCGTCTTCGTCCTCACCTCACCGGGAATCTGGGCTCTCTGGTCCAATGCCTTCCTTGAGTCCTTTCCCGAACCGCCGATTGCCCTCTTTCTGCCGCCGGGCGAAAGCCACAAAACCCTGGCCAGCGCGGAAAAGCTCCTTCGCCAGATGATTGCCGCAGGCGGCGACCGCAGTTCTGTGGTCATTGCCTTCGGCGGCGGAATCGTCGGGGACGTGGGCGGCTTTGTCGGAGCGATTTTCATGCGCGGCATTCCGTATATCCAGGTGCCTACCACCTTTCTCGCCCAGGTGGATTCCTCGGTCGGCGGAAAGACCGGCGTGAATCTTCCGGAGGGCAAGAATCTCGTCGGCAGCTTCCATCATCCTGTCGCGGTCTTTGCCGACATCGACGTGCTGCAAACTCTTTCAGACCGCGAGCTGCGCGCCGGGTTGATGGAAAGCATCAAGGCGGGTATCATCCGCGACAGGGCCCTTGTCCGCTACATGGAGGAAAATGTCGCCTCGATCTTACGCCGAGAGCCGCGCGCGCTTGAGAAAGTGATTGCCGCCTCCATCCGCATGAAGGCCGACGTTGTAAGTCGCGACGAACACGAAAGCGGCTTGCGCATGATTCTCAACTTCGGCCACACCCTGGGCCACGCTATCGAACAGGCTACCGGCTACCGCGCCATCCTGCATGGAGAAGCCGTCGCGTGGGGCATGATTGCCGCGCTTTCCCTCGCACGCACCCGCGGCACCATCTCTGCGGCGCAATTTGACCGCATGGAAGCGCTCATCCACCGCTACGGCCCGCTGCCGACGCTCAAGGTCCGCGCCGCCAAGCTCGTCACCACATCCGGGTCCGATAAGAAGAACACAGGCGGCGTCCGTCGCTTTGTTCTTCCTGTGGGGATCGGCAGCGCCGGCGTCGTGGAAGACGTCACCGCCGCCGAACTTGAAGCCGCCGCGAAATACATGCTCGCCTGCGCCCGGGAGCGGAGAGCCTGATGACCGCCGCCGGAGCCCGCCCGCAGGGAGCGGCCGACGAAGCCTCCGCCGCACGCTCCGTCCAGCAGATGTTCAACAGCATCGCGCCGCGCTACGACCTGCTGAACCACGTCCTCTCCGCCAACATCGACCGGCTTTGGTGGCGTCGTGCCGCCAGCCGCTTCCGCGCAGTCCTGGCCGACCCCAACGCCGCCGTTCTTGACGTCTGCTGCGGCACCGGCGACCTGACGATGGCCCTCCTGCGTCAGCGTCCCGCGGGTGCGCGCCCCATCCTCGCCGCCGATTTTTCCCATGCGATGCTCAGCCGCGGAGCGCACAAGTTCTCGGGCCGCGGAGCGGTCGCCCTCGAAGCCGACGCGCTCCACCTTCCCCTGCGCGCGCAGTCGCTCGACCTTGTCATCACCGCCTTCGGCTTCCGAAACCTGGCCAATTATGAAGCTGGCCTGCGGGAATTCCATCGCGTCCTGCGCCCTGGCGGCCAGCTCGGCATCCTTGAGTTTTCCGAGCCGGGAGGACTGCTGGGCAGAGCCTATGCCGTCTACTTTCGTCGGATTCTTCCCGCAATCGGTCGTCTGATGTGCGGCAAGGACGGCCCGTACAACTATCTGCCCACCTCGGTCGGCAGCTTTCCTCCGCCCGCGGAGATGCTCACCCTTCTCGGCGAGCGCGGATTCGACGGCGGCGCCTGGCAGCCCTACACTTTCGGCATTTCCGGGTTGTACACCGCCACTCGACCCGCGATAGGCTGAGAAAGCCATGCACGATGCCGCAGCCAGTCCGGGACTCGCGCCTCCGGCAGACCACTCCGCGGAGAAGCGCCGCGTCGCGCTTCAATCCATGCTCGCCGCCGGAGCCATGACCCTCCTCAAGCTCGCCGCGGGCCTGGTCTCCGGCTCGCTCGGCGTGCTCTCCGACGCAGCCCATTCGGGCCTTGACCTGACCGGCGCCGCGCTTACGTTTTTCTCTGTTCGCGTTTCCGACAAGCCCGCCGACGAAGACCACACCTACGGCCACGGCAAAATCGAGAATATTTCTTCTTTTGCTGAAGCGGGCCTGATGGCCGTTTCCTGCGCCTGGATCATCTGGGAGGCGCTCCAGCACGTCTTCCATCACACTGTCGAGCTGCGCCACCCCACCTGGCCGATGCTGGTTCTTCTCCTTTCTATCGCCGTCGATTACTGGCGCTCCCGCCGCCTTGCCGCCGTCGCGCGCAGCACGGGATCGCCCGCGCTCGCAACCGATGCCTTCCACTTCGCGTCCGATATCTGGTCCACCCTTGCCGTTCTGGCAGGCCTGGGCACCAGCTGGGCCGGCGAGCACTTCCACATCGACTCGCTCCGCTACGCCGATCCTTTTGCCGCCGTCGTCGTCTCGCTGATGATCCTGCGTCTGACCGCGAAGCTCACGCATGAGACCATCGGCGTCCTCATGGACAGTATCCCCGCAGAGACGCGCCGGCGCATGATTCGCGAAGTCGAGCAGGTCGACGGCGTTCTCGAAGTGGAGCAGGCTCGGGTACGCCGCTCCGGGGCCACCTACTTTGCCGACCTCACGCTCGCGCTGCCGCGCCACTTCACCTTCGAGCACACCAGCGACCTGGTCCGCGCCGCGACGGCCGCCGTGCAGCGCGCTTTGCCCCAAGCGGACGTGGTCATCCACACCGTCCCCCGCCAGGGTCGCGCTGAAAGCATCTTCGACCGCGTACGTGCTGTGGCCGCGCGCAACAACGTGTTCGTCCACGAGCTCAGCGTCCAGTCCCACCACGGCCGCCTCCGCGTAGAGCAGCACATCGAGCTAGACGAGACCATGCCTCTGCGGCGGGCCCACGACTTCGTGACCGCCATGGAGGCCGAGATCCTGCGCGAAGCGCCTGAAATCGACTCCGTCATCACCCACATCGAAAGCGAACCGGCCACCATCGAGCAGCCGGAGGAAGTGGTTGAGGAGGACCGCCGCCTGACCCAGGCCCTCCGCGACGCCGCGCGTCACTTCCCGGAAATCTCCGACGTCCACGACGTCTCCGTGGGCCGCGCCGGCGAACACATTATCCTGAGCTGCCACTGCTCGCTGCCTGACGACCTGCCCATGGCACGCGTGCACGAAGTCATCACCGCGCTCGAAGACCGCTTCAAGCTGGATTGTCCCGAGGTCTACCGCGTCACCATTCACCCCGAGCCCGTCACCGACAACACGCGTTGACCTCAAGGAGAGCCTGCCGTGATCGCTCACAGCGAATGGAAGCACGACGAAGTCTTTGAAGCCTCGAATGAGAACGGCAACACCGTCGTGCTCGACGGCGATGGTGCCCACCTGCACGGCCCCAGTCCGCTTGAAGCCGTGCTGATGGCGCTGTGCAGCTGCACTTCGGTCGATGTTGTCAGCATTCTGAAGAAGAAGCGCCAGTGCCTTACCGCGCTGCGCGTTTCAGCCTCCGCCCGGCGCGCGGAGACCTACCCGCGCATCTTCACCCACATCCATCTCACCTATTCGCTGCGTGGCCGACTGAGCAGAAAGGCCGTTGAAGACGCCGTTTCGCTCTCCAAGAACAAGTATTGCTCCGTCTCCAAAATGCTGGAGAAGGTCGCGACCATCGACTATCAAATTGTCTATCCGGACGGGGAGCCCGAGCCATGAACAAGCAATTTTTCCTCGGCTTCTTCCGCATCGCCTCGCTCATCATGGGGCTGGTGGTGCTGGCGATGCTCTCGGCAGTGGTGACCATGCATTTCGTCATCCACGGCGCGGAGGTCGAGGTTCCCTCGCTGAAAGGCATGACCGTCGCGCAGGCACGCAGCCAGACCTCCGGCATGGGCCTGAACCTCGACGTGGACAACCGCTACTACTCCGCAGAAGTCCCCGAAGGCCACATCCTCACCCAGTCTCCGGCTCCCGGCACAGTTGTCCGCCGCGCGTGGAGCGTCCGCGTTGCAGAGAGCCTTGGCCCGCAGCGGGTGGATGTTCCCAACGCGGTCGGCGCGGAACAGCGCGAGGCCGCCATCGAGTTCCGCCGCGCCGGGCTTGAAATTGGCACTATCGCGCACATGCCCGACTCTGACGCAGGCGAAGGCGTCGTCATCGCCCAGGACCCCTCGGCACACGCGCACGGCATTGAGCAGCCCAGCGTCAATCTGCTGTTTGCCGCGCCCGTTCCGCAAACTGCTTCCGGCTACGTGATGCCCGATTTCACAGGACTGCCCATTGTCGCGGCGCAGGACCAACTTCAGGCTGTGGGCCTCAAATCCGCCGTTCCCACCTTTGTCCCGTTCCCGCAGCCGCAGCCCGGCTTCGCGCCCGCGCAGCCCGCGCCCGCTCCCGGCTCCATCGTTGCCCAGGATCCCGCGCCCGGCGCGCGCGTGGACGCCACCATGGAAGTGAAATTCACCGTCGCCAAGTAGTTCTGTCCTTTCTGTCTGCCGCCGCATCTAAATTCTGTACACATGGCATCCTCGGGTCAACCCTCCCCTAGCCGCGCTGTGTCGCCGCTGCGCAATTTCGCGCATGCGTGGCGCGCTTTGCGCCATCGCAACTTCCGCCTTTTCTTCGCCGGCCAGTCCATCTCTCTGGTCGGCACCTGGATGACGCGCCTGGCCACATCCTGGCTTGTCTACAGGCTCACGCACTCCGCGCTCATGCTTGGCGCGGTCGGCTTCGCCGGCCAGATTCCGGCATTTCTCCTTGCGCCACTCGCGGGCGTGCTGGTCGACCGCGTCGACCGCCGCAAGGTCCTCCTCTGGACGCAGGCTCTGGCTATGATCCAGTCGCTCGCCCTCGCCTGGCTCACGCTCTCTCACCGCATTACCATCCCGGAAATCTTCGCTCTCAGCGTCTTCCAGGGCGTCATCAACGCGTTCGACATGCCTGGCCGCCAGTCCTTCATGATCCAAATGGTCGACGACCGCGCCGATCTCTCCAACGCGATCGCCATCAACTCGTCGATGGTCAATGCCGCGCGGCTGGTGGGGCCGTCGCTCGCCGGGCTGCTTATCGCCGCCACCAATGAGGGCTGGTGCTTCTTTGCCGACGGCGTCAGTTACATCGCGGTGTTGATCTCGCTCTTCATGATGCGCCTGCCGGCCTTCGCGCCCCAGCGCGCCGCCGCGTCCATGCTTGCCCAGCTCCACGACGGCTGGACCTACGTCTCCCGCTTCCTCCCCGTTCGCAGCATCCTTCTTCTCTTCGCCATCCTCAGCCTGATGGGATGGCCGTTCATGGTCCTCATGCCCATCTTCGCCGCGCGGGTGCTGCACGGCGGCGCCAACACGCTCGGCTTCCTGATGGGTGCGGTCGGCGTGGGCGCGCTTGTCTCCGCGCTTTCGCTTGTGGCGCGCCGCTCCGTCCGCGGCCTTACCAAGATGATCCCCATCGCCGCAGCCTGTTTCGGCGTGGGCCTCATCCTCTTCGGCTTTTCGCATTCCTTCTGGCTTTCTATGGCTCTCATGCTCGTCACTGGCTTTGGCATGATGCAGGGTCTGGTTGCGAGCAACACCATCATCCAGACCCTCGTCGACGACCAGATGCGCGGCCGCGTGATGAGCTACTACACCATGGCGTTCGTGGGCATGGCGCCCTTCGGCAGCCTGCTTGCCGGCGCGCTCGCACACTCCATCGGCGCGCCGCACACCGTCATTCTCTGCGGCTTCGCCTGCATCGCCGGCGCGCTCTGGTTCTGGACGCGGCTGCCGGGTATCCGTCGCGAAATGCGCCCCACCTACGAGCGCCTCGGCATCGTCCCCCAGGCGAATCTCGACATTGAGGAGACCGCAGAAGCCTGATTCGGCGAGCTGTTCTCGCTTCCCAGCCCGCCGCGCACTATGATGGCTGGGTTACGCACACTTCCCAAAAAGGACCCGCCTCATGCCCCTTGCCGAAGACCTCGAACGCATTGCTCTCCAGGAACGTGAGCTCGTCTTTCCGGAATTCACTGCCCGGGCTGCGTGGGAGCTCGGCACGCGTCTCTACCTCTTCGCCCGCGAGCGTTCGCTCGGCGTTGTCCTCGACATTCGCCGTTTCGGCCATCCGCTCTTCTACGCCGCTCTGGATGGCACCACCCCCGACAACCTGGAATGGGTTCGGCGAAAGTCGAACACCGTTGCCCGCTTTCATCGAAGCTCCTATGCTGTCGGCCTCAAGGAAAAGCTCAAAGGCGAGACCCTCCTTGAAAGCCAGGGACTTCCCCTCGCCGACTTCTGCACCCACGGCGGCGCGTTTCCGCTCACCGTCGTCGGGGCGGGCGTTGTGGGCAGCATCAGCGTCTCCGGGCTACCACAGCGCGCGGACCACGAGCTTGTGGTCGAAGCCCTCTGCGCCGCGCTCGGCCGCCAGTATGCATCGCTTCGCTTGTCCGATCTCGAGTAGCGCTCAACAGCACCGATCGACCTGCCGGACCAACTCATCGGTTCAAACTGTCCGGTCAATCCGCGCCACAAAGAAGCCATCCGTGCCCAGCGCGCCCGGCAGCAGCCGCAGCCAGCCCTCGCGCGTAACACACGTCGCCAACCGCTCCGCGCCCTCCGCCGTCAGCACGCCCTCGTGGTGGAGATGCTCGATTCGTTCGGTCGGCGGGACCGTCTTCACGTCGGCGCGCTCCGCCAGCACCGCGCGAACTACCTCTTCGTTCTCTTCAGGCTCCAGCGAGCAGGTTGAATAAAACACCTGCCCACCCGGCTTTGCCGCCCGCAGCGCCGCCTGCAGAATCGCTCTTTGCCGCTCTGCGTGCCGCGCCAGGTCCTCCTCGCGCAGCCGGTGCCGAATCTCCGGATTCCGCCCGAGAGTTCCCGTCCCGCTGCAGGGCACATCGGCCAGCACAACGTCGAACGCGTGCTCCTCAGCCCACTCCGTCGCGTCGGCAAGCCTGCACTCCACGCGTTCCCCAAGCCCACGCAGCCGTTCCTGCAACTGGCGTAACCGTGGCTCGCTCGCTTCGCACGCCACCACGCGACTACCCGGATTTCGTTCAACAAGAATCAGCGTCTTGCCTCCCGGCGCGGCGCAGAGATCGAGAATCGCCTTGCCTCTACCGGCCAGCTCCGCAACCAACTGCGATCCCTCATCCTGGATACGCACGCGCCCCGTGCAAAATGCCTCGGTCGCCGTCACATCGCCGCGGGCGACCACTCGCGCCCGGCTCAACAGCGAACCGGGCTCCAACTCCACTCCAGCCGCAATCAGCTCAGCCTCCGCATCCGGCACACGAATCACCACTGTCGGTTGTCTTTGCCCATGTGCGCAGATTGCTCGCGCAGAATCCAGTCCGTAGAAACGCTCCCAGCGCTCAACCATCCACACCGGATGCGCCTCAGCCAGCGCCAGCTCGGCCGCCGAATCAGTCTTCCATCCTGACGGTTCTGCAGCCGCCAGCCGGCGCAGCACGGCGTTCACCATCCTCGACGCGAATCGATGCCCCGCCTGCTTGGTCAGCTCCACGCTTTCATCAATTGCCGCCCGTGCAGGAATCCGGTCCATTTGCCGCAACTGCAGCGCGCCAAGCCGCAGTGCAATCCGCACCTCATCGTCCAACTTTGTGTTGGGCTTTGTCAGCAGCGCGCGTAGTTCGAAATCAAGCCGAATCTGCCAGCGCAGTACACCCAGAACCAGCGCCGTTGCCAAATGTCTGTCGGCCTCAGCAAGTCGGTCTACCGCGCGCCCACGCAGCAGATCGTCGGAGTGCGCACGCCCGCGCTCAACAGCAAGCAGAATGTCGAACGCCGCTTTTCGTGCCGCACTCGCTCCCGTCATCGCTCAGCCTAGCCGCGCGCCCGTTTTGAGTTGTATTCCGCGCAGGAACTCCGCTGCCTGCAAATGCTTCCTGCCTTCCAGTTGCAGTTCCACAAGCTCCAGCCACGTGCCCTGCGCGCAGGCCACCAGGATCTTGCCGTCCGCCACGCGCACCTCGCCCGGCTCCGCCAGCGCATCGTGGTCGGATTTCGCCACTTTCATGCGATGTACGAGCAGCTTCTTCCCATCCAGCGTCGTGAACGCGCCCGGCCACGGCTGGAACCCCCGCCAGCGATTCCTCAGCTCTTCCGCCGTCCGCACCGCAAAATCCATCCGCCCATCCTCGCGACTGAGTAACGGAGCCAGCGTTGCACGGGCATCGTCCTGTGGCTTTGGCGTTACGCTGCCGCCTGCCAATCCCTTCAGCGTCTCCACCATCAGCTGCGCGCCACGCTCGGCCAGCACGTCGAGCAGCTCGACCGCTGTCTCGTCGGGCCCAATCACCATCTCCTGCCGCAGCAGAATCGGTCCTGTGTCTAGACCTTGTTCCAGCAGCATCGTAGTGTTGCCGGTCACCGTCTCGCCCATTGCCACCGCCCACTGGATGGGCGCTGCGCCTCGATACTTCGGCAGCAAGGACGCATGCAGATTGATGCATCCCAGCCGCGGCAGCTCCAGCATCCACGGCGGAATGATGCGCCCGTACGCCACCACGACAATGGCCTCCGGAGCAATCGCCTCCAGCCGCGCGTGAAACTCCTCGTTGTTGCGGATCTTTTCCGGCTGAGTCACCGCAAGGCCTGCGGTCAACGCACTCTGTTTCGCAGCCGGCGCGGCCATCTCCTGCGAGCGTCCAACGGGCCGGTCCGGCTGCGTTACCACAAGAGCAATCTCGTGGCCCGATCGCAGCAGTGCATCCAGCGTGGGCACAGCAAAGCGTGGCGTCCCGCAGAAAACCAGCTTCACCGGTCTACCATTTTCCTTCGCGCTGCAGCTTGCGAATTTTTCGCAATGCCAGGTCCCGCTTCAGCCCGCTGATCCGGTAAATGAAGAGCATTCCGTCCAGATGGTCAATCTCGTGCTGGAAGGCCCGCGACAGTAGCTCTTCGCCGTCCGTCTCGAACCACTTGCCGTGCTCATCCTGCGCCCGCACGCGCACCTTTGCCGCGCGTACCACCTTCTCGCGAATTTCGGGAATGCTCAGGCAGCCCTCTTCCTCATACTGCCTGCCCTCGCGAAAGACGACCTCCGGATTCACCAGCACGAGCCTCTCCTCGCGGTTCTTGCCCTGGCTCAGGTCAATCACCGTCAGCCGTTTCGGCAATCCCACCTGCGGAGCCGCCAATCCGATTCCGTTCGCGGCATACATCGTCTCGAACATATCGGTCACGAGCTTACGCAGCTCCCCATCGAATTCGGTTACCGGCTCACCCGGCTGCTGCAGCACCGGCTCGGGATACTTCATGATCGTCAGCAACATCTCCCTACTCTCAAACGCTCCCTTTTCGTTTCTCGCCTCAATAGCGGCGCATCTGCGCGATGTATCCGTCGAAATTCCGTTTCATCTCCTCGGCCGAGTCGCCGCCGAACTTCTGCACCGCCAGCCCGGCAACTGTCATCGCCACCATCGCCTCAGCCGCCACGCCAGCAGCCGGCACCACGCAGATGTCGCTGCGCTCGTAGCTTGCACTCGTCGCCTCGCGCGTGTCAAAGCGAACCGATTCGAGCGGCCGCCGCAGCGTTGAAATCGGCTTGAGATAGCCGCGAATCACCAGGTCCTCACCATTCGAAACGCCCCCCTCCATCCCGCCCGCGTTATTCCGTTCGCGGGTAAAGCGCGTGGGCCGCCCCTGGTCCTCCGCCGCGTAGTGGATCGCGTCATGCACCGCCGATCCAAATGACTCGGACGCCACCACCCCGCGGCCAATCTCCACCGCCTTCACCGCCTGCAGACTCATCACCGTCCACGCCAGCAGCCCATCCAACCGCTCGTCCCAGTTCGCATAGGTGCCCAGCCCCGCGGGAACATTGTGCACCACCACCTCAAAGACGCCGCCCACTGTGTCGCCGGTGCGCGAGGCATGCTCCACCTCTTCCTTCATCCGCGTTTCGGTCTCGGCATCCACGCAGCTGAGCACAATCTCCTTGCGCCGGGTCACTTCCACAATCTCGTCCCACGTGGCCGTGCGGTCGAGCTCAACGCGGCCCACGCGAATCACATGACTCGCCACCTCGATGCCCAATTCCCTGAGCAGCAGCTTCGCGAACCCGCCCGCAGCCACCCGCGCCGCAGACTCCCGCGCCGACGCCCGCTCGAGAACGTACCGTGCATCTTTGAAGTTGTATTTCAGCGCTCCAGCCAGGTCCGCATGGCCGGGGCGCGGAGACTCGACCGGCTGGTGCTTCGCCGGATCGCCCGCCTCCACCGGCAGCTTCTCCTCCCAGTTCTTCCAGTCGCGATTCACAATCTCAATGGCAATCGGGGAACCGATCGTCTTGCCGTGCCGCACGCCGCTCAGCACGTGCGCCTTATCGGACTCGATCTTCATGCGTCCGCCGCGACCGTACCCCTGCTGGCGCCGCCAAAGCTCGCGGTCCACCAACCCCAGGTCCACGGGCACGCCAGCCGGCATCCCCTGCACCAGCGCAATCAGCGCCTCGCCGTGCGATTCTCCTGCAGTGGAAAAACGGATCATGTCCTTATGATTGTACCGGGGCCGACGCCCAAACGTACCAACTCTCGGCGCGTTCCGCATCCCTTCCGCAATTCCGCTACAATCCTTGCGTGACGACGAGCCTGTTCGACCTTTACAAGATTGGCGTGGGCCCATCCAGTTCGCACACGATGGGCCCGATGCGGGCCGCCTGTGCCTTCGCGGTCGGCCTTGCGTCGGGTCCACTCCTGGCTCGCGTCGGCCGCGTTCAGGCCGAACTCTTTGGCTCCCTCGCGCTCACGGGCCTGGGACACGCCACGGACCGCGCCGTCCTGCTTGGCCTCACCGGTCACGAGCCCGCATCCGTCGATCCGGCGGCCATCGAATCCACCCTCGCCGACATCCGTTCCGCGCAGCAGATTCTCCTCGCCGGCAGGCATACCATCCCCTTCGCGGAAGCCACGGATCTGCTCTTCCATCGCGACCAGATGTTCCCGCCAGGCGCGCAGACGCAGCACCCCAACGGCATCCGCCTTACCGCGTACGACGCCTCCGGCGTCGCGCTCACGCAGCGCACCTTCTTTTCCATCGGCGGCGGATTCATTGTCGAGGATGGCGTGGTGCCCGCAGCAGAATCCGGGCAGCCGCACCTTCCGTTTCCCTTTCACACCTCGCACGAGTTGCTCACCGTGGCGCACGCCAACGAGCTCTCTATCAGCCAGCTCATGCTGGAAAATGAGTGCGCACTGGCGCCGCGAGACACCGATCTTTCGCCCGTCGAATGCGTGCGCAAGGGCATCGACCGCATCTGGCAAGCCATGCAGGACTGCGTGGCGCGGGGCATCGCAACCGAGGGCATCCTGCCTGGCGGCCTCAACGTCCACCGCCGAGCGCATCGCCTCACCCAGCGGCTGCGCGAGCGCGAAGGGAACGGTTTCCACGGCGATCCTCTCGCTCCGCTCGACTGGGTCACCGTCTATGCCATGGCCGTGAATGAAGAGAACGCGGCGGGAGGGCGGGTGGTGACCGCGCCGACCAATGGCGCAGCCGGCGTCGTCCCCGCGGTCGCGCATTACTACCAGAACTTTATTCCGGATTCGGACCACGAAGGTCTCCTCCGCTTCTTCCTAACTTCCGCCGCCATCGGCATTCTCTATAAGGAGAACGCATCCATCAGCGGCGCGGAAGTGGGCTGCCAGGGCGAGGTCGGCGTCGCCTGCTCGATGGCCGCCGGCGGACTTACGGCAGCGCTCGGCGGCACCAACGGCCAGGTCGAACATGCCGCCGAAATCGCCATGGAGCACAATCTCGGCATGACCTGCGATCCCATCGGCGGCCTCGTGCAGATCCCCTGCATCGAGCGCAACGCCATGGGTGCCGGCAAAGCCGTGCATGCCTCCCGCATCGCGCTCAGCGAGTCAGAAGAGCACAAAGTCTCGCTCGACCAGGTCATTCGAACCATGTACCTCACCGGCCTCGATATGCAATCTCGCTACAAGGAAACCAGCCTCGCCGGCCTCGCGCTGAACATCATCGAGTGCTGATTGCCTCCGCGCTCTTTTTTTTGCGGCAGCTCCCGGCCGGCTTCCTCTCCGTACAGCACAGCTCGATCGCGGCCGCGCCCAGGGCGGCGATTCGCGATTTCTATTCGAGCGCTCGGCCGCCATCATTGGCTGTCGCATACGTTTGGCCGCGCGTGCGCGTCGCCTCACTCCGCGCGCCTCCATCGCACCGGGCAGTGCCCTGCGCGTGCCCGATCGTTGCGGTGGACGAGTGCCGATCTTCTCGCGCGCATCGGCTTCATGATTCTTCCCACATTCGCTCGCATTTTTGGTGTTGAGAATTGTTGCCACTTTTTCCACCCCGACGACGTTTTTTTCTTGACACTGAGCAAGCATGAATCTATACATTCCTCAACTGCATTTAGTTCTGCAGTATCGATGCAACCCATCGAAAAGGGAGAATAGGCAAATGGCAACCAAGAAAGCAGCCAAGAAGGCACCCGCGAAGAAGGCCGCGAAGAAAACCGCGAAGAAGAAGTAACGGGTAAACCAACCAATAGGCAGCATTGAGGGGGACGCTTCAAGCGTCCCCCTCAGTGTTTGCTCTCTGCGCCATTTCACCCGCGCCAGTCGCGCACTTCCGCTCACACAGCCCTAAAATGCATTCATGACTCGCCGCCGCTGGATCGCCGAACATTGGACTGAAACCTCTGCTGCGCTCACCGGAGCGCAGGCCGAACATCTGGCCCGCGTGCTCCGCGCCCAGCCCGGCATGCGGGCGGAGGTTGTCGCCGGCGGGCGCGTCTTTCACGCCGAGGTGACCTCCGTTGCCGAAGGCGAAGTCCGCTTTAACCTCCTCGCCGAGGCCGCCGCCGAACCCGCTCTCCCCGTTACGCTGGTAATGGCCGTCTACAAGTTCGATCGCATGGAGTGGGCCATCGAAAAAGCCACCGAACTTGGTGTTCGCTCTATCGCGCCGGTTGTCGCGGCGCGCACTGAGAAGCATCTGGCCCAGGCCGCGGGAAAGCGTGTCGAGCGGTGGCGCCGCATCGCGCATGAGGCCGCGCAGCAGTCCCGCCGGTCAGACGTTCCGCTCATCGCCAATCCCGTCGCGCTCTCCGGGCATGCGCGCGCCGAGTCTCAGTCGGCGCGCCTGGTACTTGCCGAACAGGAGCGCTCCACCACTCTTCGGTTCGCGCTGGTGGAGTTGCTGGCCGCCACGCCCGACGAAGTTCCCGCTTTGGAAATCGCCATCGGGCCCGAAGGCGGATGGGCGCCTGCCGAAGAAGCGCTGTTCGACTACAGCGGCTGGCGCGCCGTTTCGCTGGGCCCGCGCATCCTCCGCTCGGAGACCGCAGCCATCGCGGCGCTCGCCGTCATTGCGTCAATGTTGGAATGAAGATCATCGCAGCGTGTTAGCGGCTGGCGCGCTATAGCGACACGCCGCGCTTCCACGGAATAAAGTCGTTTTGGCCCAGAAGTTCGGCCTTTGTCTGGCGTTCGCCATTCGCCACCTCGACGCAGAACGCGAGGAGCTTCTCCGCGCACTCCACGATCGTCGTCTCGCCGGTCACAACACCACCCGCGTCAAAGTCGATGATGTCGCCCATTCGCCCCGCCAGCGCCGAGTTGGACGAGATTTTCACCACCGGCGCCACCGGATTGCCTGTGGGCGTTCCCAGGCCCGTGGAGAACAGAACAAGGTTCGCACCCGCGCCCGTCTGGGCCGTGACGCATTCCACGTCATTGCCCGGCGTGCACAGAAGGTTGAGACCCTGGGTTGTCGCATACTCCGGATAATCCAGCACGCCGCGCACCGGCGCCACACCACCTTTGCGCGCCGCGCCGGCAGACTTGATGGCGTCCGTAATCAGTCCGTCCTCGATGTTGCCCGGCGAAGGATTCATCTCAAAGCCCGAGTGCACCGCGCGCGCCCGCGCCGCATAGGCCTGCATCAGGTCGTAGAACCGCTGCGCCAGCGCATCGTTCTCGCACCGGTTGATGATCTCCTGCTCCACGCCGTGCAGCTCCGGAAATTCGCTCAACAGCGTGCGCCCGCCCACGCTCACCAGCAGGTCCGACACATGTCCGATCACAGGATTCGCCGAAACTCCGCTGAATCCATCGGAGCCGCCGCACTTCAATCCCACCGTCAGCGCCGCCAGCGGAGCTTTGGTCCGTTCCGCACGATTCGCCTCGTCCAGGCCCGCGAAGGTCGCATCCAGCGCCTCAGTCATCAGCGCGGATTCCCGGCCCGACCGCTGCTGCTCAAAGACCACCACCGGCTTGCGCATTTCGGGGTCGCGCGCGCGCAGCTCGTCCATCAGCAGGCTGGCCTGCGCGTGCTGGCAGCCCAGGCTCAGCACTGTTGCGCCGGCCACGTTTGGGTGATGGATGTAACCCGCCAGCAGCCCGCAGAGTGCCTGCGAGTCCTGCCGCGTTCCGCCGCAGCCGCCCTGATGCGTCAGGAATCGAATCCCATCCACATTGGCGAAGACCCTCTCCCTGCGCGCCTGCGTGGCCTCTTCCACGGCATCTTCCGCATGACCCCGCCCTCGCACCAGGTGTCGCACGTGCCGCCGATACGTGTTCCGCTCGCCACCATAGCCCAACTCTTCTTCCAGCGCTTCGCGCATCCTCTCCACGTTGCGGTTCTCACAGAAAACCAGAGGCAAAACCAGCCAGTAATTGCGCGTCCCCACCTGCCCATCGCCGCGCCGGAATCCACGAAACATCTTTCCCTTCCATGGCGTCGCATCCGGCAGCGCAAAGTGGGCTTCCCTGCGCCGCGCATCGTACTCCTCGGCGCGATGCCGCACATTGCGCGTCGTCAGCAGCCCGCCCTGCGGGATCGCTGCCGTCGCTTCACCCACCACCATTCCGTACATCCGGATGAGCGCACCCGGCTGCATCGGTTCGAGCGCCATCTTGTGCTTGGCCGGAATCGCCTCCGCCACGCTGCAAGTGGCCGCGCCGTACCGCGCCGCTTCACCCGCCACCAGCGGCGCAAGCGCCACCAGCACATTGTCTCGCGGATCGATCTGAAGCACCTTTTTCGCCATCTGCAGCGTCCTTCTCCCCCGGCTCAACAGCCTGCACGCACAGCATACAACTTCGCCTCCGCCGCGTATCCCACTCCCTCGGCTATCATCAATGTTCCTGCCCTTTGCGGCACACAACGGAGCCCCCGGTCATGAACGCCATCGTCCTTGATGCCCCTGGCCACGCGGTTTGCCGCCCTGTACCGGAGCCATCTCCGTCCGGCGATGAAATTCTTCTCGACGTGCGCATGGTGGGCCTTTGCGGCAGCGACCTCAATTCCTTTCGAGGCCGCAACCCACTCGTCACCTACCCGCGCATTCCCGGCCACGAGGTCTCGGCGGTCGTCGCCGAACTCAATCCCGCCTTCCCGGAATGGCAGCCCGGAACGCCGGTCACCCTTTCGCCGTACTCGAACTGCGGAGGGTGTGCAGCCTGCTTGTGCAACCGGCCCAACGCCTGCCGGCACAACCAGACCCTCGGCGTGCAGCGCGACGGCGCGCTCACGCAGCGCATCGCCATTCCCGTCGGCCGACTTTTCCGCGCAGATCTCTCGCTGAAGCAGCTTTGCCTCGTGGAGCCGCTCACGGTCGGCTTCCATGCCGTCGCCCGCGGCCGCGTGACGCCGCACGACGTTGTCGCCGTCTTCGGCTGCGGCGGTGTGGGTCTCGGCGCTGTCGCCGGAGCCGCCTTTCGCGGCGCTACGGTTCTCGCCGTCGATCTCGACGATTCCAAGCTGGAAACCGCGCGCAAGGCTGGCGCGCGCCATCTCGTCAATACTGCCCGATCGGATCTCCACACCCGGCTTGCCGACCTCACCGACGGCCGCGGCCCGGACGTCATCATCGAGGCGGTCGGCCTGCCCGAGACCTTCCGCGCCGCGGTTGAAGAGGTTGCCTTCACGGGCCGCGTGGTCTACATCGGCTATGCCAAGGAGCCCGTCTCCTACGAAACACGCCTATTCGTGCAAAAAGAGCTCGACATCCTCGGCTCGCGCAACGCCTTGCCCGACGACTTCCTCGCTGTCATCCGCATGCTTGAGGCAGGCCGCTTTCCGGTCGATGACGCGGTCACTCACATCGTCCCCATGGCGGAAACGCCCGCCATTCTCGAAGAGTGGAGCAGCGATCCAGCCCGCTTCACCAAAATCATGATTCAGGTGGAATAGCGCCTGATTGGCACTGCCTCAAAGGTGCGCGAAGTGGAGCAGAAGGCCGGCCAGTGCGCCACCCGTCAGAGGGCCCACAATCGGAATCGCCGCATAGCTCCAGTTCGATCCGCCCTTGCCCGGAATGGGCATGAATGCGTGCATCAGGCGCGGCCCGAAATCGCGCGCGGGGTTGATGGCGTACCCCGTGGTGCCGCCCAGCGAGAGCCCGATGCCCCAGACCAGGCTGCCCACCAGCCACGGCCCCACTCCGCCCGCCGGCCCGCTCATGGATACGCCCTTTGAGCCGATCGAACCGGCTACGATCACAAGCACCATCGTGCCAATCACTTCGCTCAGAAAGTTGAAGACCGGACTCGGAACCGCCGGGCTGGTGCAGAAAACTCCGAGCTTTGCGGCCGGATCCTCCGTCAGCTTCCAGTGCGGTCCATACTGCAGCGCCACCAGCCCCGCACCGGTCATCGCGCCCAGCAGTTGCGCGAACCACAAGCTGGCCAGATGCGAATAATCTCCGGTTGCAACCCCGCTCGCCATCGTGATCGCCGGGTTCAGATTCGCGCCCGGGCTCCCGAAGGCCTGCGCCACCAGCACGCCGCACAGTACCGCCAGTCCCCACCCGGTCGTAATCACCATCCAGCCCGCGCCCTGCGCATAAGACTTGCAGAGCAACACGCCGGCGCATACGCCGTCGCCCAGCAAAACCAGGACCAGCGTGCCCATGTACTCGCCAAACCACACCGAATGCATCCGCCCATCCTTGGCGCCAACCACGCGCAACCTATTTACGGAACCACTGCATTCTGCATTGTCAGGCCTGCCTTCGCCAAGCCCTTCAGCGCGCGGCCATCAGGCGCTGCCGCACAGCCGGCGTCTGGGCCATCTCCACGCAGGTCCACGCCATGGCCAGTGCGCCGTCCAGCAGGGCCTTGTCCGCGTTCGCAGTGATGCAATGCGCGGTGAACTCCGGCTGATGATTAACCGCCGGCAGCGACCCAATCCCGAGCATCGGATGAATCGCGGGCATTGCCAGCGACACGTTGCCCATATCCGTCGAGCCCGTGGGCCGCGTCTCCCATTCGCCCAGGTTCGGGAACGGCCGTCCCAGCGCCTCAGAGTTTTTCCGGTAGATGGCCGCCATCGCGTCATCGTGCAGCATCTCCGCGTAGGGCTTGTCGCCGCCCACGAACTTCACCTGCGCGCCGGTCGCCAGCGCACCCGCCTCAAAGCACCGGTAGACCTTCGGCCGCAACTGCTCCAGTTGCTCCAGCGTCTCCGAGCGCACGATGTACCTGGCTGCGGTGTGCGCTGGAATCACATTCGGAGCAACGCCACCCTGGGTCACGATCCCGTGAATACGGTCCGTCGAGCGGATGTGCTGCCGCAGCAGCCCGATGGCCGTCTGCGCAATCGTCAGAGCGTCTGCGGCATTCACTCCCAGCTCAGGAAACGCCGATGCGTGCGATTCCTTGCCCGTGCAATGCACCTCGAACATCGATGCCGCGATGACCTTCGCCTTGAGCATGTCGAAGGGCGCTGGATGCACCATCATCGACGCGTGCAGCCCGTCGAATCCGCCCCGCTCCAGCAGCAAAATTTTGCCGCCCGCGTTGCCCACCTCCTCGGCGGGCGTGCCAATGACCTCAATCGTAAGCCCGACCTCGTCGGCCACCTTGGCTGCTGCCAGCGCCGCGCCCAGCGCCGACGCCGCGATGATGTTGTGCCCGCACGCGTGGCCAATCCCGGGCAGGCTGTCGTACTCCGCGCAGATGCCGATGTGCAGCGGCCCCGAGCCAATTTTCGCGCGAAAGGCGGTTGGCAGATCGCAAATCCCCTGGTCCACCGCGAATCCCGCCGCGTCCAACGCCTCGCAGAGCCATGTGGACGCCTTTTCCTCCTCAAACCCCAGCTCCGGATGGGCATGAATCCGGTGGCTCAACGCAATCAGATCTTCCTGCACGCCCGCGAACCGCTCATGCGCTCCCGCCTTCGCATCCATCGCCATCACCCCTCCTCCGTACGCGCTTTCGCGAATGTGCCGCCGATTATATCCCGCGCATTTCCCGCCTTGCCGCGCCAATTGCGCGCATCAGATTAAAATGGGAGCAGAGGCGGGCACGCTTCCACGCGTAAGACCCGGAAACCCACACCTCAGGTTCTGCTCCACGGAGAGTTTATATGGCCCTCATGAAGACATCCAATCCCGCACTCAGCGAAAACACCTTCCGCAATCTCGCCGGAGCCGGTTACGGCGGCGCAATCGATGAAAGCACGCGGATGACCCTGAGCGGCACTGTCCATCGCACCGGCGTCCTCTTTGTCTGTGCGCTCGGCGCGGCCGCCTGGACGTGGCATCTCTACGTTGCCGCCCACTCCATGGCCGCCGTCGCGCCGCTTATGCTTCTCGGGATCTTCGGCGGGCTCATCATGGCCTTCGTCACCATCTTCAAAAAGGAGTGGTCCCCGGTCACCGCGCCTGTCTATGCGCTTCTTGAGGGCCTTTTCCTCGGCGGCATCTCCGCGCAGTTCAATCTCGCCTATCCCGGCATCGCCATCCGCGCCGTCGGCCTCTCGTTCGGAACACTTTTTGTGCTCCTGATGGCTTACAGCACCGGCATGATTCGCGTGACCAGCAAGTTCCGCATCGGGGTCATCGCGGCCACCGGCGGAATCATGATCTTCTACTTCGCCGAGATGATCCTCGGCTTCTTCGGCGTCCAATTTACCTCGATCAACGGCTCCGGCATCATCGGCATCGGTTTCAGCCTCTTCGTCTGCGCCATCGCCGCCCTCAACCTCGTGCTCGACTTTGACTTCATCGAGCAGGGGGTCAAATATGGCGCGCCCAAGTACATGGAGTGGTACGGAGCCTTCGGCATCATGGTGACCATGGTCTGGCTCTACCTGGAGATCCTCCGCCTGCTGGCCAAGATCAGCCAGCGCAACTAACCGTACCCCACACGTCGGCCTCGCAAGCCCGGCAGCGAATTCATTGCTCCTGCCGGGCGTTTTGCCGGGAGTTTTGCACTCCAATGTCCGCCTTCGCATACTTCTTCCAGTTCCCCAGCAGTTCCTCCACCACCACGTGGCCCACGCGGTAAGCCGCCTCCAGCGATGGCCTGTATGCGCCGAACTCGCTCGTCCGCTGCGCCGCCAGGCTTTCGGCGGCATTCATTCCACGGGGCTCCTGGTCAAAGTTGCTCACCGCCCGCAGCACCATCACGCGGTTGAAATCCACACGCCCCGCACGCGCCAGATACGTGAGCGATTGGAGCGTCCCGGTATCCTCCATCGCCGTGGTCACATACGTCCCCGTGCCACCCGTGAAGTACCGCACCCACTCGTCCGCCCACTTGTCCAGCAGCTTGCCGTGCCAGTAGGTTGAGGACGAAATCTCGTCCCCCATCGTCACAGACGGCGGCTTCCGGGCATCCGCGCCGTCAAACATCGCGCGAATCTCCTTCAAGCGCTCGGAGTCCGGCAAGGGCGTATTCCGCGTGAGCCCGTAAGCCCACTCCGCCAGCCCCGCGTTCAGCGCATACACCTGCCCCGGCAGCGGCGCGGCCGGCGCCTCAAATGGTTTTGCCTTCCGCAGCGGCACATAGCCCGTCGTCCACTTCTTCGGCATCTCGCGCGCGTCAATCTCATAGCCCAGGTCGCCGTCCACCACCCATCGCGCCCAGGCCGCCGACCCAAGCGAGGCCCGCTCCGGCGTGGCGCCTGCGATGCCCGCCACCAACCAGTAGGCATGGCGCAGGTCGAATCGGGGATCCAGCCCCACGGCCATGATGGTTGCCGCCGCGTTGGCCGTTCCCTGCCCCGTCAGCACCGCCATTTCGCCGCGATCATTCATGCGCACCGCGTGGTAACCCGCCGGCAGCGGGTACACGCGGTCCAGGTGGTCGCGCTCCACCCATGCCTGCAGCTCGCCCGGCACGTCGCCCGTGTCCTGGCCAATCTCGAACATGGTAACCACCACGACCTTCACCACAATGGGCTTCTTGCGGGCAAAGGCAGGCGCGGCCACGGCCCCCAGCAGCAGCACCGTCGCAATCCAGCGCAGAAATGCTCTCATTGGTTGCGATACTATCGCAAGAAATGCCGGCTTGCTGCGCCCTTCCGCGTACAATTTTCGTGCAGCGAGCAGCGCCACCGCCGCTTTCCATCCGCTCTGAGGTGCCACATGACCAAATCCATCCTGCTTTCTCTTGCCGCCGCGCTTATCCTGCTTCCCGTGCCCTGTTCCGCGCAGCAACTGAAACCAACCCACCAGTGGGCCGTTGTGCTCCACGGTGGGGCGGGCGTAATTGAGCGCTCTTCCATGACGCCCCAGGCCGAAGCCGCCTACCGCGCCGGACTCACCCAGGCCATCGAGGCAGCGGCCAAGGTTCTCGACCACGGCGGAACCTCGCTCGACGCCATCGAGGCCGCCATCCGCCTGCTCGAAGACAATCCCCTCTTCAACGCCGGCCGCGGCGCGGTCTTTACCGCCGACGGCAAGAACGAGATGGACGCCGCCATCATGGACGGCGCGACCCTGAAGGCCGGGGCCGTCGCCGGCGCCATGCGCACCCGCCATCCCATCAGCCTTGCACGCGCTGTGATGGAGAAGACGCAGTGGGTCCTGCTCTCCGGCGCGGGAGCTGACCAGTTCGCCGCCTCGGCGGACCTGCAGATGGAGCCGCCAAGCTACTTCTTCACCGAGCGCCGCTGGCAGTCGCTTCTCCGTTACCTCAAGGAGCACCACCTGCCCATTCCGCCGCGCCCGGCCGGAGCGCCGCCTGCGCCCACCAAACCTCTGGCCTTCTTTGAAACGCCTGAAGCTCATAAATACGGCACCGTCGGCGTGGTTGCGCTGGACAAATACGGCAACATCGCCGCCGGCACTTCAACCGGCGGGCTGACGGGCAAGCGCTGGGGACGCATCGGTGACTCGCCCCAGATCGGCTCAGGCACCTACGCCTCCAACCAGTCCTGCGCCGTCTCCGGCACCGGCACCGGTGAGTACTTCATCCGACTGGGCGTCGCGCGCGAGGTCTGCAATCTCGTCCAGTTCCGCCACATGCGCCTGCAGGCCGCGGCCGACGAGGTGATCCACAAGGAGCTGGAGGCCCTGCACGGCGACGGCGGCGTCATCGCCATCACGCCGGACGGCCAGATGGCCTGGAGCTTCAACACGCCCGGCATGTTTCGTGCGCGCCTCCGCGAAGGCGGCAAGCTCCAGGTCGGCATCTACCGCGACGAGCCATAATCCCCGGGGCTCGTCCGCGACTACAATTTTTCCATGGCACTCGAATTCACCACGTCCTACGTTGCCGACTCGCTCGCCGTCTTCCGCCAGCAAAGGCGGCTTGCCGACCGGGCCATCGCCCAGGTCACCGACGAACAGCTTTACGCCTCGCTCGACGCCGAAGCCAACTCCATCGCGGTCATCATGAAGCACATGGCGGGCAACATGCGCTCGCGCTGGACAGACTTCCTGACCAGCGACGGCGAAAAGCTCAACCGCAATCGCGACGCCGAGTTTATCGATCCGCCGGCGACACGCGCAGCACTGCTTGCCGAGTGGGAAGCCGGCTGGAGTTGCCTCTTCAGCGCGCTCGAACCGCTCACCGACCCTGACCTCACCTGCACCATCACCATCCGCGGCGAGGCCCACTCCGTGATGCAGGCCATCAACCGCCAGGTCGCGCATTATTCCCAGCACACCGGCCAGATCATCCTGCTGGCCAAACACTTCGCCGCCGACCACTGGCAGTCTCTCAGCGTTCCCCGCAACCAGTCCGCCGAATTCAACCGCAAGGTCGCCGCCGGAGAAGCCAGCCAGCGCTATTTTTCGCCGCCCTAACGCAGATCAGGCCATCCCGAGGGATGGCCTGAGTTCGTACGTCTGAATCTTGCCGACCTAGGCCGTATCGACATATAGCCTCAGGTGCAACCATGCGCAGGCGAGGGCGACCAGGGCGTGGAAGCAGGCTTTTGATTTTTCGTATCGCGTGGCGAATCTGCGGAAACACTTGAGTCTGCTG
>Ga0307372_10001448_pt1 | contig 41302 bp, 47 predicted proteins | sample OX1MG_FD_202533 | JGI IMG/M metagenome (GOLD analysis project Ga0307372, IMG submission 202533) | Soil microbial communities from Risofladan, Vaasa, Finland - OX-1 | ecosystem: Environmental > Terrestrial > Soil > Coastal area > Acid sulfate soil | place: Finland: Risofladan, Vaasa | collected...
ATCCCTCTACTATCGAAGCGCAGGTCTTGTGGTCCGAGCGGGCTGCCCTTCCAGGTACCCAGAGGGAAGAGGCGAAACGTCTGCTGCCTGGGATCAAAGCGCCCGATATAGTTGGCGTTCTGCTCAGCGAACCAGGTGTTGCCCTGGGCATCGACGGCCGTGGTCATGATGCCATACTGCGCGCCAGGAGGGGTCCAGCTGGTCACGACACCCGTCTGCGAGTTGAGGCGAGTGAGGCGGTTGGTATTCATCTCACCGACCCAGACATTGCCGCGCGCATCCACGGCTGGCTGCATCAGACCAACGTCAGACGTTGAAACGATAGAGAGACGCCTCTGCGCGACGCGCACGGTGGTGGAGATGGGAGGCGGCGGGGCGAGGTATACCGGCACCTGTCGCACGGATTGAGCTTGCGTCACAGGCGTTGTTGCAGCGCTCAGAGCGGGAGCCGGGGTACCACAGCTGCTCAAAGGCATGAGCAGAGCGCTGAGCGCGAACAAGGCCAGCACAAGCAAAGCCGGTGATCGCTGGTGTCGTGGAGCTTGTCCGAGAGGTGTCATGGTCATGTATACCCCAGTCTTCTTCATCCTTGCACGGTCAGGGTGCCGAGCATGTACCCTTTGGTGACCATGGGGCCTTGCCATCCAATGGCACCCGTCCCACAGGGATCAAAGCAGCGGAAGTAGTAGGTGCCAGATGCGCCGGTGCGAAACGTGAAGCTGACCTCGGCATAGGGCTTGCCCGTCGTCGTATCCCCAGGCATGGGCACGTTGATGTTGAGCTGCGGAACGGTGAAGGTATGGGCCACTTTCTCTGGCGCTAAAGCGGTGTAGGCATGCCCATCCGCATAAGCGACCCCACCCACGATGCCCTTGACCGTGCTGAAAGGAGACCCTTTGGGCAGGGGAGTATCACCCAGATCGTAGTTCCGAATGGTGACGGTGACGAGACTGTAGGCGGGCACCACCAGGGTGTTGGGGGCATAGGCCGGCCAGTCCTTCTGCATGCCGGGTTGATTGAGGACGATCTTCATGTTCATCTGCACATGGCGCTCGATTTGCGCAGCGTGCGCCACCGCTGGTGTCCTCTGATATCCAAAAGCGGCTCCGAGTGTAAAGTTGACGCCTGCGATGAATGCGACGCACAACAGGATGCCAACGAAGACTTCTACGCAAAAGAATGCGAATGATGCACGGTGTGGTTGTCCTTGATTGCCAGGGGTTGTTCTTGGTAGCTGAGTCATTGTCTCTCCTCCTAAAATAGCAAGGGGTTGACGCCTTCCCCTTGCGGTATGTGACGAATATACTCGCCGCTTATCTCAAATAGATCACATCGGTGCCAGAAGATATCACATTGCCATCACCTTGTGATGGATGCCATTTACAGGGACGTTTTGCCGCGCGCTACTGAAAGTTTTGCCATGTGGTTGCAACCCCAGCCCTGTTCAACGCATCAACTGTCGGCGGTCAACTAAGCGTACCGCCTTAGCAGTACGCGTAGATGGAAAGAGCATGGCATCCTCACGCTGCATATGCTCCTGGAGCAGATCACAGAATTGCAGGCAAAGATCGATAGATACACGCCCCGCATCAGCGCCTGCCAGCATCCGGTCACGCAGAGCGCGAATTTCGCTGTGCTCCACTCGGAATGGCAGAACTACCTCTTTTCCCAGCGCCTCTTCTACACTGACAAATGCGCCATCATCCTCCAGCGCAATATGCGCATCGAGTTCAGTGGTCAGCACCTGGCGCCCGGCAATGAGTTTTTCCACAAGCACCGGAATATCGGTTGCCTCCGCTGCCGACTGGATGTCAAGAAGCAGGGGGAGCAGCGTCTCGTGTTCCTGTGAGAGTGTGGTGAAAACATCGATGTTCATCAGCTTTCCTTTCTCATCTCAACACTTTTAATGCCTTGAGACCAGGTGCCATAGCAGGCTCCTGCGCGGCCTGAACGAAGAGTGACCAGCGACGAGCGGCCTGGACCGGACCTTCGCTTCCCGGTGGCGGAATCTCGCGCCCTTCTGCCTGTAGCCGCTCGGCGCGCCGCAGTCCAAGCAAAGCTGCGCCAAAGGCTCCGTTGAACTGGCCCAACCCCTGCGGCGGCAGGTTCAAGGGAGCATCGAGCTTCGCCGCAATAGCTGCCACCATGGCGGCATTCTGCGTCATGCCACCTGCAAGCGCGAAATCTTGCTCGAGGCCAACCCGCTTCATCAGTTGCACGGCGCGTCCGGCAAGCGCGCTGATCGCGCCCTGCATAATGTCCTCCGGCGCAACCCCTGTGGAGAGGTGGTTGATGACCTCGGACTCCGCAAAGACCGCGCACACGCTGCTGATCTCGACCGGCCTGGTGGAGCGGAGAGCGTATGGGCCGATATCGCCTGTGTTCAGACCGAGATAGCGCGCGGTCTTCTCCAGGAATGCGCCTGTGCCTGCCGCGCACTTGTCGTTCAGCCGAAACGCCCGCACACGCCCGCCCTCATCAATGCGGATGGCCTTGATATCCTGGCCGCCGATATCGAGGATAGTGCGCACCTGCGGGAAATGGTAGACCGTCGCGAGAGCATGACAGGTCAGTTCGGTGATCTGCGTATGACGGAACGGGACCATGTAGCGTCCGTAGCCGGAAGTAGCAATATACGTCACTTCTTCCCTCGCGACGCCCGCATTTGCGAGGAGGTCCTCGTACACTGCGGCAGCGGCTGCCGCGGGTTTGTAGCCACTGCGACGGATGGCAGTTGCGCGCACACCCCTTGACTCGTCCATCATGACGGCCTTCGTGTAGGTGGACCCAATATCAATGCCAACAACGAGCATCATCGAACCACCTCCTCTCTCTGCTGGCGACCGGCGCGCGCGTGGTCGAGCGCGTAGAGTCCAGCGCCGATAGCTCCCATGAACTGCGCCTGCGCGCTCACATTGAGCGGCGTTCCAAGCACCTCCTGGAGCAATGCGACCATCGCATGGTTGCGCGAGACACCTCCGGTGAATGTGATTTCAGGAGCCAGTCCAACACGACGCACAAGCGAGGCGCAGCGCGTGGCAATGGAGTGATGCATACCCATCAGCACATCTTCAGGACGGTGTCCCTTTGCCAGATGCCCAATGATTTCCGACTCGGCAAAAACTGTGCAGGTGGTAGTGATCTTGACGGGCTTCGTTGACTTCAGCGCCAGTGGGCCAAGCTCAGAGAGCGGCATTTCGAGCGCAAATGACGCGGCCCCCAGGAAGCGCCCGGTCCCGGCGGCGCACTTGTCATTCATGGCAAAGTCCTTGACCTCGCCGGAATCTCCGATACGAATCGCCTTGGTATCCTGCCCCCCGATATCCAGCACCGTGCGCGTCCCCGGAAACTCTGCTAATGCCCCGCGCGCGTGGCAACTGATCTCCGTCACCTGCAGATCGCCGAAGGCCACACGATAGCGGCCATAGCCAGTGGCAACCGTGAAGGCAATAGCGCTGGCCTGCAGGTTCGCGCTTTCCAGCACGCGCTGGAAGATTTCCTCCGCTGCCGTACCCATGTTGGTTTCCATATCAATGATGGCTTTGCTGACGAGAGTGCCCTGCTCATCCAGGATCACTCCTTTGGCCTGGGTTGAACCCACATCGATACCTGCCACATAGTCCATATGCGTTACCCTCCTCTAGCATTCCCGTATGCTTTGAAGATTCCTGCGTTGCTCCAGTACCTCAAAGAACGCATCCACGCGGTTCTTGATTTGCGCGTCCGACCAGTAGCGCGGATCGATCAGGTCGGACTCGATATAGAGCGTGGGCATACCATGTCTTGTCGTGACATACTCGCGGTTATCGGCCATGCTTGTCGCGACGGTGCGGCAGCTCTTGATGCCGTGGTAGACAATGCCATCCGCCGCGAAGTCTTTCATCTGCTGCGCCAATGCGTGGTGGGAGAAGAAGTGATTCGAGAGTCCCATCTGCGAGGCAAGGGTCGTGACCTCGGCAAGGCTCTCAAGCGGTCGAGAGGTATCGTAGAAGAGACCCGCGCTATCCAGGCCGCCTGCTGCATACGTGAGGTAGTCTGAAGCGGCAAAGACACCGCCGTGACTCTCAAAAAGTTCGATCAGGCGGCGCATATTCACATAACAGGGTGTGCCACTGAAGACAAGGCGGAAACGCTCGTGAGGAACGCGACCCTCCCCGCGCGCGACCTTGCCCGCAATCTCAGCATGGAGCAGGCGCATGTACTCGACTCCTTCGGGGGTGCCGCGCCAGGCGTTCAGCACCCCCATATAGGTGAGGCCATCGAGCATCGAGTTATAAGGAGCCGGTCGATGTTGATTGAACGCGAGAATCTCGATCCACAGGCGGATCATTTCGTTCACATGCGCCTCGACCTCTGCCAGGCGGTCACTATCGAATTTTTTGCCGGTGATCTGCTCGCAGCGAGCAATGAGGTCACGGAACTGACCCTCCACCCAGCGCGCATCGGTCAGGTGCTGGGGACTGCCAACAGGCGACTTCCACGCCGCAAAACGCTTGCCAGGGATATCCAGCACGAAGGCGGGTGTGCCGAAGCGCCGTTCCCAGATCTCGGCCCACTTGATGTAGACGTTGCAGAGGCTTGAGGCGATGGCAAGATCGGGTACCGGCATCCGTATGCCGGAGGGATGCTGCATATTGCTGAGCATCAAGCCCACATCGGCCTTGACGTAACTGCACACGTCCGGCGAAAAGCCGAAGTCCTCGGCCTTCGCAATGAAGTCTGGTGCAGCCTTACGCACGCCGGTCTGCAAGGAATTGATTTCCGGGAAGACCATCTCGAACCCGAATGCGCGCAAAATCTCGATGGCATTGCCCATGACGAAGACATAGGCGACGGGCTGGCCACGCGCGCGCGCGGTTCCCAGAGACGCCAGCCACTGGTTGACCAGGCGCTGACCGGTGGTACGCGCGTCCAGACCTTCCGTTATAACGCTCATAACGACCTCCTTTCATCTAGTGGAAGAGGAGCGATTCGGCGAAGGTCTCCACCTGCATCGCCATCTGCTCAAAACTCGTCATCTTCTCTTCAAACTCAAGCACCAGGTACGGCACCTTCTCGGCATCGAGTCGGTGCGAAAGTGCGAGTTGATCGTCGAGGCCCGGCTCGCAGAACTTGGCGGCGGTTAAGATGGCCGCCTCGGCTCGCGCGTCCCTGAGCATGTGCATCAGCATCTCTTCCTTCGGCTTGCGTGCATCGTACTGCACCGGGCTTGACGCCGAACGCTCGACATAGCTCTCCGCCAGCGCCCACACGGGGTCTACTCCATCGTCTGCAGCGATATCCTCGGTAATCCAGCGCTGACCAATCAGCAGATCATCATCAATAATGAAGCAGGCATCCTCGATGGTCTCGATCATCTCAAGCGGGGGCTGTTCGCAAAAGCCTCCAAGAAACACGACCCTGGGCTTATCGCGCGGGCGCACCGGCCGCTCGGCCAGCAGGCGTAATGCCTCGCGCAGCAGCACGTTATGCTCCTCGCGGCGAATGCGCGTCCCGGCGCGTACAAACAGGTATGTCTCTACCGTCGAGAGTCGCGCAGGATCATCGCACCTTACACGGTACAACTCGCGCTGCAAGCGGCGGTTCTCGTTGTAGACGCGCAGGCTGGCGCGAATCGCCCCGTCTGGAATGTCATGACCCACCTGGGCGGCGAGAACACTGCGCAGCCGCTGGTATTCATCGTAGACGTAGCGTACCGAGGCAGCAGAGTTGACATTCTGGGGCAGCGCAAGTATTTGCGACGGTTGAGCAGGAAAGTTGCGCCCCCAGATGCCGGCCATGTGCTTTGCTGCATCGCAGATGGGCTGCGTGAAAAAGCCCTGCATCCCGCGCAACGTCCCGTTGAGGCCCTGCTCTGTCGTGCTGCGGCAGATCGAGCAGACGAAGGAGCCGATGCGCGCATCCGCCAGGCGCACTTCAAGCTTATTGCCGCCGCCAAGCAGCGCGTGGGGCCGCAGCCCGGCAGCATGCACGATTTCCTCCGGGAAATAGACGGGAAAGTAGCCGATGACCCCAGGTTGCTCGTCATCTGCTACCCCGGTGCGCATCGCCAGTTCAAAGCAGCGCTCCAACACATCCATCAGTGTCATAGTAGTGTCTGTGCCGCCTGTCGAGATCTCAACATCATTAATCATAGGTCGCCTCTCGGGTGGATATCGCATGGCGATGAAAAGATGTCTATGTGAACGCGATACATCGAGTCCCTACTTATCGCTCCAAAGGGGTTGACGTTTTTCGATAAAAGCCAGCACGCCCTCACGGGCATCTGCTGTAGCCATCAAATCTTGCAGATAGAGGTCTTCGATTCTGGGCAGAGCGCGTGTTACTCCCAGGTCGGCTCCATACAGCAGGGCACGTTTTGTCATGCGCAAAGCCGCAGCGCTCATTCCTCGGAATTGCGTGAGTTGACGCTCCAGCGCTGTCTTCAGCTCGTCGTCTATCGCTGTATAAGTGACCAATCCCAATTGCGCAGCCTCGCCAGCAGTGATCGTTTCGCCGCTAAAGAGCAGACGAGCTGCCTGCTGATAACCGATCAGATGTGGAAAGAGCGCAGCGGCAACCGGCGGAAAGACGCCCAGTTTGATTTCCGGCTGGCCGAAGCGGGCTGATGTCGCCGCCAGCACCAGGTCGCAGGCAACCGCTAACTCGGTGCCCCCGCCAAGCGCCGCACCCTGCACGACCGCAATGGTCGGCACGGGCAAGGTTCGCAGGCGAGTGAAGAGCGCGCAAAACTCGCGGATCATCGGTTCAGTGCGATCAGGTGTGTGGTCGGCGACATCCACTCCGGCGCAGAAAGCTTTGCCGGTTGCTGCCAGCACCACTGCTTTGAGCTGCGTTAGCTGAGCTACTGTATCGAGCGCTTCGGCAAGTCGGCGTATCATTGCAATCGTCAGGATATTGAGCGGTGGCCGGTTGAGTGTTACCTTCGCAACGCCTTCCGTGACGTCTAGCGTGATAGGGGCTGATGATGATAGTTTCATACTCTCAAATCTTCCCTCGCTCACTATTCCATAACAACGACAGAACGAATCCCCTGGCTATGTCGCAGAGCGTCAAGCCCCTCATTGATATTCTCCAGCGGGAAACGAGATGTGACCAGAGGGACTACCTGGACGCGACCAGTACGCGCCAGTTCGATCACGCGCGGATAATCAACCGGGCGGCAGCCGAGACTGCCGCGGATCTCCATCTCACGGTACATAATGCGGCCTGCATTAAGGGCAACCTCGTGGTCGCTATAGCCTACGACAACCAGCCGACCACCCGGATGGAGCGAAGCGAAGGCTTCCTGTATGGTGGCGGGATTGCCGATAGCTTCAAGGGCGACATCAGCGCCGCCGCCGGTCAATTGCCGTATCTTGCGGGCCACGCTACCCTCTGTCTGCCGGGGGTTTACGATCAGGGTGGCACCCAGGCGGCGCGCCCATTCCAGTCTCTCTTCTACAACATCTACAGCGATGACGATGCCGCCGGCCAGGTGAGCGAACTGGACAACATTGAGACCTACACCACCGCAGCCAAAGACGACAACGCTATCTCCAGGTCGCACCTCAGCTCGATTCTTGACTGCGTGATAGGGCGTGGTCACCGCGTCGGCGATGATGCAGCCCTCCACCAGTGGAATTTCAGGGGGCAAGATGAAGATATCCTTAGCGGGAGCCTTCACGTACTCGGCATAGGCCCCATCGACATCGTTGCCGAACATGCGCATGTTCTGGCAGATATTCTCCCGCCCGTAACGACAGGCAGCGCACCGACCGCAGGTGAGGATGGCTGGGAGCAGTACGCGATCCCCTTCTTTGATAGCGCCCGCGGCAGTACCGCTCAATACGACAGTGCCGCTGGTCTCGTGTCCAAGAATCATGGGTGGTGGTTTGACGGTCGGCACACCGTGATCAATATAGTGCAGGTCGGTGTGGCAGAGGCCGCAAGCGGCTACTTTCACCAGAACCTCGCCCGCGTCTAATGCTGGCACAGGCACATCCTCAACGCGCAACGGCATGTGTGGCCCATAGAAGACGGCAGCTCGCATCGTTTCTTCCCTCCATGTTGGTGGGCGCGATAGATCGCAACCCTACGTTCCCTAAAGTTCTGCGCCGCAGCGGCCGCAGAAAGCGAACTGTGCTGGTATGCCCTTAGCGCCGCATGCCAGGCAGGTCTGCGTATACGGCCCCCAGAGAAACTCGCTTGACTCTTCCGTCATCGCTCGCTGGCGCACTCCCAGGTGATCTGGCCGCCGTTTCTCGACAAAGGCATGCATACCTTCATACGGTTCCAAGGAGGTATAGTGCAGGGCGAGCCAATCGCGAGCGTGACCGATGGTCTGGTGCCATGAGAAGTCTTTCCAGAAGTTCGTTTGTTGTTTGGTATAGCGCATGCACTCGGGGAACTTGTCTACTAGTTTGGCAGCCATCGTAGCAACAGCGTCGTCAAGCTCGGCATAGGGTACAACCTGGTTGACCAGGCCCCAGGCGAGGGCGGTTGGGGCATCAATCCATTCACACAGCCACAGAATTTCGCGCGCGCGCCGGTCTCCAACCATAATCGGCAGCCATTGCGTCGCGCCACCCGCGGCGACGCTGCCCACCTCGGTACCGACCTGGCGAATGCGCACGTGATCGGCAGCGATGGCCAGATCACAGGCCATATTGAACTCATTTCCACCTCCGACAACCATGCCGTTGAGCCGGGCAATCGTGGGCTTGCCAATGTTGCGCAAGATATCGATGCAGTCCGTGAAAAGCCCCATCCACTTCCAGTAATCGTGCGGGCGCTGCGTGTACTCTGAGGCATACTCCTTGACGTCGCCTCCAGTGCCGAATGCCTTGTCACCCGCGCCGGTAAGCACAACGACGGCGATCTGGTCATCCCAGGAAGCGTCGCGGAATGCCTGCGTCATCTCTTGCAGCGTGCGCCAGGTATAGGCGTTATAGCTATCCGGGCGGTTGATGGTCACAGTTGCCACCCAGCCACGTTTGCTATACACGATCTCCTCAAAGCCAAAGCTCGCGGGGTCTTTCCCGCTAAAATTCGGCATAATCTTCCTCCCTCAAAGCAAAGTCTACCCCTGGTAGAGGGGACTCCGATTATCATGAACATTCATCAGTATCGACTATCCTACGAGGCCGGGTGTAAATGGTGCGTGCCAGAGTAGTGACGATACAGTGCTCGCATCCCTCTGCGCTAGATAGATCTTCCTCATCCAGTTCCGCTGGCTCCAGCAAGGTCTCGAATCCAAGTTGACAATACAACTCCATGGCTTCGTTTAACCGCCGTCCCATGGCAGTGAAGCGCCGGATCCAGCCCTGCTCTTGTAGTTGGATGCTGTGCGCCTGCGGTACCTTAGTACTCATCGCCATTACACTCATCCTTGCGGGTGATTTCGTAGGGGCTGGGCTTGTCCCTGCCCGCCTGCGTGTGTCATCGACCAGACACGGGCAGGGACAAGCCCAGCCCCTACGAAAGTTGGCCGTTTAGTCAATCCGCCGCTCCAGGGGGATGGTCGAAGCTAACACAAAACCAAGCGAATGAAAAGCTTTGAGCAGGGTCCAGTTATCCCAGTTCACTAACGTATAGACTGCTGCTGCTCCCTGAAGGGTACTTCGCTTGATAAAGGCTTCTATTAATTGCCGACCAATGCCCTGCTGCTGGTAGTCTGGATCAACTGCAATGGAATCAAGAATAGCAGTCACCTGCGTAAGGCCGAACTCCCCGTACGCCAGCGTACCCATCACAAAACCAATGACCGTACCCTGATAGTCGGCTACTAAAAAAATCAAGCGCGCATCAGCATCTATCTCATTGAGGGCGGCAAGCCGCCGCTCAAAATACGCTGATCGCATCTCCCCAAAGACCAGGGCATCCAGTTCGACGACAACTGCTAGGTCCGCGCGTTCCATTGCTCGAATGGACACACCTTGACGGCTAAAGTGTGCAGTTGTTGGGTACTGATCGCCCATGCTCCATTTCCCTCCCTGATAGTAGACCAGCGCTTCCAATGCCTGACCACGCGGTAGTGTTGCATTTTTATGGCCCTTGCCTTACGCAGGTTCTATTGTCGATGATACCGCGAATGTGTTTAGATTGTTCGTGAAGAATTGTATGGTTTTTGTAAAGCTGAAATTAGTATGGTCGTTTGCTTATTCTTGACGCACAAGCGCGAATACGCTATAGTGTTAATCACAGGAATTGTTTTGTAGCGTTGAAGCGTGCGGTTGTCTGCTTGTTTTTCAGGCTGGTCAAGTTCGCTGTCAGGCGAACAGAGAGGCTCCCGTCATGTCAACGCGAGTGGATGTTTCGCTCCCCCTTGTCCTGGTGGCCCACCATGCGCGGGATACAGTTGAGTTACTGAAAGCCTTGTTGGAACGTGAAGGTTTTACAACCCTGTGCGCTTATAATGGTCGTTCTGCTTTACAATACGCCCACCAGCATCACCCGGCCCTGTTGCTCTTCGACCAGGCTCTGCCCCTGATTGATGGTTTGGAACTCTGCCGCACGATACGGCAAGAGGACGTTAACACTGCCATTTTTATTCTCAATGACCACCCTGATGAACTCGGGAATCTGCTGGCCTTTGCTGCCGGTGCAGATGAGTGTCTTGCACTGCCTTTCCACCCGCGCGAATTGGTTGCACGCATCAAGGCTGTCTTACGAAGAACGGAGCGGCAAGCGGCAAGCTCGCATCGCCTCTTACGGTGCGGCTCTCTCGAACTCGATCCTGAACAGAGAGAAGTACGTGTCGCAGGGCAAGTGATGGGGTTGACGAGCCTGGAGTACGAGTTACTGTATTTACTGCTGCGAACTCCTGGCCGCGCCTTCTCACGCGCACAATTGCTCGAACTCATCCCTGGTTTTCAGCATCACTCTCCATTTGATCGCGCTGTGGATATACATATCAGTAACCTGCGGCGTAAGCTGAGCCAGGCAATGGGAACGGACGCGCTCATTGAAACCGTGCGTGGGGTAGGCTACCGCCTGAATATGCCGACAAGTGAAACTGTTGCCGAACCAGCGTCACCTGGTTCAGGACCCGCGCAGTTGGCGCTGGCAGCTTTTGAACGCGCCCCCGTCCCTCTTTTAGTGCTCGCAGCTGATCGCACGGTTGTCCTCTATAATGAAGCGGCCAGGCGTCTCTGTGGCTGGTCTGCTGACCAGGTGGTTGGTCAGGCGAAATGCTACAGCTTGCTCTCCTGTCACCAGGCAAACGGCACAATGCTCTGTCGCGAACAATGTGTGATGAACGCCATCACGCTCAATCGGCTGAGCGATCAAACGGCTTGCTACACTATCACGCTAAAAGATGGGCGCGAAGTGCCGGTTAAGGCGCATTATAGCAGTCTCGACGAGCCTGGAACACTCAGTGGCTACACGATGCTGACGCTTGAAACTGACCTCGCTGGAACACACCTTCCTTAATAAAAAGGCCGTCGCCAAATTCGTCCAGGCCGAGCAGTTTTCCGAGGCTCGTCCTCGCGGTGATCGTCGTCGCAAGCTGACGCCCTATCTGGCGTACCTTCAGGCTCATTGGGAGGCGGGAGAGCATAGCGCCGCCAAGCTGTACCGTGAGATTCGCGCGCAAGGGTTTCGTGGCTTGGAAACGACGGTGCGCGCCTATCTTTCAGAGCTGCGAGACGAGACAGAACCACGCGCCGGGCCTCGGCGCCGTTTCCCATCTGCCACTCCTTCGATTACCAGCGTTTTCTTCACCCAACGCAGGGCTTCTCAAAAGTCGCAGCCGAGATCAAAGCAGCCAAGCAAGTGCCTTGTCGGGGTGAGAGGCGAAGCGCCGGATTTGCCGAGCGCGATATTAGCCACCTGATGGGCATCCATCAAAGAGAGTACCTCGGTATTGAGCACCACAAGCATCTGAGCCACCGGCGGGAAACGCACCCCACAGCGATCCTCTCGCCATCCGTGACATCCCGCCGCCAGTGGAGCCGATTTCCCACGCTCCAATGGCCGCGGGTCAGTTGCAAGAGCTCCTGAGGCGAACAGCGCATGCGGATTGGGGGCAAACGCGTAGAGCGCGGAACCCAGGGTAAAGACCCCCAGGGCGATGAGAAAAATCGTCTTTGCGCCCACGCGATCGCTGATATAGCCCACAATAGGAATAATGGCCGCGTTCGCCAGGAAGTAGCCCGTGCCAATCCAGGTAATGGTCTGGTAAGAGGTATGAAACGCTGTGGCTATCTGCGGCAGCACGACGCTGACGATAGTTGCATCGAGGATCGCTACCAGCAGGCCCAGCGCGATCACCAGCGTCGCCTGCCACCTGTAAGCCAACGACGCACGATCACGGCATTCATGGGCTGATTTGAACGCAGGTTGCAAGGTGGCCAGCGTTGCCTTTGTGTTCCCCGTGGGTAGGCGTGATCCGTTCGAGTGTCAGGCGTGCGGGAGATGTCTGGTCGCTGATGGGCAAGACCACCATCAGCACGCCATTGCCATAGGTGACGTTGGCACACACCGCATTGACCGGGACTGGCAGTATGAGTTCGCGGTGATAGACGCCCACGCTCCATTCATCGACCAGTAGCTCTTTGACCTCCTTTAGTAGAGCACGCTGGTCTCCATGAAGAATGAGGCGACCATCGTCGGTGACTTCGACCAGAATGTTCTCGGGTTCCAGCCCAGCCATCGGAGCTGCGATCATCAAGCGATCGTCTGTTCGGTAAACCTTGACCGGAATATGCTGCCGCTTCACCTGTTCTTGCATCTGCTTTCCCTTTCGTTTCACCTGCTTAGATTCCGTCACGACTATCCATCATTGCTACGTTGCTGGACCCGGACTCGCCCCTTCGACCATCCGCGCGTCACGCGCATCACGGTAGTACTCGCGCCAGATCAGGCGGTGGGCGCCGAGATAATACGGGAGACGATTGAGATAAGGCAGGAATGGGAACAACACGAGCAGGGCAGTGATAATCCCCATTGTGAGCAACACCAGCGCATCGGCGTTCGTCGAGGTGTTGTAGGGCGGTACCTGGTACCAGAAGGTGTAGAGCCAGAGCCACGCCTGCCCGGGATAGTTGCCGGTCTCGTTCATCACCCCCCATTGCGAACCCAACAGGTTGAATTGCGCTGCCTTCGCCGGCAGCGCATCCTCTGACAAGAAGAGTAGCGGCCTGGTAAAGTCATTCTGATAGAAAGTTGCCATTGTATAGGAATAAGCCGTCTAACGCGCCACTGGTGCCTAACGCCAGCAAATGGTTCATCATGGCCGGAAGCGGTCCATCATCTCCCTGCGGAACGACCACGTGACCGTTGCTTCCCGTCGCTTTACTCAACGCCTGGGTATAGGTATCTTCCCAGGCCGCTTGCTGCTTTGCTCCGCCCTGTGTAAAGGTCTGGAGCGCTGTTGCCACCTGTGGGTCGGTCTGTGCTGCGTGTGGGCATACTGCTGGAGCGTCAACGGCGGCTCGTCCGGCGATGACAAGAATCCGGCAAAGGCGACCACCAGGACGAAGACCGCGACCAGCGCGATCAGTCCCTCGCGGATGAGGTCGTAGGGCATCATGCTCAGCCCGCGATAGTAGCTGGCCTGGTCGGATGGCTGTGGACGCACCATCGCCGCACCAGCTCGGGTCTGCTTGCGCCTTCCGCCTTTCCAGAGCGCTTCTCTGGTGCGTTCCTCTGCAACCGTTGGAGCATAGGGGCGCACGATGCCACGAATACGGACCTGAATGAGATGTACGCCAATCAGGACCACAATCACGAGTGGCAAGAGCACGATGTGAAAGCCATACATCTGCCCGAAGTTCAGCAGGTTGAAGAAGGCACCAATCCCAATCGAGTTGAGCGCATCTTTGCCCTGGGCGGCGATCCATTGCGCGCTAAAGTTCGTCATCGACAGGTAGCCGGTAAAGGCGGTGCCGACAGCTGCCAGAAAGGCAAGCATGCCAGATACCCAGGTCAACCCACGCCCATGACGCCAGGCCCCCTTGAAAAACGCGACCCACAGGTGCAGCGTCATCGAGAAGAAGAAGGCTTCCGCGCACCAGAAATGGAGACTGTTCACAAAATGACCGAAGGCATTGTTATGCCACCACTGCGGCCCAAAGGCGGCCAGCAGAATCCCGGTAAGAACCAAGAGGACAAGGCTGGAAAGGGAGATAACGCCGAAGAAATAGGCCGGTGAGCGCACGAATGCCGGCAGTTTATCGGGAAGCAGGTCTTCCAATCACCAGCAAGTTTGCCAGCGAGATCAGGATAAACCTGAAGTGCAGATATTGTGCGGGACCATTCATAGCATGATCTCCTTTCAGTTCGAGAAAAACACCTCCTGTCGCTGTCCACTCTTTCTACTTCTCCTTTAGGTCTTTTGGGTCTGGGGGAGGAAGCCTTACCCTACGTTAAGGGTATCCACTGAGCGTTATAAAAAGCGTTATCCAGGCGTTAAATGTGATTGCACTATCGCATCAAGATATGCTGCCAGTCACAATACAAAAAGCGAACCTCCCCGCATACTGCACCAACCCAAAAGTGGAACAGTAGTTAGAGCAGAAAAGTAGAGCCTGTATTCTCATTGCCATCGTAGACGCTGTCACTCGTGGGTGAGTACGCCGGTCGAGAGCGTGGCAACGTTAGTGAAGGAAAAATGTACTTGCTGCAGCCATTCTAGGATTTAGCTGGTGGGCGGTAAGGTATAGCCATCGCTCAGTTGTCTCGTGAGGAGAGCAAATTTACGCATATCGTATGTGTGTAAACGCTATAATGATAGAGAGCCACTCGCTACCAGGTTACCGCTCGCTTCGGCAGCCCGCCACGCCGCCTCGAGCAGGGTTTGTGCGGTCACCAGGTCGACGGGCTACTGCGCGGCCAGGATTGCCAGGCGGTTGAGCGCGGTGCTCTCCATCACCAACTGGCCGGCACCCTGTGCGTATACGAGCATCAACGTATAGATCGCGCGGGCCTTTTCCCACTCATTGTCCAGTTCATACGCCCGCCCCAGATGGGTGTAGAGATGCTCGATCTCCGAAGTAGGGAGCATGGCTCCCGTGCCGAGTAATCGCTCGGCCATCAGATGCCGTGCCTGCTCGTAGAAGGCGATGGCATCGCGCACCGCTACCACCCGCATGGCCTCATCGCCTGCTGCCAGACTCCAGCGGAAGGCCGGTTCTGCCAGCCCCGCGGCCTGAGCCTGGTATGCCAGTTCCGCCGGAGGCGCAGACGCTTCTTGCAACGCTTGCATGGCTCGGCGGTGAAAGATTGACCGCCTCGCCTCACCCGCCTCAGCGTAGACCACCGCGCGGATCATCGCGTGTGCGAACACGTAGCGCCCACCGGTCATGCGCCCTCTTCTTCCTCCTTCGCGCTCCGACTCGTACAGCAGGCTACTGTGCAGCACCTCGTCCAGAGCAGGCAGGGCGTCCTGTTCTGCGAGACCGGCCACCCGGCACAGGTGTTCAAAGGTGATGCCCTGGCCGAGGACGGCCCCTGCCACCAGCAGCGCCGAGGCGTTGGGCGTGAGGCGATCGAGCCTGGCCACGATGACTTCGCGCACGCTGGGTGGGAAGAACCCGGCTACTACCGTCTCATGCTCCATGGCGGACGTAAAGTCGATAGTCCATCCCCCATCTCCGTTCGGATGGGAGGCGAGCACGCCCTGATCGAGCAAGACCCTCAGTGTTTCCATCAGATAGAAAGGTTGCCCCTCCGTTTCGGCAAACAGCCACTGACCAAAGCGTTCCAGGTCCGCCGCTCGCCGCTCGTCTTTGCCTCCTTTCCCCCCGAGTGTCTGGAGCAAGCGCAGGATGTCTTCGCTGGCAAGAGGGCCGAGCGGCAGGCGGGTTAGCGGCAGAGCGCGTTCCATACCAGTTCGCCACTCGGCGAGCGCGGGCCTCATCCCTCTCTCACCCATGCGCAGCGTCAGGAGCAAGAGCGCGGGCGTCTGGCTCTCTGCGAAGCGCCGCGCCAGGTAATGTAACACGTCGAGCGAGGCGGCATCCGCCCACTGCACATCATCGATGAACAAGACCAGCGGCGCCCGTGCCGCCAGGGCCTGTCCCAGGTGCGCTACCGCCTCGAACAACCGATTGCGCGCCACCGACTTCTCCCCTGAAGGGGCAGGCAAGTCGGGATAGCGGTCGCCCAGTTCGGGGAGCAGGCGCGCGAGTTCGGCCAGCCACAGGTCTGAAAGCAAGTCGTCCGGGGCATTCTCCCGCTCGATGCGCGGGCGCAAAGCCTCGATCACCGGCCGGTAGGGCAGTTGACCACCGGCTTCAAAGGCCTGTCCCTGCAACACGTCTGCCCCCTCTGTCTCTGCCCAGGCCAGAAACTCGGTCGCCATCCGCGTCTTGCCAATGCCAACCTCCCCTTCCAGGAGCACGGCCTGTGTCTGACCGCGCTGGGCGGCATGATAGAGCTTAATCAACGTACTCAACTCCGCTGTCCGCCCCAGGAGCGGGCTGTCGAGGAGCGTTGCCGACGAAAGCGCGAGCGGGTGCGTGTGGGAGGCGAGGGCCTCCTTGCGACGAGGGGGAGCAACGGTCCGCATACGTCCGGCCAGTGCCACAGTCTCCGGGGTCGGCTCAGTCTGCATGCCCGTTGACAGCATCGCCCGGCACGTGTCGTAGGCGTGCAACGCGGCGGCCCGGTCGCCGGACGCGAAGTGCAAGCGCATCAGACGCCGGTAGGCATCCTCCTGCAATGGGGCGAGGACAAGCCAGCGGCTGACCGTTTCAATAGCCGACTCAAGCTCCCCTGCTTCGAATTGAAGGTGGGAGAGCCGGTCGAAGACCTCACTCGTGTGCAGGTGCCAGTATTCGCGTTGGAAGCGCACCCAGTCGTCGAAGGCCGGGGCGTCGCGCAGCGAGAAACCCTCCAAGAACTCACCGCGAGGGAGGCGGGTCGCGCGTTGGAGCCGGGCAAGCAGGCTGTGGTGTGCATCTTCTGGCATGGTCAGAGCCGCGCGAGTCGACGCGCGCGCCAGTGACCAGGCTTCGTGGAGGGGATGCAGGTCGAGTTCGATCGCGGAGGTGGGATCCAGGCCGAGAGTGTCGCGTTGGATGATAAAGTGAGACACAGGATCAGCTCCCTCGCCCAGCAGATGACGCAGATGGAGCAGGCTAATGCGCAGGGCTGCCCGGCCATGCATCGCGTCACCTTCTGGCCAGAACTGCTCGGAGAGTGTCTTGCGCAAATGGACTCGGCCCTCTACCGCCAGATAGATGAGCAACGCGAGTTCCTTGCGCGTGGAGAATAGCAGCACCTGATCGGCATGGCGCACTTCTGGCGGGCCCAGCAATGTCAAGCATAATTTGCCCATTTAACGGTCCTTATAACGCTCTGCTGCTACCATTTGATAAGAGAGGATACGGATAATAGAACTGACTCCACATACACAGAAAGGAACAAAAGGATGTTAGAGAGTTACAAGTCAACCACTATCTATAACCAATCTATTATCGCACAAAACACGGCTTGAGTGGAAGGAGCGCTCCCATGTCCAGGAAAAACAATGCCATGCCCGAAGAGCAGCAGGCCAAATTGATCGAGATGTTGAACCGCCGCTTAGCCGACGCCATCGATCTGCAGTTACAAAGCAGGCAGGCCTACTGGAACGTCAAGGGGCCCAATTTCATGGCCCTGCGCGAGCTGTTCGACAAGGTCGCCGGGGGGGTGGAGGAGTATGCGAACCTGATTGCCGAGCGCATCGTGCAGCTTGGTGGCAGGGCCGAGGGAACGGCGCACGCGGTGGCCGGACGGTCTTCGCTCGATGGGCATTGGCTTCCGAGCGCCGATGGGAACGGCCACATCCATGTGCTCTCGACGACACTCACCGACTTTGGCAAACATGCCCGCTACGCCAGCGCACAGGCGACCGAAATGAAAGACGACGATACGGCTGCCCTCTTCACCGAGATCGCGCGAGGCATCGACAAATGGCTCTGGTTCGTCGAGACGAGCCAGCAAGCAGGTAGTTGAGCAGGGAGGAACTGCATTTAACGCTCGTATAACGCTTTGTATAACGCTCTCTACATATGCTTAAAGCAGAGCATGGCTTTCCTCTCCAGGCCCAGCGAGGCTCAGGGAAAGATAGAAAGCATGGAAAGCGATACTTCGGTATCAAGAAAAGGACAAAATCATGACATTTGCGACACTTCTGCTTGCTGACGTTACTCTTAGTCCGTCAAATGTGCTCTGGTGGCTGGTTGTCGGGTTGGTTGCCGGCTTTCTCGCCAGCCGAGTGATGCGCGGGGGAGGCTATGGGCTGATCGGTGACATTGTGGTGGGCCTTATCGGAGCGTTCTTAGGAGGATGGCTGGCCGGTGTCCTGGGGATCGGAGTAGGAAGCTCCTCTAGCCTGATCGTGAGTATTGTGGTTGCCTTTATTGGGGCCTGTATTCTCCTTGCCATCTTACACGCTGTCAGTCGCGGAGGAGCGTCGAGAGGATGGCGACGGCGATAAAGGCGATTTGATGTGCAGGCGCAATTCCACTTTCAAATCACTGGTGAGCCAAAATGGGAGAATGTCCCTTTGATTAGCTCGATCATCGTCGCAGCGCTCCTTGTGGCCATCTGGAGCGCCTTTGCTTACCGGCGTGGTGGCTACGTTCGCCGCCCCCGGCTACGCCTGTTCTAACACTACCGATTGACATCAATCCCTTAAAAGGATTTAGAAGGAGGATGAGATGCTCGCTCTACAGTTTATTCTGGCAGATGGCGTCACCATAAAACTTGGTGACAATGTATGGACTTTCGGTCTCAACTTTATCATTTACCTTATCGTAGCTGCGGTCATTGGCTTCGTTGCGGAGTCTCTTGTTGGCAGGCGACTTCCTTTCGGCTTCGTTGGCGCCATCATCGCGGCGCTTGTTGGTGCCTGGTTGCTGACAAAAGTCATCATCATCAATGGGATTGGTGATATCGACGTTTATGGGGTTCCCATTTTCAGAGCGCTGGTCGGCGCGATTATCCTGGTGGCAATATGGCAACTCCTGACGGTCGGTCTGAGGCGTGGCCGCAGCCGTAGTGGCTGACCGTCGGGGAGGGTGAGACGCGGCATCCTCAGGGGCTTAACATTTGAGATGTGCTTGTTTTACCAGGCACATCTCAAACGGAGATTTATCAATCGAAGGAGAACCATCATGCAAAACGCGAACACGCAGAGCGAACTGCGCTCTCTCTACAGCAGTGAGGATCTTCCACCCACCCATAATGGGCCAACGGAACCGCAAGGCCCCGAATCAATAGAACACGATCAACCAGTTGAGACGAGTAAAGGCGAAACTCCGGTAGCAGGAACGCAGTCTCTGTTACAACCGAGTGGCCCACTTGCTCAGCAACACGCTTTGCTACCTCAAAGAGGGTTGTACTATGCAGTGATTGCAGGGGTCATTGCAGGGGTGTTCGCTGCCCTGCTGACCATGGTGATCACCCTGGTGAATGCAGGCACCTTTCATGCAGCAAGCCAGCAAATTGCGGTGGATAGGTTGACCGTCAAGACGGCTCTTGCACTGGCGGCATGGGAACTCCTCAATTTCACGCTGAGCCTGCTCGTCGGCTTTGTTCTCGGTTTGATCGTTGGCAGAATCGCCGTCCGTCGCTGGCTCGGCTTCCTGGCAGGCGCGCTTGCAGGAGCCATCTTCTCCCTCATCATCTTCCTGGTGAGCCTCATCTCCAGCTATCCAGGCAACCTCGCAGTGAATGGGACGACCATGACGACCGGGAGTCTCGTGATTTCGTTCCTGCTGCTCTGTCTCTGGAGCATGGGCGGGGGACTCGTGAGTCTGTTCGGAACATGGGTAGCGACCGTGAGACATCCTCACTATCTGGGAATCGGAGAGTGAGTAGCCTTGTGCAAACGTACCTCGCGTCAAGCAAGCGGCCTACAGACCTGGTGGACGACTTCTTGGTCCAACAAGCGTAGTCAGGCTCGATGTCATCTACGGCATGTTCAGCCATGTCTACACAACGACCGGACTGCGCCAGATCACCTATTGGCGACCCAGTATCCGATGCATCGCGCTGGCAAGTTCCGAGGTGCAGTTATAGGCCACGTCTTGCCGCCATCCCACATGGACGTCGGGCCGCACCAGTACGCAGCCACTCTCGGTCACCTCCCTCAGGCGCGCCCAGTCGTCGTAGAGGTCCAGCACCTCACGGCCAGGGCCAATCACGAAGCAGGCGATCTCCACGCCTGTACGCGCGGAGACCTCCGCCGCCGCTCCTTTCCAGGCCTCGCCTCCAATACCGGTGAAGAGGGTAAAGCGGCCTTTGCCTGCCAGATCCAATGTGCTGACGGTCCGTCCTGCATGCTCCAACCAACAGTGAGGCAGCCGCGCACCCGGCCAGGTGGTGGGATGATAGTAGAGATCCCGGTCACGAGTATAGGTAGGTTCAGGCGTCCCATCGGAGACCACGGCAATCGAGTGGTAGCGCTGATTGAACTCAACTCCGTGGCTATTGAACTCGTAGTTCTTGAGTTCGATAGCCTTGCGCAATTTCTCGCGCTGCTCGGCACCCCGCGACGTGTCCTCTTTTCGCTCCTCCATTCCGGCGCGCATTTGTTCAACGTCTCTGGCCTCACTGAACCCCAGGGCCTCGTAGATCGGGCCGAACTCCTCAATACTCTTGTTCGCGCGCTCAACTATCTGCTTGCCGATGGGGGTGCGCTCATCGTTGTAGGTCTCCAGCAGTGATACATCTGCCTTTCCCTTCAGTACCAGAGCGAGCTTCCAGGCAAGGTTGTAGGAGTCCTGGATAGAGGTGTTCGAGCCAAGTCCGTTGGATGGTGGATGCCGGTGGACAGCATCGCCGATGCAGAACACTCGCCCGTTCGAGTAGCGCGTTGCGTACAAGCGGTTGACGCTCCATAGGGCTGTAGAGCGAATCTTGATCGGGATAGTGTCATCGCCGATCAGATTGTGCGCGATCCTGATCGCTGCCTCGTCGTCGACGTTGGGCGGGGGATCGTTGATGTCGTAGCCCCAGATGATGAGCCACTCATTCCAGGGGCGCACCATGCGGATAGTGCCCATCCCGATACCGCCGATGTTGGATCCGGGTTGCAACACCCAGTAGAGCACGCCGGGTCGGTGAGCAACGTATTTCGAGAGGTCAGCCGAAAAGACAATGTTCATGCTCCCGGCAATGTCCATCTGTCCCTCTGTGGGCAAGCCGATATCCCTGGCGATCTTGCTGCGGCCACCGTCACAACCGAGCAGGTACTTCGCCCTGATCTGATAGGTGCTCCCGCTAATACGGTCTCGCACCGTCGCGATCACGCCGTCGGCGTCCTGCTCGATCGAGAGGTATTCGGTGTCGAAACGAACCCGCGACCCAAGGGTAGCGGCCTGACTCAGAAGGATAGGCTCTAGCAGGTTTTGTGGGCAGTCACAGATGGACGAGGGACTCGCGAGTGTGTAGTCGGCCATCCGATTTGGGTGTGTACCCCACGTACGTAACCGTCCGAACTCCTCTCCAGCCAGACTTGTGCAGAACACGTTATTGCCCATGATTTCCTGTGGCGAGGCCTTCTCGACAACATCCGCCTCAATGCCCATGTCGCGAAAGATCTCCATAGTCCGCTGGTTTGTGATGTGCGCTCGCGGCGTGTGCGCAGTCCAGCGGTACTTGGTCAGCACCATATTCTCTACGCCATATTTACTCAGGAAGAGCGCCGCTGACCCGCCAGCCGGCCCGCTTCCAATGATCAGCACATCTGTCTCGATCTGTGGACTCATACTCGCCTCCAGTTCTGTTTCTCGTTCGCCTTCAGGGCGTTCACGGCTGCCTCTTTACTCGCTGACTTCAGTGTCTCCGCGCTAATCATTATACCCCTCATCTCGCCTGCACATTTGGGAGTGCCTGCGGAGGAGGTCTCACGAACTGTGCCCATCCTTCTCCTTGATAGGAGCCAGGAGGAAGTCGTAGCTCATGGTGTAGAAGGGCACATCTATTTTCTTACCATCCGGGGCGACGCCAGGCTCGTGGCGCTCAAAGCTCGTGATCAGGGAACTCCTCACCCCGAAAACGGCGTCCGAGTCGAGATACCGGTCACCGTCCTTGAAGACGTGGGTAATGAGGGTTTTGTACCCTGGCACCTTAATCATGAAGTGAACATGCGCCGGGCGCATGGGGCTGCGGTTTGCTGCATCCAGCAGTTCTCCCACTGGCCCATCGTTCGGAATCGGGTAGGCTTCCGGCCTCACCGACCAGAAGTAGTAGTCCCCTTTGCTATCTGAGTAGAGATGACCACGACCATACACTTGCGAGGACTCCTTGTACTGTACATCGTAGAAGCCATTGTCATCGGCCTGCCAGATTTCAATGTGCGCATCTGGCAGCGGCTCGCCCGTGGTGGACAGCACCCGACCCTGCATAAAGCATGGCTCGCCAGAGGCTCCATTAGCTATATTATCACCGTTTGCGAAAAGGGGCGAGCCCTCGTAGAAGAAGGGGCCGAAAACTGTAGATGCCGTCGCCCCGGCGAACTGCTTGTTGTTGTTCATATCGATCACCAGCATCGAAACGCCTAAGACATCCGAGAGCAGGATGAACTCCTGGCGCTTGTCGTCAGTGATGTGACCGGTACGGGTCAGATAGTCTATCCCCTTGAACCACTCCTCCTCGGTCAGCTCGACATCCTTGACGAAGGCGTGGAGATGCCCGACGAGGCTATACATGATCTGCTGGAACCGCTCAGACTTGGAGTTGCTGAAGGTCGCGAGTACCGCTTGTGTCAGGTCCTCGTCAGCCAGGTTGCGTGTTCCATTTGCCACCGGTTGTTTCTTATCCTGGTCCATATTGTCCTCCTATCTCTGCTTATCAGGCCACCTTCTCGACAACTATTGCGATCCCCTGCCCTTACGCCTATGCACATCGTTGCCAGCCCCAGTTCTACGTCCTGGTGCCGCCGCATCTGGCGTAAATGCCAGCAGAGGCCCTCTGGACACCTATGGCGCGGGAGACCTTTTCCATGACTGCGGGGATGGATGGCTGGCTTATAGAAGACCACGACACAGTGAGCCATCGCGTTCATCGCGCTCGGCCCGGTTATGAACCGGAGTAAGGAGAAGGTCAGCTCCGTGGCAATGAGCAGAACGCGGCTGACGCCCATCCGGCCCATCTCTTCAGCGAGCCTGCTTCGGCTCGTACCTGGCCCAAAGATGACTTTACCAGGCAGGGAGTCGTAGGTGAAGATCTTCACTTCATTGTCTCTTCTCTAATCTGGACGAAACATCTATAAAACTCCATAGAACATATTAATGCACAAATGAGCGGCTTACGTGCATTGGCTGGTTGTGTACCATAGACACCTGACTCACAAATCAGTTCAAGATTGGGCGCGACGGTGTAACGGGCTAAATTGCAAGCAATATTCGGCAAGCCCACACCGACAAAGACGGTGCGCACGCCAGCCAATGCACGTGTCTCCGAAACGATCATCATCTTGGAAGGTTATATCCTCTTTCGCTCTGCGCATTTCCTTTACTCATCGATATGCTCCATGCCTGGATAGATACGTTCAGTAAAGTAATACACCAGGGCATAAAGGCCAGAGAAAGCGGTCAGAATGTTCGGAATCTGGCATGTGAGCAGATCGTCCAGGATGGACGATCTCCACTCTACAGCACTGACAACGATGTCGCAATAAATGTACAGGCCGTATTGTGACGTTACAAGCTCCTTTTCTGAATATACACAATCTTTGTTCATATGTCCAATACAAAAAGCTTGTATCTGTTATACATTTTAGGTATAATCATATGTATGGAGAACATGCTAGTGGGTCAACTAGCGATTGAGCACCAGTAGGGAAGCAGAGGTGGTAGAATGAGGGCGTTTCGACGGTAAAGCGTTGGATTGCGTCTAAAACGGCATCGCCATTAATGGGCAGTTTCCTCAAATGATCGCTCATAGAATATCTCACCTTCCTTACCAGACTCTCGTCCTCAAGCGAGGCCAGCGCGGCCACAAGAGCCGCGCGCAGCTCGTCGGCGTGCGGTAGGATGGACAACATTTGCCCCAATGTCGTGCTGCCATCACCTTGCATGACAGTGCCGACATCCATGTGACTGGAAAGTTGTGGCATATATTTGCGCATCGTGGTCAACATCGTTGTCCAGGCTTCGGAATCGTCGATAAACTCGCTGATCGTGTTGTCGAGCGACCGCGCATGGTGGACACGTTTGACGTAGTACGGATACGACCAGCGATGCGTTCCCGCGCCAACCTCGATAGGCGCGGCATTGCTTCCGGGGAGCGTCACGCTGGCCGTCGTATTGGGTGGAACCACCACCACCACCTCGATCTTTCCCGCCTCGATTGCCCACGCGCACTCGGCCAGACCGTAGGGCGTCCTATGCCGCGCGCGAGCATGGGTGAGACCGCCGCCTGGATGTGGCCGCATGGCGAGGTGGCGATATCCAGGCGCGGCAGGCTCCAGGCCGGCCACTGTGCGGTGCAGCCAATCGACCACGGCTCCCAATCTTCAACCCGGAGTGTGTCATACTTTCCGGCCCAATGTTGATAGCGGTGTTTTGACGGGAGGCTTGCTGGTTGAACCAATGCAGCAGGCGTTCAAGCAGCACCTGTTCTCGCAAATCGGAAAAGATTTGCAGTTTATCGTGTTTGCCATCAGCTTATCACCTCAGCGCAGAAAGCTGAACGGCGATGTCGCACTCATTATTGTGAGTCACTTGTGATTTCATTGGCGAGCGCGATGATGAAAATGTGAGGTGAACGTACCATCCTTGTGAATGGGAATACATCTCCAGTAGGTGTGACTGGTGTGCCTCTTCGTGTGGCGGCTGTGATCAACGATGGTCATCGCTTCACCTGAGCAACAAGCATTCTGGCTCGGGTTGTCCACATGCGCGTGTGCATACCTTCCATGCTGCTGGACACACGGCGATTATGACAGACACGGACGAGTACATTCAGACCATTGGAGAGTTCCTTACGAGGAACTGATCGCTCGCGCGCGATCTTCTGCGTGAGGAACAATCGTACCTTGTTGAGTGGAGACAGACACACACAGAGAAAAGAGGAGGCGACAATGAAACATGACGAGTTGATTGGGCAGGTGCAGCACCATGCCCGTTTGGCTTCGCGGGGAGATGCTGAGATGGCAACGCGGGCGACGCTCGAAACGCTCGCTGAGCGACTGGTTGGCGGTGAGGCCGAAGACCTCGCATCGCAGTTGCCACGAGGAATTGCGGAGTACCTGCGCACCGGGCTGGCGGGAACGGGTCAGCACTTCTCGGTAGAGGAGTTCTTCCAGCGTGTGAGTCGGCGTGAAGGGGTAGACGTGCCGAAGGCCATCTATCACGCACGGGCGGTCATCGCTATCTTGTATGAAGCGGTGTCACCCGGCGAAATGGCCGATATTCGCGCGCAACTGCCCGCCGAGTATGCACGGCTCTTTGAGCCAGGTCGTGAAGAAGAGGACTAAGCGTATGCGCTTGTGGGAGAACGCATGAGAGAAATGGGTGATTGTCTGGTTGGCCAAAGGGTTCAAGCAGATTCTTGATCTGCCAATCTGGTGGGGTGCAGGACTCGCGCTTCTCGCCACCATCATCAATGTCCCATTGGCCATGCTCTTCTTGAGGGGATAACGAGGAGATGATGATTATTTTGTGTTGCCCACGGTTCTTCCTCCTTCTTCCGAGATGATCAGACGCACTGTGAGGGCAGTCTGATCGCTCAAAACTTTGTCACATTCCCTGATTGGTTGTATTCGATCTCGGTGATCTCGCCACGAAGCCAGGTGAAATCACCGGAATCGAGATGCCAGGTGACTTCAAAGTTGGTCGGAATGCGCATTCCACCCACCTCCCGGAATTCGTTGGACCGTACTGACCAGGGGGTGAGCCGATAGCGCCCATGCTCCTCCATATAGCGGTCCGCGGTAAAGAGGATCGGCTGACCCTGTTCATTCACAGATAGCACTGCAGCAGCCGAGACGTGAGGCTCGTGGATGGTGACCTTGACTGAGTCAGCATCGATGGTCTCCCATTCGATGGCATCTGAGAGCCAGGCCGTCGGGAACCAGGCGATTTCACCCAGGTAGCGCACCAACGTGCTCTGATCCATTTCAGGTCCGCGCTCATTCCCCAGAGGGATCAAGGACAAGAGTTTGATGCTCATCGTGCCGTGCCCCTCGGAGAACCGATCTGTGGCTGAGAACCAGACGAGCGGAGAGAGCCGCATGACCCCTCGTTGTCTGAGATGAACCATGTGGATGGGTTCTTTGCCCACCACCCCTGCATAGCGAAGATATCGTTGCATTGGCTCGGGCAGCCTCATCACCTGGGCATCCGTGCTTTTTGCTTCTTTCTCCGCTCCTGAGTAAAGCCTCGGCCTGTGCCGAAAGGTGATGTGCTCCAGGAGCAGATCGATCATCATTGCAGAATGTCTGTGCCTTCTTGTGCCGGGTGCCACTCGATCGCTCAGGTCAACCCGCCGGGTGCCGCACGCGCCGCCAGCCAGTCATGATGAGATAGAGCAGGCTCACTTCCAGCAGCTGCTGCGCTGCCTTGGTGGCCAGTCCGCCTTGGGAGAACATGACCGCCGACCTCTCTCTTGTGAGGTTTGTCTTCCGCGACGCCTGGCATATTTTCCATTCCAGAGATGATCAGACGCGGGATGAGGAGGTGATGATCACTGCACGCCTCCTTCGTAGTCCATCTCTCGTCTGCCAAATCCTATCGACCCTCCCCTGCATTACCAGGAGCAGGAAGGCTGCACCGCATATGGACATCTTGCCACTATGCAGTGTAAGACCTGAACTTCACAGGGAGATCACAGCCAGTGGCTTCACTCTATTAACGCGGACTTGCAAGGAGGAAGGTGTTATGTTCAACAAGCCAGGTATCAGAGAAGAAGGTGAACGATGATGAAACACAAAAAAGTTCGGTTAGCAATCTTTGTGCTGGTTCAAAGGAGGTCTCTAGCAATCATTCATGAAGCAGGTCATCGAACGCCAAACAAGCAGAAATAAGGGATATCACCTTTGAGGCTTCCTGAAGGTGGTCATTTACGCTGCACAAGCACATTCAGGAATCGCCCAGGGAAACGTAGCTCCGACGCAATGAGAGCGGAGAGGGCATCTTGGATACGACGGTAGCCCTCCAACTGCTCCTCCTCGGTGAGATCAGTTGCCGGTGTATCTTCAATGGACCAGAGACGGTGCCGACCGGCGCCAGGGATGATGGGTCAGGTTTCCGCTGCGCCGCTACAGAGAATGACGCCCTCATCCCAGCGCATGCCGAAGGTAGGTTGAATGAGGAACCCGGACGAAATGAGCGCAATGCCGTGTTCGTGCAAGACATGCTCGGCCAGTTGCTGCCCAGGCGCATCTTGAGTGGGAGTACTCCAGACCTCCCAGTGAGTGCCCGCTTGAGCAGAGAGGAGGCTTGCAGCAATAAGAGAGCGGCTCGATGCACGAGCGCACAGAAAAAGGATGCGTGATGCCACAATGTCTCCTCTCTTTCTCGTTCTTGAGTAGTGTACTCCTTACCCAATCAGCATCATCCGGTCACACAGTATGGATACTCTTGCTCATAGCACCGCACCGTCCTCACTTATTCTGTGGGATAGGTTAACACCGTCAGCATCGTCACAACGCGGTTGGTGTCGTTGCGTACCTCGCGCCGTTCATTGGGCGCGAGGTAGACCGAGTCCAGGGGGTGCAGGACCATCTCTCCGTCCTCTGTAGCAATCGTCATCTCCCCATCCAGGATGATGTAGACTTTGTGGAAGGAAGTGGCATCCCACTCCGCCTTTCCCCCAGGCAGATAGTACGAACAGCCTACCCAGAAGGGTGCATCAGCGCCGAGATTCTTGTGCTGCAAGTGCATCGTGTGGACTCCGCTATGCTTCGATGCCTGGTAAGGAACTGCCTCGTCAAGGCGTATCACTTTCATCAACGTTCTCCTCGCTCGCGAAAAGCTAATATCTTCATCAGCCGAGTCTAAAGGGGTCGCGCGTCTGAATGGCTAGGACTGGCCGCGCAGCCGCGCTGATTCCCGCGCGCGTAGTTCCCGCCGCAGGATCTCACCGGCCTCGTTCTTCGGGAGTTCACCGACGATCTCGACCTGCCGCGGATACTGGTGCCTCAGCATACGCTCCTTGCAGAAGGCGATGATCTCTTTCGGCGTCGCCTGAACACCGGGCTTGAGGGAGACGAAGGCCTTGACCGTTTGGCCGAGGTGGGCGTCTGGGACGCCGATCGCCGCCGCTTCAGCGATAGCCGGGTGGAGACGCAGCAGCTCCTCAACCTCCAGAGGCGAGACATCCTCCCCCATGACATTAATCACATCGCGTTCCATTGTTCCTTGTTTCTCCTCCTGACATACTCCTAGTAATCATCGTCAATCTATGGTAATCTTACTTCAGAAAAGATACTGATGTCCACTCAACTCGACGAGAGGAGATAATAGCCATGCTCGTTTCCCGTGCCCAACTTGGGGCCGCTATCGCCGAGGCCCGTTCAAAAGCGGGTCTCACCCAGGCAGAACTCGCGCAGCGCGCGGGCCTCGAAGAATCCGTCGTCAGCGCTCTGGAACAGGGACAATATAAACCCACATCGAACGAACTGAGCCAGCTGGCCCAGGCGCTGGGCGTTGACGAGTTAGACCTCTTACGCAGACCTGCTCCCAGATACCTGATCATTTGACCTCCTCGCCGGGATTGGCTACCGGGTGCGGTACGATCCGATGATGGTGAGTCCGCACCGGCCTGGCTCCGGGAACAAGTGAGCGCAGGTCGACGCTCTCGTCCCGCAAAACCGCGGGTTCAACCTGGACTCGCGCTCTGATCAGGGACATCGCTCGCTGGAGGTCCCTACCGCGGTTGAACGCTACTGCGGCTGCGATGCGCTGCTCCTGCAGGTAGAAGACCACAGCATTGCGCTCTTCCAGACTGCCGCGTACTACCAGCTCGTCCCACCCCGTATGGAAGCCTGCGTACTGTACATTACAGTCGTACTGATCGGACCAGAACCAGTGGACGTCGTTATAGGGCTCGCGCTTGTCGAGCATGCTGCGAGCCGCCGCCCGTCCCTGGTGGATGGCGTTTTGCCAGTGCTCGACCCGAATCTGCCTGCCGAAAAGGGGATGGAAGTGATTGGCAACATCTCCTGCGGCATAGATGCCCTCCACATTGGTCTGGCAGAACTCGTCGACCACAATGCCGTTATCAATCTTCACTCCCGAATCGACCATAAGATCTGTGACCGGCTCTACCCCTACGCCGACCACGACGAAATCGCACTCGATGTGACGACCGGCATTCGTCATCACACGCTGCACGCGTCCCGCGCCCTCGAAGGCCGTCACCGATTCCTCAAAGAACATCTGCACCCCGTTATTGCGATGGAGTTCCACGAAGGCGCGCCCAATCTCCTCGCCCAATACCCGGTACAGCGGCGTTTTGAACGGCTCGACTACCGTGACCTCCACTCCGAGATGGCGCAGCGAGGCCGCAACCTCGGAGCCGATGAACCCCATGCCGACCAGTACCGCGTGTTTACCACCGAGGCTCATCGCACGGATGCGGTCAGCATCACCCACCGTGCGCAGGTCGTAGACACCTTCCAGGTCGGCCCCGGGGATGCGTAATCTGCGGTTGCGCACCCCTGTAGCGACGAGCAGCTTGTCATAACGCAGCATGCCACCACCTTCCAGTTCGACCATATGGTCGAATGGGTCCACGCGCATCGCCCGCTTGCCGAAGCGCGTCTGGATGCTGTGGTCCGTGTAGAAACTGGTCGGCTTAAGCAGGGCATCCTCGAACGGTTTTTCACCCTGGAGGTACTCCTTCGAAAGTGGTGGCCGTTCGTAGGGTGGGTGCAGTTCTGCGCCGATGAGCACGATCTCGCCGTCGAAGCCCTCCTCTCGCAAGGTTATGGCGGCTGTTCCACCGGCCAGGCTGGCTCCAACAATCACGTATCGCTGCAGCATCGCAACCTTCTCACTTTCATACGGTCTGCTAGACCGACTGATAGACCTTACCTGGGACGATTCGCCATAGGCTTGTAGGCCCTGTCAGTCCTCACCCTGGTCTACGTGTTGAGGGATAACGCTCGCTTCGGGGATCTCCACGTAAATCATGCCGTTCTCCACGCGCACCGGAAAGCGGATCAACCTGCTGCTTTCCGGGTTGATCCCCCGCCCGGTCAGCGCGTCAAACTCCCACAAATGGGTGGCACAGGTAAGCGTGCATCCCTCCAGAGTTCCTTCACTGAGCGGCGAGGCCCTATGAGGGCAGCGGTCCAGGTAGGCTTGAACCTCGTCTTCTATGTTCATTACCAGAACCTTGATGCTCCCAACCTCGACTCCTATCATCTCTCCGATCCAGAGATCGTCGAACGGCATGATCTCATACCACTGCATCGATCAAATCCTTTTTCTAAATATTGCTCATATCCCTGATGGCCGCTGTCTGCAAGTCCCAGAGACGTTGGGCGTAGACCTTGGGAGGCTCGCCGAAGTAACGCTTGAATTCGCTAATAAAGTGCGATAGGCTGGCGTAACCAACACTATTCGCTGCCTCACTTACATTTGAGCCGCTCAAGAGAAACTTGCGCGCCTGTTCCATGCGCAGTTGTTTCAAAAACTGCAATGGGGATTCACCTGTCGTTGCTTTAAAGACGTGCGCAAAGCCCGATTCGCTCATGCTGACCGCCTCGGCCAGGTCCCGCACTGTCAGCGGGCGGTGCAACTCCAGTTTCATGAAAGCAATGGCCGCGGTGATCGCATTGCCCTGGATCTCACGGACGGCGCCATCCAGTAGGCGTGCATGCTGTTCAGAGCGCAGGAGGCGGTAGACAATTTCACGCAGGAACATGGGAGCAAGCACCCTGCGGTCCGCTTCGGAGCGCAGGGCCATCAGAAAACGCTGTACTGCGCTGACCAGGGGCTGATCAAGAGCAGTCACATACATGTCCGGCGTTGGCAGTGCAGGCTCGAAGCAGAACGGTGCAGGCATCAGGCGATTTATCGTATCATGGACCTCAGTTACCAGGTCGGGTTGCACCTGCAGAACGAAAGAGAAAAAGGGATTCTCCGGCGAAGCCTGCAGGATTTCCGCCTGAAAGCGCAGCCCGCGGGTCATGACCAGGTAATGGAAAGGATCGTAAAAATAGTTGACCGAGCCAATGCGCACGCGCTTGCGTCCCTGGGCGACCATGCACAGGGAGACAGAGCCGACCTCATCCCAGCGAGGAGAGATCTTCTGTTCGAAGCGATAGAAGGTAAGTCCGGGCCAAACGGAGCGCGTTGGGCCCTGGTTCACTGCCTGGTGGGCAATGAGAGCGATTAGCTCGGCGGCCCGGACTGATTCTTTAGCCTGCGGATCAACTGTCACGGTTGTTGCCTCCTCATCCTCGGCTGCGTGCTGGCATTCCGCCTCAGCTAATTGATGCCAGCACACCCGCTTCGGAGAGCACGCGTTCGCGCGCCGCCTGAGCCGCAACCATGGTCGTCTCCTCGTCTCGGCCTACCTCTGGAAGCTCGGCCAGCATATGGGCCAGGCCTGCTGCCGCCTCGTCCGCCCTGGGAATCCAGCGCTGCACCCAGCGCCGGAGGACTGCCGCGTTCTCGGGTCGCTGCGCAACGGCATAGCGAGCCAGCGCGGCGCTCCAGCGAGAGTTTCTATCGGCATCAATGGCGAGATTAGACAGGAGGAGCCAGGTCAACTGGTCATGGTTGGCATCCGCCACGTTCCCCAACTGCCGCAGCAGGATCTCGCTGAGCGTCGGGCGCAGCACCAGGTTGACAGCAGCGAGGCACTCGCCCCAGTCATAGGCAGTCAGCGCGCTTTCCAGCGCCCGGCGTGCGGGCTGCCAATCAGGGTGCGTCTCCCAGATGCGGCGCTCTCCCGTTGCAAAACCCGCGCCGGGGTGAGCGAGCTGGAGTTGGCGCGTCCGATAGGCTACCAGCGAAACCAGGCGCAACTGGTCCGCAGAGGCAAACGCGGCACAGTTGGTAATGTAGGAAGAGGGCGCGACCTGGCCGAGGTACGCCTGCAGCATCTGAAGCACATGGTTGGGATAACGCATCGGGGTAAACACGGTCGCGAGCACCTGCACCCATTGCGGTGATAGAGTTGCGTCGTGGTTCACCTTACCGAACTCATCCAGGATGCCCTCCACGACGGTCTCCTGCTCATCCTGCATGGTGACGTACTTGCGGTAGGTGACTTCTTCGGGGTCTCGGAAGCCATTCCAGTCCTCGGCTGAGAGCGGCGAATTGTCCCGGTAGGTCAGGTACCACATATTGACCGGCGTGGTGGGATTGCTCTCCAGGGCGGCTGTACGGTTCTTGCGGGTCGTATAGTTGGCATCGTGCGTGACGATTTCATACTCGGTGGGCTTTCGGCGTATCTGGCCGAACCCGCTCCAGGTGCGTAGCTTGCGTGCTGGTACTTGACTCATGAGACTGGTTCCTCCTCTCGCTTGAACGACCACGAAATGGCATCCGAGGTAGTGTCGATGCGGCCAGCAAACGCAGACATCATAGGCTCAAGCTGCCGCATTTCGAACGGCCTCCCCAGGTGCTTCTCAATCGAGGCGCGCGTCACCTTGAGGCGATGCTCCGCCTGGATGCGCACATAGGCCCCGCGGTCGATGACCTCGATCTCTGTGCCGGGGTTGTCCTCCTCGATAGCTGCGATTATCGCTTCAACGTCCTCGGACATGCGCAGCACCGGACCGACAGCGTTCTTCACGGCGTTACTCCCTTCTCGACCCAGTCGACGAACACGTTCTGCAGGGGCGCGATGCCTGCCTCCGCTACGGTCATATCAGGTGGTAGCTCTCGTCCCTGGTAGCTCACCACCATGTCCGCATCCCGCTTCGGTATGCGCTTGCCAACGACGTGGTGAGCAGTCTTGGCGGCCACCTCCCGCATGGTGTCGGTATCAAGAATGACAACCAGTTGTGTCACGAAGTCCCCCTCGAATTTGGCATTCACAGGTACAGGTTGTGGATCAGACATGGTCTCCTCCTTGTACTGCTGCCGGCTCGCGGTACTCCGCCGCCCACTTATAGTTGTACGCGTCGTCGCCCATAACCTCCGGGGTAAGGCCCATCCAGGCCAGGATGCCCGGCACGTCTGCCGGTTGGATCTCGCCGGTCAGCAGGCGTTCGACGACGGTCTTTTGGTTCATGGTATCCCTATCCTCCCACCAGATCTGGCGGCAGACGGTAGAGCAGAAGTGATACGTGTAGCCGTTGTGCGTCAGAGGATAACTGCGCACCGGGTACTTCGGGTTATTGGGCGCGGTCGCAGTGCCGATAGGCAGATGGCACAAATTACATAGCCAGGGCAGGGTCTCGGGTAATGTGCCCCCCATGTTCCCCTCGTTGACGTTCTTAATGAGAGTATCCCAGATCGAGCCCCACTGCTCTTCCCAGTGTGGGTACTTCTCCTGCAGCCAGGCGCGCTCGGCCTTCGAGATGCCCGCCTGTGGTTTCCACCACACCGTCGGACGCCAGAACCACACACCCAGGTGGAGCGAATGGTGCCAGGTATCGAGGCCATCGACGAACTCCTGCCAGTACCAGGGCTTTTTAAGGCCATAGTCCTCGATCAGGCGCAGGAATTCGGCGATGATCCACTCCTCCATGAATTCTTTGTACGACTGCTTGCGGTGCTCCAACGGCGTGTAGTAGTCCATACCGGGTCCTGTGAGGATCGAGAATAACCGGGCGGAGACCCAGAAAGTCTTGTCGATCATCCACTGCGCCCGCTTGGGGTCATGCTTCATGAGGATCTCGAGTGTAGGGCCGCCCTGCTGCGCGTGGCGAGCCTCGTCGGTCTGGGTCGAGGAGATCATGTTGGCGAAGCTGATATCGCCCGAATCCAACGCATTAGCGGAGAGGGCAACGAACTGCAGGTTGGTAAAACCGGTTTCGAATGTGAAGGGCAGCTGAATGGCGATATCGACCGCGCTCGGATTCACCATCATCCCGTCGAAGGTGGCCCGCGCCGCGATAATACCCCACTCGTTGGTGTGGTATGCCTTCAGCGCCCAGTCGAACTGCGGGTCTCTCTCGATGAATTCGTGGGCCAGGTACAGGTCCATCTGGGTATGCCGGATTTCGTCGAGCGCGCCGTACACCGCCATGTTGCGCCAGGCCGGAGAAAGCCCGAAGCGGGCCATGCGCTGTTCGGACAGGACGGCCAGGTACTCGATGAGTGAGACTGCGCCGAAATGCTGTTTGGCGGTCGATTTCCACCCTTCATCTAACGTCTTGAAAATGTTGGAGCGCTGCAAGGCGGCCTTGACCGCGTACACCGAGCCTTCCTTCTCACGTTGCGTGGCCACGTAGTCGGGGTAAGCGCATTTGTACGGTTCATCCCAGCTCTTCCAGGCTTCGTGGGGTATCTTGCCGGCTCCGGTCATCCACTCTGGGAAGGCCGCCTCCTCGTCTACATAGGACAGGGTCCAATCGACGTCGCGAGCAATGTCGTACCATTCCTCGCGCTTCATACGAGCCATAAATAACCTCCTTGTCATGTAAAGAACTTATCCGCTCCGATATTATCCGGTAGCTCACCTTCTCTGCCAGCTAATCGACCTCGAGCCTGCCGAGCTGGCGATAAAAGTCGGCGTTATCCCAATAGCCGCTGACTTCCTCGACCAGGCCATCCCTCCCCACACGGAACAAAAAGACGTGCGGTAGGTCGAAGTGGAGACCCTGATTGGTAATCGTGCCATAGGGTTTGGCCTGGGTGCCAGAGATCACGACTTCCGCTGCCACATTTCCCTCGTCGTCGGTGGTAATGTACGTCACCTTGTTTGTCAGGTCGGGGAAGGCGTCAATAAGGGATGTCCAGAGTGCCTTGCCGACCGTGCGCACTTTGCCATCACCGCGAATCACGCGCTGCCTGCCCCAAACCTCGAAAGGAATGTAGTGGAAGTCGGCGTTATCCGAGCAAAGCTCGACCATGCGCTCCAGGTCGTGCTCCCGGTAGGCTTCGAAGAAGGCGGTGATCACTTCCACCGCGCTGGGGCTGATCGTCACGCTCATCTGCAACTCCTTTTTTATGCTGTAATGGTGATGTGATCTAACCGCTTGACCCCCAGCCGCCGGTACAGCCGGTTCTGGCACCAGTAGGCCTTGATACGATCAATTACACCATCATCAATGTGCAGCAACCAGACCTGGTCCAGGTCCATCAGTTTCTCCTGGTTGTTGATGCCAAAAAAGTCTGCTGCCTGATTTCCCTCGATGGTCACCTCGGCGACTGCTGTGTTGTCACTGCCAACGAAAAGCCGCCGCACGCGCACCTGGAGATTGGGAAACGCACCGGCAAGCTGCTGGAAATAGTCCCTTCCCACCTCTCTCGCGCTTCCCTGCAATTGGAGCGGGACCAGGTTCACGGGTGCGTCTGGCGTAACTAGAGCCAGCGTGCCCTCGACATCGCCGACGTCCATTCTGGCGAGAAAAGTCTTTGCGAGGTCTAGAGCGCTCATTTTACTGCTACCCCCAGTCTTTTCATAATCGCTTCGGCAATCGACTCGGACGAGTCCGGATTCTGTCCTGTTATCAGATTGCGATCGACAACCACGTAAGATACCCAGGCGGCATCTCCATCATCGAAGATGGCGCCACGGGACTTGAGCGCATTTTCCAGGTACCAGGGGAGGCCGAGTTTGCCATACGGCGTCTGATCATCCTCCTCCTCGGTGAAGGCGACAATCTTGTACCCGTCGAAAAGCCAGGTCCCTTCTGGTCCTACGCCAGCCGAGAGGAGAGCGGCAGGTCCGTGGCAGACTGCGGCAATGGTCTTTCCGCGCGGGTGGAACAGGTGTAGTACCCGCTTGACATCGGGGTTTGAGGAGAGGTCAACCATCGGCCCGTGACCGCCTGGGAAGAAAACCGCGTCAAAGCTCAGGAGCTCCTCATCCGACATCGTCTGGAGATTCAGAGGATGCTGAAGCGTCTCGATGGCCGCCAGTCTATCAGCCCTGTTTCTGGCAAGGGCCGCGCTTTCGTCCCTCGACTCCTCAGCGATTGCCCGCAGTCTCTCTGGATTCAGCTTGCTCGTTACTTCAGAATCACCCGAGAGGACCTCGATGAAGTTGCGATCCTCGAACCACGCCTTGCGTGCCGCCCTGGTGACCAGGCTCCAGGCAGTATCTCGATCAAGTCCGCTATCAACCAGGGCGTGGAACACGTTCCGGGCTGCCATCAGATCCAGTTCGGTCAGCTGATGGAGGGTGATACGGATATCGTCGAGGTCGGGAGCGAAGCTGCGCGTGACCTGGGATAAGAAATCTTTGTCTTCGTCGGGGTAGTGGAACAACGGCTTAAGCCCGTAGGGATCGGCCTGCGGTGGAGCGCCATCTACCGTGGCAAACTTTACCTCAACGCCCGCCGCCATGAACTTGTCGTATGGCTTGAGCACTTCGTCAGCAAAATATCCCGTGGGATGCTCCTTGTCGGATACAAGATTGATACTGCGAGCACTGGAGACAATTATCAAGAGTCGCGCCATAGGGTACCTCCTTTCTGCAATGCAGAAATACGACAGTAGTATGACAAGTATGCGATACAGATAGGCGGAATGCTAGCTCATTCCTGCTGCATTTATGCCCATTCCTGCAATTCTTCCCGCTCTCGGCTGGTGCAAAGACAGGACATGAGCACTCCTAACGAGAGGCTCCACCATTGCTAGCTCCTTCCTTCTTCATTCCCGGCTCATAAGCCTCAACTGTATACGGTATACCGTTGACAGTGTAACCCGAAATAGGTATACTGTCAACGGTATACCGTATACAATTTCTGCCGATTCTGCGTAGTTTCTCATGATAACATGATAATAAGGAAGAGAAGAGTGGCATTTTCAACGGTCCGGCGAGAGACATTAGAAACGCAGGTGTATGAGGCACTGCGAAAGGCGATCATCGAAGGGCATCTCGCACGCGCCGAGCGGCTTGTTCAGGATGACCTTGCGACGCAATTCGGGACGAGCCGCATTCCCGTGCGAGACGCGCTGAAGCGTCTTGAGACCGAAGGGCTGGTGGCCCTGGATGAGCGTGGCAGTTATGTCGTGAGCTATTTCGGGAGCGAGGACGTTGAAGAAATCTACGGGCTGCGCCTGCTGCTTGAACCCTATGCTGCAGGCAAGGCTTTGGATTGCATGATGGCGAGCGATCTTGAAGAACTGGAAAACATTGCACAGGAGATGAAGGAGGCGGCTGCGCTGAAGGACATCGAACGGTACGTGCAACTCAACCAGACCTTCCATCTCTCACTTTATGAACTGAGTCGGCAGCGGCGGTTGGTCAGGATAATCCAGAGCCTCTGGTCGGGGTTGATGCCTCTCACGCCCATGGCTGTTCCCGGGCAACTCGAGCGCTCTACAGGCGAACACGAGGCGATCTTGCGCGCTTTGCAGGAAAGACAGCGGGATACCCTGGAAGCGCTCATGCGTGACCATATCCGACACGCAGCGATGGCCTTGCAGGTACACCTGGTTATCGAGGAGGAAACCGTGACATAGCGAAGGCGTTTGTCGATCTTATCTGTCCCACCAAACCCTTTCACTTCGTCGAGAAGGAGTTTCACGTCTTGAACGATATCAATCCTTTTGTGTACCAGCACGTCGGCATCCGCCAGGGAGTGCGTGACGTGTGCAGGGCCTTTGACAGTGCCTACTGGCAGAAGGTTGAGGAAGTGTCGGGCTATCCTGAAGCGTTTGTGCAGGCGCTGACAGAAGCTGGATGGCTCTCGGCGCTGATCCCCGAAGAATTTGGCGGCGGCGGGACCAGTTTGACCGAGGCGTCGGTGATTCTCGAAGAGATCAATCGCTCCGGCGCGAACTCGGGCGCCTGTCACGCCCAGATGTACACGATGGGGACGTTGTTGCGCCATGGCTCGCCTGAGCAGAAACGCGCCTATTTGCCACAGATTGCCTCGGGCGAGCTGCGCCTGCAGTCATTCGCCGTCACCGAGCCGTCCACCGGCACCGACACGACCAAGACCAAGACCTTTGCCGAGAAGCGTGGGGACCGCTATATCGTGAACGGCCAGAAGGTGTGGATCTCGCGCGTACAACATTCGGATCTGATGTTACTCCTGGCGCGTACCACGCCCCTGGGGCAGGTCACGAAGAAAACCGGGGGATTATCGGTCTTCCTGGTGGATGTCCGGGCGAGCCTGGGAAGGGGGCTGACGGTGCGGCCCATCCGCAATATGGTCAACCATGAAACCAACGAAGTCTTTTTTGATGACCTCGAGGTTCCCGCCAAAAACCTGGTTGGGGAAGAAGGTAAAGGGTTCTCGTACATTCTGGATGGCATGAACGCCGAGCGCATCCTAATCGCGGCAGAGTGCATCGGCGACGGCTACTGGTTTCTCGATAAGGCGCGCCATTACGCCAGCGAGCGCATTGTGTTCGATCGCCCGATCGGACAGAACCAGGGCGTCCAGTTCCCAATTGCGCAGGCATACGCCAATGTGCGCGCGGCGGACCTGATGCGCTACGAAGCGGCGCGCCTCTTCGACGCAGGGCAGCCCTGTGGCGCGGAGGCGAATATGGCGAAGTTGCTGGCGGCCGACGCTTCCTGGCAGGCAGCCAATGCGTGCCTGCAAACCCACGGAGGGTATGGCTTCGCGGCAGAATACGATGTGGAGCGCAAGTTCCGCGAGACGCGCCTGTACCAGGTCGCGCCCATCTCGACCAATCTCATCCTGTCGTACCTGGGCGAGCATGTACTGGGCATGCCTCGCTCATTTTAAGAAGGGGTGGTATGAGCGCTCTCCCATTGCAAGGCCTATATGTGGTCGCGCTGGAACAAGCAGTTGCAGCGCCGTTCTGCTCGCGTCAGTTGGCGGACATGGGCGCAGACGTCATCAAAGTCGAACGCCCCGATGGGGGTGATTTCGCGCGCAGCTACGACGGTGCCCTCCACGGAATGTCTGCCTACTTTGCCTGGCTCAACCGGGGCAAACGCAGCATCGTGCTGGACTTGAAGCACACCGAGGACCGCGCCGTGTTTGGCAAGCTGATCGCGCGCGCCGATATCTTCATTCACAACCTCGCCCCCGGCTCTGTGGAGCGATTGGGTTTGGGCTACGATGCGCTGCTTGCAGCGCATCCGCGGCTGATCTGGTGCGGTATTTCGGGATACGGGCCGGATGGTCCCTACCGGGACAAAAAAGCCTATGACCTGCTTATCCAGGCCGAGTCGGGTGTGGTGAGTGTTACGGGCACCTCCGAGGCTCCCGCTAAGGTGGGCGTGTCTATCGCCGACATCGCGGCGGGATTATACGGCTATTCATCAATCTTGACCGCGCTGTGGAACCGGGAGCGCACAGGATGTGGCGAGCGCATCGACATCTCGATGTTTGAATGCCTGACCGAGTGGATGATGCCCTCGGTCTACGTGTGGCAAGGCACCGGTAGTATTCCTGCCCGTGTCGGCGTGCGCCACAACATGATCGTGCCCTACGGCGCGTATCGCTGCATGGATGGTTCGGTCAATTTCGCCATTCAAAACGAGCGCGAATGGGTACGTTTCTGCAACGCGGTGCTCCACCTGCCACAGCTGGTATACGACGAACGGTTTGCCACGAATGCACAGCGCCTGAAGAACCGCGTAGAACTGGAGGCGTTGATTGAGCAGCAATTCGCCTCGCTCAGCGTGAGCGAAGTAATTGCGCGGCTGGACAGTGCGGAAATCGCCAACAGCGCCATGAACGATGTGCAGGCAGTGGCGAACCATACGCAACTTGCCGAGCGTGGACGCTGGGTGGAGGTGCCCTCACCCAACGGGATGATTCCAGCGCTGCTCCCGCCACACAATTTGATGGGGGCGCCGCCACATATGGGGGCTGTGCCCGCGCTGGGCGAACACACCCAGCAGGTTCTGGCTGAGTTGCGTGAGGGTGAATGAGTGACTCGATAATGCCGCTCTCGCGCTGTACCGAATTGATATTCGGTTGGTGAGAAAGGATTTAGATGGCAACAAAGGATTTAGATGGCAACATATGAATGAGCAAAAGGATGGCTGGCTAGAGCGATCGGTGTTATCCGTCCCAGGGTCAAATTGGCATATGATCGAAAAAGCGGTCACCACAGCGGCTGACCTTGCCTTCATCGACCTGGAAGACGCCGTTGCACCCAATGCGAAGGTTGAGAGCCGCCAGCATGTGATCAAGGCATTCCATTCCCTGGATTGGGGAGAAAAACCCCGGGCCTATCGCATCAATGCCCTGGACACACCTTTCTTCTACCGGGATATCATCGACATCGTGGAGCAGAGTGGAGATGCGCTTGATGTACTCATCGTTCCCAAGGTCGGTCGTCCTGAGGATCTCTATGTGGTTGACACCCTACTGACACAGATTGAGGTTGCCATGGGTCTCACTCCAGGCAAGATCAAACTCGAAGCACAGATCGAGAATGCCGTCGGGCTGGTCAATGTTGAGCGCATTGCCATGGTGACGAGCCGACTCGAGGCGCTCGTCTTCGGGCATGGCGACTACGCGGCAAGTATGCGCATGCCGACGGTGAGTATTGGCGCCATGGACTGGTGGGATGAGCGCTATCCGGGGCATCGTTTCCACTATGCCATGTCGAGGACGGTAGTGGCGGCACGTGCCGCAGGCATACGCGCCATTGACAGCCCACTTGCCGATTATAAAGATCTGGACGCCTACCGCAAGATGTGCATCATCGCCCGGGGGCTAGGCTATGACGGGAAGTGGTGCATCCATCCAAGCCAGATTGCAATTGCGAATGAGGTCTTCTCTCCAACCGAGCAAGAACTGCAATGGGCACGGGAGGTGGTCACGGCGTATCAGCAGGCAATGGCCAGGGGAACAGGTGCGATCAGCATGGGAGATCGCATGATCGATATGGCCTCCCTGCGGATGGCCCAGATGATCCTGAAGGTAACGGAAGGAAAATAAAAGTAACCACAGTTTGTCGCCTTCACAGACAATTTTAATTTAATTATCGTTCAACACACAGACGAAACCGTGCTTTAAACGTTGACCGAGATCGGCTACTGACCCTGTGGTGCGATGAGTCGAACCATGAGTTTGAAGAATCAAACGCGCATGTTTAGAGCAAAAAGCGGAATGGGGCCAGAATGCGTTCGCTCAGTTTGATATGCCAGGGGCGATTCATCCAGCCGATGAGGGACAATTCAACTGCGCCGGCGGTATCACACGCGAATTGGTCCTGCATCTGAGAGGCGATCGATGCATCATAGATCTCGACATTGCATTCGTAGTTAACGACCGAACTCAGAAGATCGAGATGAGCGCTGCCAATCGTCGACCACTGGCCATCAATGGTGCAGGTCTTGGCACGCAGCTGACCGCCGCGATAGC